>ERZ1292623.3274-Hain-H51-01um-R1-3274-length-13896-cov-4_pt1 | contig 13896 bp, 16 predicted proteins | sample MGYA00564398_ERZ1292623 | MGnify/ENA primary metagenome ERZ1292623 (study PRJEB36523, sample SAMEA6512633) | groundwater metagenome | collected 2019-01-07 | study: AquaDiva: Metagenomics assemblies of 32 groundwater samples
ACCTCGTCAATATCTTTGTAAGAATCAGGAGATTCCTCAGATAATCCCTTCCAGCTTCCTGCTTCAACATCAATTCCTTTTTTTTCTAAATCTTTTTTTACATCCTCGCCTTTTTTATCCTTTTTTGCACTTGTTCTGCTTTCAGCTCTTCCTGCTCCGTGACAGGTGCTTGCAAAAGATATATCTTCTGCAATTTTAGTTCCGACAAGAACATAAGAAGCAGTTCCCATGCTTCCAGGAATCAAGATAGGTTGTCCGACTTTTCTATAATCTTCAGGTATCTCCTCTCTGCCAGGACCAAAAGCTCTTGTTGCTCCTTTTCTCATAATTAATACCTCTTTTTCTTTTTCATCTATAGTGTGTTTTTCGAATTTTGCAATATTATGGCAGACATCATAAACAACTTCTGCTTTAAATTTTGGAAAATAATGACTAACATTCTCTCTTATCCAGTGAGTTATCATCTGTTTATTTGCAAATGCAAAATTTGCAGCACCAGACATTGCACTTAGATATTTTTTTCCAAGCTCACTTTTTATTGGTGCATTAACAAGCTCTCTGTCCTGCTCTGGCCAGCCATACTTTTTTCCCATAAGACTTATGTAATCACTTGCAACCTGATGTCCTAATCCTCTTGAACCGCAGTGAATCATAATTGTAACCGCTCCTTTTTCAAGACCAAAAATTTTTGCAATTTTTTCGTCAAAAATTTCATCAACAACCTGTATTTCTAAAAAATGATTTCCTGCACCTAAACTTCCTAGCTGAGGCATTCCTCTTGCCTTTGCTCTCTGGCTTACATCATCAGGATTTACTCCTTTTAGTTTTCCTTGTTCCTCTGTGTGAAGATAGTCTTCTTTAATCCCATATCCTTTTTTAACAGCCCACTGAGCACCATTTTTTAAAACTTCGTCTAATTCATCCCTAGTTAATTTTATTTTATCTCCTCTTCCAACTCCAGAAGGAATTGCTCTGAACAAAGAGTGTATAACTTCTTTTTTATTTTTAATATCAGAAAATTTTAAGTTAGTTCTAAGAAGACGAACAGAGCAGTTTATATCATAACCTACTCCTCCAGGACTTATAATTCCTTTCTCAATATCAAAAGCAGCAACACCTCCTATTGGAAAACCATAACCCTGATGTGCGTCAGGCATTGCCATACTGGCTTTTAATATCCCCTTAAGCATTGCAACATTTTTGATTTGCTGTAATGTTTTATCTCTTTTAATATCTTCAATCATCTCACTGTTTGCAAATATTCTTGCAGGAACATTCATCTTCCCAGTTTTTGGTATCTCGTAAATATTTTCAGATATTTTTTTAATCTCTGTCATTATCTAACTAGCTTATCAATCCTTATATAGATTTCTTTTAAAGTTTAAACCACTTAATTCATTTAAAAAATAAATTTTTATGAAAAATAAAAAGGTTTAAAAACAGAAAATCTTAATTAAGTTAGAATAAGATGATACCATCAAAAATTTTCTTTACAAAAGGAGTTGGAGTTCATAAAGACAGGTTAGCAAGCTTTGAACTAGCTCTGAGAAAAGCAGGAATTGAAAAATGCAATCTTGTTTATGTCTCTTCTATATTTCCTCCTAAATGCAAAATGATTTCCAGAGAAGAGGGTTTGAATCATCTAAGCCCTGGACAGATAACTTTTTGTGTAATGGCTAGATCAGATACTAATGAACCAAATAGATTAATTTCTTCTGCTATAGGTCTTGCTGTTCCAAAAGACCAGGATAGTTATGGTTATCTGTCAGAACACCATGCTTTTGGTGAGACAGACGAGAGAGCAGGAGAGTATGCTGAAGATTTAGCTGCTACAATGCTTGCAACAACTCTTGGAATAGATTTTGACTCAAACACTGCATGGCAGGAGAGAGAGCAAGTTTACAAAGCAAGCGGGAAATTTATTAAGACATCAAATTTTGTTCAGTCAGCCCAGGGCAATAAAGACGGAATGTGGACAACAGTAATCGCAGCAGCAGTTATGATTCCTGAAGAGAGCATTCATAGCCATAATCATAATAATTCTAAAGAAAAGAAGTATGTTTAAAACCTCAGACATCTAATACAACCTGCGCAATCCACTTGTTTTTATCTTTTTTTACAAACATCTCATTGTATGTTACTGCTTTGACATTATTTGTGAATTTATAATTAGAGGCTTTATCACCTGAAATTTTAACATCTAATTTATTTTTATTAACTAATTTTATCTTAATTTTGCTCATCAAAAAATCCTCTGCATCAAGCAGGTATAGTATCTCTTCTAGCAAATTATACAGAAGCTCCATATTATCCTCTCCTTTTATAATAAAACTCTTTTCTATTTTTGATTTTATTTTTATCTTGCCTTTGATAATATCATTTAAAGCCAGAGCAGAATTATTAAAAATTTCCTCTAAAATTTTTCCAAATGCCCGAAATTTTATATCTGCTGTGTGTTCGAGAAATTCATACTTTTCTGCTTTCATAAAATAACTAGGAAGTAATAGTTATTAAATATTTATCTCTCCCAGCAGAATAGTTTTAGCTGCCTTGGATTATATTTATTGATATCAGAAGATATAACTACTGATTCTGTATAAATATTTTTATGTTTTTTATGTCTCTCTCTATCAATTTGACATGAATCATTTAGATAACACACTTTTCCCTCACAATCTAGATATGTAGGAGTTTTTATTATTATACTACTTTTAATATAATCAAGGTCTTGGTTTGAAAAGTTTTCCCAATCTACAGGAAGAGTATTAACATTTAATATTTCTTCTCTAGCTTCAGGATTTTCTTTTATCTCTTTTAAGATAATACTTTCTTTTTCAAGAATAGATATTGAGATATCTTCCTTTCCAGTATTATCATATCTGACAATTGTAAATAATACTGTTGCTATAATTATAAAAGAGATGCTCATTTCAGCAATTTTTATCCACCCTCTTTTATTTTGCCCTACCATGTTTTTACTTTTAAACTTCCAAAATTTATATCTGCTGAATCATCAATATACTCTATTTTTGATTCTTTAACATAAATACCTCCAGAAACATCGCTCTCTTTTGTTGATAAACTTGTCCCATTAGAGTACATAAAACTAAAACTAAATTCAATATTAGAGGGTATACTCAAATCATTTTTGAATCTGTTATAATTAGCTTCATAATTTGATACTGCCTCTCTTACTCTTCTTTCAGAGACATATTTTTTAGACCGTATTAAACCCTCTTTTGCAAGTGTACAATTATTATTTGTTGTCTGGGTGCTTTTAAGATATTCTTCAGAGTAATACAATTTATAGAATGTTTTATTAGAATTCCACTCTATCATTAAATATTCTCCAGACTTACTTGAGTTGATAATATTTCCATCTTTATCTTTGACTATAGAGTATAATAAGTTGTTAGTACCAATTCTAGTATTATTTATCTTTACACAGTTAGCATTTCCAGAATCAGCATAGCTTTCATTAGATATACTAACTACTATGAAGTTTGCAGAGATTTTTTCCATTATTTTTTCAATTACAATCTTATTAGAGAAAACATCTTCTTTACCCTCTTTTTTTATCAGAGGGCTTGTAATAATAAGAAGAAACATAAGAAAGGTTATAAAAAGTACAAATGAAATCACAATTTCCAGATGGGTTCCTCTTTTATTCATCATTTTATTTAGTATATTATTTTATAGACTCCTTGATTATATTAAGCTTGCTGAGGAAGATATTAAAAAAGAGATTAACATTAATGCAAAAGAGTGTTTTATCCCGGATTTAAGACTTCCTTCTGAAAGTTTACCTATTGTTAATCCGCTAAAAAATCCTTGTGCTAAAAGAAGATATAAGAACGAATTAGCTAAGTCCTGCTGGTCAGCTCCAACACCTCCACCTCCAAATCCTACACTTGAACTTACATCACTAACGCCCCCGATTCCAGATAACATCGGAAGGATCTTTAACTGCATTATTAGGACAATTATCATAAAGACAAAGAAAATAATATATCCCTGGACAACCAGTGAAGATATTACTGCTTTTCTCTCTTTTTTTAGCTTATCAGAGAGAGTTACTGCTTCTGCAACAGCCTCAAGTATCTCCCCTATATTTCCCCCTGCTCTTTCTGCCTGACCAATAAGCGTAATTGCTCTAGAAATAGATTTGTTATTTACATCTCTTGAAAAAACTTTTAATGCAGAGGTCAGTGGAACTCCAAGATAAATTTGATTGGCTAATTTATTAATATTCTCTGTTAACAAACCATACTGTCTTTTTTTGATATTTATTATACTCTTACTTATTGAAGTTCCTGTTTTTACACTCTCAACAAGGTCTCTCGCAAATTCCAAGAACATCTCCTCTTTTTCATTATTTATCCTAGATTCTTCCACCATTGTGAAAACAAAAGGAGATGCTAATGCGAGTAAGGCAAATCCAGCTAAGAATATGAAGAATTTTGTTCCGTAAAAGAAAAAAGATGTAATTATCAGAATTAAAAAAACACCCATTCCTATAATATTTATTTTTTTTATTTCCATCTTGATTTATGCGCTTTGTTGTTTTAAGTGTAAAAATGTTAAGAACACTACATTTAACATAGATACTCCTAATATTATCATCAAAGTGATCATAGATGTACTTAGAGCTATTCCTAATCCACTTATTTTCATCATCATAAGTAAAAGCATGAATATCATTGGTGCAGCAACAACAACACTTATGTAAATATCCATGAATGTTTCTGCAGCTTTTGTTGCTTTTTCTTTTTCAATTCTATAATCAAAAAGAAGACTTTCCGATCTTTTGTTAAAAAATTCCGAGAAGCTTCCACCAGAGTTGATTGTCATTGCTAATCCGTTATAAACTTCAGCTAGTTTTGAACTAGGACAGTAAAATGCAAGTCTTCTCAGTGCAGTTATGAGATCATAACCATAAATATTTATCTCATTAATGAGTTTTATAAATTCTTTTTCAAGATAAGGATACTCTTTTGTAGAAGAGATTATACTAAACATTTTAGTTGGATCAATCATTGATTTAGAGATAGCAGACATATGAATAGTTGCAAATGGAAGTTCCCTGTTGATTTTTCCCTCAATAAAACCTTTTTCAATTGAAGGATAGAAATAAATAATAAAATAAGTTGCTAAAGGAATTGCAAATAAAATCCAAAAAATATGGGACAATCTTGCTAAAATTTCATTACCTACAAAAGTTATAAATGGAGGAGTAATTCCAAGACTAAAAAATGTGAAAAAAATAACTATAAATAGAGAAATTATAGCAGAGATTACTGTTGTAAATAACATCATTGAAATATAGTTTGCAGGAATAAACTCAAGATTTGCTTTTATTAAGTCTCTTTTTGTTGATCTGAACATTCCTTTTTTAAGAAGAGATACTGATGTGTCTGAAAAAAATCTGCTGGCTGTCTTTAGATACATACTTGGTTTTTTTATTCTTTTGTGGGTTATTCTCTCCTCTTTTGTTTTAAGCCTCTTTACAGTTTCTAATTCTAATTTTGTAAGTTTTATTTTGCCTGTTAATTTTTCAGCTTCATGTATTTTTTCAAGATGTTCTATTTCTGATTCCTCTTCAAATAATTCTTCTTTTATCCCGCTTAGTGGGAGTGGTTTGATGAAGTGACTTACACTTGAAATGTTTAGGATTATTTCTGCAGCACCATTTAACATTTTTTTTAAAGATTTTATCTCTGATAAAATCATCTCTTTTTCAGCTATGCTTTCTGTTTTTTTGATACTATCAAAAAAAGAGATCATTTTTTTAGTTATCTCTTTCTCAATAGATATTAATTCTTTTAATTCACCTATATTTTGGCTAATATTACTCTGAGAAGATATATTACTGCTTAGGTTATAATAATCAGAAAAATCACCTAATTCTTTTTCTTTCATTTTATTATTTCCAACATTTTATTCTGTAATTCTTGAATATTCTTCTTAGACTTATTAAATAAATTATATTCTTTATTATTATATGCTAATTCAAGATTATCCAGCTCTTTTTCAGTATTTTCAATTAATTTACTAATTAGCAAAACATCCTCTTTTTTCATATCTATAAATTCTCTTTTTTTGATGTATTAAAAAAGAAAGCACTATTATTAAATATTTTGTTTAAGCAATTTCAAATTCTCTTAAGACTTCTTCTGGCTTTTTGTAGTATTTCATTACAATCTCCTGAACTTCGTCAAAACCAAGAATTCCCCTCTGATATAGCTTATAGATTAATTCAGTTCTTCTTTTGAATTCTATTTCAATCTCCTTTATATTTATACCATATCTTTTAGTAATCTTATCAAGTATTTTACTGCTTCTTTTGAAATAAAACTGGTCATTAGAAGGATTCCAGACAAAAGGTGTGTTTGTAATTGCCACACCATCAGAAGTTACATTAACTACTTCAACAATTTCTCTTAATTTTCTTGTTTCTTGTTTGTTTGTAATTGCATGAGTCATTATACATACACAATCAAGAACATTAAGAAGAGTTGGAGACAGTTCTATTGGAGGAGTCTCTAATCTTTTTATAACAGTATCAACAGAATCTGCATGTATTGTACTTATTGATGAGTGTCCAGAAGCCATTCCCTGAAATAATACAGAAGCTTCCTTACCCCTAACCTCTCCAACAATCACATAATCTGGGTTTTGTCTAAATGAATTTTTTAAAAGAGTAAATAAATCAACCTCTCCAACATCTCCTAATCCTGTAGCTCCTCTGACAACACTCGGAAGCCAGTTTTCCCTAGATAAGTTTAACTCTCTTGTATCTTCAATACTTACTATTCTCGCTTCAGGAGATATAAAAAAGCTTATTGCATTTAATAGCGTTGTTTTACCAGAAGAGGTTCCTCCAGTAATTAGAATATTCATCTTATATTGCACAACTAACCAGAGATATGCCAACATCTCTGGGCTTAAAGTGTTTAATGCTACCAATTGTGTCGGAGTCCAAGGGGTTTTTGTGAATTTTCTAATAGTAAATGTTGGCCCCCTACTTGTAATGTCTTTAGTATATGTAGCATTTACTCTGCTTCCATCAGGCAGGGTTCCATCTAAGATAGGTTGAGAGTAAGAGATATATTTTCCACACCTCTGCGCAAGCTTTTCAACAAAACTTTCAGCTGTTGAAGTTTCTTTAAAGGACACATTACTTCTTATGTTCCTGTAAATTCTATGAACAATATAGATTGGAGTATTAATTCCATTACATTCAATATCCTCAACGTAATAATCTCTTAATATAGGTTCTATCTCATTTAACCCAACAAAGTCTCTGCAGAGGTAGTAGTATATTTTTTTGTAAGTCTCATAGGAGATATTAATTCCAAATTCAACTGCTAAAAATTTAAATCTCTCGTCTATATAAGTTAGAAGTTTGTTAGCATCTTTTTCAACAAGAGTATCAAAATCAATTATATTTCTCATAGCAGTGGTCATCTGGTTTTTCCATTCTGTTTCTTGTTGGTTCATAACCGGTTCCTCGATTTCATAGACAAGTTCATAGATTTTTGAATCCCAGTAAATATGAACAAAAGCAAAAGGTTCTATCAAGCAGTATCTTACATCAACCTGTGTTTTATCTTTTATTTTTTTCAAGAGAGGTATCTTTGGTGAAAAGTTTATATTTACCTTAGGGTAATTTTGTATTCCAACATTATCTTTCATTATCTGAAGTTTGTTTTATTCCTCCTTACAAACGAGGAATTGAAAAATTTCTTGTTTTTCATTATCCTACCTCCATATCAATTATTATTTTATTATTAGAATCTCTACCTTTGTTTGATATTACTATTTTATGTGGTCTTGAAGATTTTGTTATTACTTTTGTTTCATCTCTTTCATTATAAGTAATATTATAATTTCCAGAATAGTCTCTTTTTATGTTAACTATATTAAGATTTCCAACTTCCTGAGTATTAATAATTAAATTATCATAATTTATATCGACTCCAGGTTCACTATACTCATTTCTTGTAGTCAATTCAAAAAATATTTTATCATTTACACCATCTACATTGATTATCCCTTTCTCTAAAGTAATGTCAATAACTCTCTGGTTCCCTGAAGCTCCTCTTATAGAAAAAATAGTATCATCTATCTCTTTTAACATTTTTATAGACTGATCTATTATAACTTTATCCTGCATCTCCTCTATTTTTGGTTTTACAAAAGATAAAACCAATCCTATCATAATAAATGCAATTAAAGTGTATATAACTGTTTCTACCCATACTTGTCCCTTCCTCTTTTTCATAAAATTTATAGTAATTTTTAGTTTAAATAATTAATGATTAAGTCTTTATCCTGATTTTAAACTATCTTCATCATATCATATTAAGATATTACAATTATCAATTTCAGAAAGAGAGTCAGTTACTTCACACTGTTTCTCCCCTATTACCGGAGCAACCTCTATCAAATTAGGTTTAGTGGGAGTAGAATATCTATAAGTCATACCTCCATTTTTTTTAGGAAGGATTATTATCTCTCCAGAACTGTAATTTTTAAGACCTTCTATTGGCTGTTTGTTATTAGTTATCTCAAAACTTTCTGTTGCTCCCTCACTAGATATTGCAACAAGAACCCTGTCAATATTAATATCTCCTATTTTTATTGAAAATTGCAGCTCTCCAGGAGAAGTATAATTATAACAAGTATACAGAGAGTTTATAGTAATTTTCCCGTAAATTTTTGAGCATGATGAAGTACCCTCTGTCTCAACATTTATTAATGATCTTACAGCACCCCATATAATTACAACAGCTATTATAACCAACATTATCATTAATAAAGAACTTACAACAGTAGATATTCCTCTTTTATTTCTAAATCTTTTCTTCTTTTCCATATCCATCACAAACAAAGCTTTTATCACCTTTTTCAGATGTTCCAAGTAGTACTGGTATTGATGTTATCTTATCCGCGCTTCCAAAATCAATACTTTCTGAGAATGAATCTCCTGGACCTAATCCATTAATTGGCCATGAATCTGATAACTCCCTTATACTTTTTGTCTCATAATTCCCACCTTCAGAAATTTCTATTTTCATTCCAAATAGAGGTACATTCCCGGTATTTGAAATTGATAAAGTACTATCAGAGTAAGTTGAGTCAAATTCAACATCTGCACATACAAGCTCCACATTCTTTCCAAACTTTGTTACTGACTCTTCAACCATTCCTCTAAACCATAAAAAAATTATTAATCCTATTACAATTACCATGGCTATTAATAACACTGTTGCTATAATCGGAGACACTCCTTTTTTCTTTTTCATTATTTTACTAATTCCTCTTTCCTTTTAAATATTTCCATATTTTTCTTTAAAATTATTAAGGTTAATAGTAATAGTCATGAGTGTATAATTTTCCAATTTCTATATTTGTTAAAGATTTGTTAAATATCATGATTTCATCAATTGTTCCGTTAAAATGTTCCCCAAAAGTCAAATTAAAATCTAAGGGGCTAATGAATGAACTTTGATTTTTTGAATTACTTAAAATTCCATTTACATAAACAGCTGTACTAGTTGGATTTATCATTGTTGCTATATGTGTCCACTGGTTTGGAAGAACTCCCCCACCACAAGTATTTCCAAAAGCATCAATCATATAAAGGCCACAATTACCACCATAATCAGATTCATACCTTAATCTTACATTACCACTACCTTCAGTATTCCTATTTCTTAAAAAAGTTCCCTGATTAGGTGTAGAATCTGTTGGTTTAATCCAGATAGATGCCATAACAGAATTAGTTGTTGAAAAATTCAAACTAGGAGAACTTTCAATGAAAATATAATTACTCCCGTCAAACTCATAAGCCCCTCCAAATTTCCCTCCTGTTGCATTCCAGACAGCTCCACCAATTACTGTCCCATTATTTCTTCCCATTGTATCATTTGAATTTCCATCAAATTTCCACCAGGATATTAATCCGGATATTTCAGTTATATTCAACTGGGTTTTACATATCACTTCTTTTTTAACTCTTGAATTTCCGCAGTGAACAACTTTTCTTCTATTGTTTTGTTCCTGAAATCTAAAAGGAGTAATTTCCACAGAAGAAATATCTGTGTGAACTTTAAATATTGTTCTTACCTCATCATCAATTTCAAATAAATTTTCATTTGAGATACGTGGAACTACATACTTGGTAAATTTTGAGCCTCCAGAAATCACATCTCCAGATAAGTCTATTGTCGGAGCTTCTGATATAGAAATGTTTGTTCCGTATACAGAATACCCTGCAACATTGAACTTTCCATTATTTTTTATTGTCAGATTTAAATTACCCCCAATACATTTAGCTTCCTCTATAGAAAAAGATACATCATCCGGGCAATCTACAACATCTTTTGGAACATATGTCTTAACCCATCTGTAGACAAATACACTTATGATAACTACAAAACTTATAAGTAGAATATATCCAATCATAACACTTATTCCCCTCTTTTTTTTACCCCGTAATAACATATTTTTCATCACCTCTTTTTTGACTGATTATATAGTAAAAATTTTCACCAGATATTAATTTAAACTTATAATCTACTCCATCAACTCCTACAATTATATTTTCACTAGAGATATCAAAATTTAAATATGTTTCTACTCCATTAGTGTATTGATATGCCCTAATATTTTCAGTATCATAACCCTGTCCAAAGATAGTATAGATTATTATATCCTCTCCAGAATATATGCTAAAATCTTTTGTAAAGTTTCTTATCAAACTTTTGCTATCTACTCCGTTGATTAGGGAGTAATCCACTATCTTCTCTGTCTCTATTCTATAATCATATTCTAAATTATAGATTTTTACATAGCCAGTTCTATTAGAATAATTTGAGACTGTAGCAAAAGCGATTATCATGCTAATTATTATTAATGAAGCAATTAAGTAAGCCTGTCCTTTTTTATTCACTCTTTTTTTCACATATAAATAAAGCAAAAATAAGTTTATTAAGCTAATGTTTTAGGGTGAAAAATATAATATTATCGTGTAGACTCGAGAGGTTGCTCAAAGATTGTTAAAGAAGTTTCCTTTATTCTTTCTCGGCTCTGCAACCTGCTAAGCATCTTAACAAATGTTTAGGGCTGCTCCGATCAAGGCCTGACCCGTTTCGCAAATGCAAGATCAAAACAGACAGAGCGTCAACGTCGGAACAAAGACTTTTTAACGCACTTATCACTTCCCCTCTTGCAGTCTGCCATAAAGCCCGTTTGCAAATAGCGGAGGGCTAACCCGCTGACCTAGTCTACAAAATTAGGAAGATTTTGAGTATTTAAAGGTTATGAAGATGCTTAACTGGTGCATTAAAGGTTGGTGGAAAGGATTTTAAATAAGGGTTTACTACTCTTTTCATGTATAAATATTCATTACCAAAACCGATAATTATTCCCCTTTATGGTGAAGAAGGATTTGAGTTGAGACAGAAAGCTGTTGAATTTGTAGAAAAAGTTAGAGTTATGGGTGCTGAAGCTGGAAATGAACAAGAACAGACTTATGGAATTTTGGCTCAAATGGGAATAAGAAAAATGTTGGGTTTACCTTTAGAGCCAGACGAAGACCAAAGTAAAGGATTTGATATTTTACTTCCTTCTGGTATTAAAGTTGATATTAAATGTAGAGGTGGGACAAAACCATTTCAAGAAAAATATATTGGAAGTGGAGATATAGAAAGAGAAGCAAAACATAACTTTTTTGCGAGGCAAGTATGGAATGAAGAATTGGATACCGATATTTATGTAATGGTTCATTTAGAGTGTCCTAAAGCACCAAGAGGAAAGAAAACAGCCTTGCCTGGAACTTTAAGACAAAGAAAATGGAAATTGTATGTTTGCGGTTGGGTTTCTAAAGAAAGAGTTAAGAAAGAAGGAGTTTATTTGCCAAGAGGAGCAATAACAGAAAGAGGTAATGAATGGTTTGCTTATAGGGGGCATGAAATAGAATTTTATCATCAGCATTTAAACGGATTTTCAGATATGAAAGATTTACTTTTAATTGATAAGAAAGATGTTGAAGAAGATGGAAAGAAAGCAACAAATTTACACCTTACTTCTATTGACGCAATAAGGATAGCCATAGATATGGTCGGGCAAGGAATAATTGATAAAGGTATTATTGAATTTTTAAAAGAAAAATTATCCGTAAACAAAAAGATTCCTACAATAATGCATTCAAACCAATATCATCATCTATTAAAATGGTTAAAATCTAAGGGTAAGATTAAAGATAAGGATATAGAAAAATTGTCTGAAATTATGCAAGAAGTGGCATATTCAGAGTGAAGGCATCTCCGTTTTTAGGTTGATGTTCTTCAAATAATTTTCTTTGCTTTTTCTTATGCTCAAATTCTTTTTTTGCTTTTTCTATTCTTTCGTTACAAACTTTTATCATATCAATTTTATTTTTATGGTGTAAGATATTTTCTTTATTTAGTTCAATTCCAATAAAATTCCTTCCTTCTAAAACTGCTGATACAAGAAAACTCCCGCTTCCACAAGCATTATCTAAAACAATATCTTTTGGATTAGTAAATGTTCTTATTAAATATCTCCCTAAACTTACTGGCTTTTGTGTTGGGTGATAAATTTCTCCTTCCGATTCAGCAGTTTTAAAATAAACAACATCTAAAGGACAACGTTCTCCATTACTTTTTATATGTCTTGTTTCAAATAAACCATAAGAGCCAGTATGTTGGTCTTTTCTAAAACCCTTATCAAACGCTTCCCCCATAGTTTTTTGTGGGTTGTATGTTGGTTGTTTTTTATAGAATATACATATATCCTCGTGCTTTCTTAATGGTTGTATTTTTGCATTCAAAAAATTAGTGGCTTTCGATTTTATCCATACCATTTTATACTTAAACAATTTTTCATTACTCATAATTAATTTATAAGTGAATATTCCTTGTGAAGTCAAGACAATAGCCCCATTATCTTTTATTATTCTTTCATATTGTTTCCATAATTTCTTTAAAGGTATAACAGAATCCCATTCATTTTGAGTAGTCCCATAAGGCAAATCAGAAAGTATCATATCTACTGATTTATCTGGAATTTTTTTCATAATTTCTAAACAATCTCCTTCAATTACTTTATTTTTAAAGTCTTCAGTTTTAGCCATTTTTCTTTTCTCCTTTTTTAAATATTTTTTTTGGAGTTTTCCAATAAGGACTTTTACATTTAGGACAAATTTCAGGTGTGTAGTTAGCTTCTCTTGGTATCCATTTATGACCACAACGATAGCATTTATGACCAACAATTAGAACATTAGCACCGACTCCTTCTTTTTTCATACAATTATTATCTTTTCTCATATTTATTAATGTTTTCCTAACTATTTAAATATATCCCTATTGTAGTATATAATAATAAAATATTCTTAAAGAGGGTATTCCTAATCAGTATAGTGCAGTATAGCAAAGCTTAAATACTATATATACCTATTAGGTATATAGCAAATAACAATAAAATGGAAAGAATAAAATGCCCAAAGTGTAAGAGCGAAGAAATAATCAAATGGGGCAAGAGAAGAACAGATAATAGAGGCAAAGTCCAAAGATACTGCTGTAAATCTTGCTCTGAAACTTTTGTTGATGATGTATTCAGCAAGATGAGAAATACACCAGAAAAAATAACTTGTGCTTTAGATTTATTTTTTAGAGGTTTATCTACTCGTGGAGTTCAAGAACATTTTAAGGCATTTTATCCTCATAACTCTGACCATAGCACAATATTAAGATGGATTAGAAAATACTCTCTTAAAATTGCTAATTACACAGATAATCTAAAACTTCAAACTGGTAGTTATATTGAGGTTGATGAGATGGAATATCATAGGTTGGTAGAGCAGAATTG
>ERZ1292623.3275-Hain-H51-01um-R1-3275-length-13893-cov-6_pt1 | contig 13893 bp, 12 predicted proteins | sample MGYA00564398_ERZ1292623 | MGnify/ENA primary metagenome ERZ1292623 (study PRJEB36523, sample SAMEA6512633) | groundwater metagenome | collected 2019-01-07 | study: AquaDiva: Metagenomics assemblies of 32 groundwater samples
TTCGGGCCATGGTGCTCCGAAAGCCAACGCGTCTTTCGCCCGTACTCGAACGGAAAAACAACGATGAAGATCGTAACGGCCCGATACTCCCACGCGGTACCAACGTCGTAAGCCCGCGCACGCACGCCGCTACGTTGCTGCCAAAAGGGACGTTGCAAAGAATCCCATCGTTCATTTGGCAGCGCGGCCAGGCAGTGCTTCGGGCAACCCCGGCGCTGGTGCAACGGCTGCGCAGCATGACGCAGCGCCTCTCCCGCGCCCCACGAGAAATCCCGGCCATGGTTGAAGAGCGGGTCCAAAATATGCGCGGGTTGCCAGCGCGCAACCGAATGTACTTCTACGGCGCAGTCGCCCTGGCCGCACTCTTTGCCATCACCCTCATCGGCGTCGGCATCCAGCGAAACCGCAGCGCCGCCAATGCTGCGAGCCAAGCGGCAATAACCACCATTGAACAAAAAGTGGAACAAGCCGCCTCCAGTGTCATATACGGCGATGAGGAACGCGCCCGGACGCTCTTAAAAGAAGCGCAGGAGAGCATTGCCACGCTTCCGGACAAATCGAAAAATGACAAGGCGACGCGTACCCGCCTGACGTCGGCGGTGGACAGTGCGCAAGCGAGTATCCGGCACATTGTCAGCACCGCCCCGGTCACGCTTGCAACGCTTGCAGCCGAAACCCAGCCGGTGGGCTTGGTACTGCTCGGTACATCACTCTACACCGTGGATACAAAAACCAATGCGCTTGTTGGCATAAGCAAATCGGATGGTACCTCAAGCCCGGTGACGACCCTGCCGGGCGATCCAGGTGTGCAAGCCTTGACCACCTATGGCAGCGGCACGCTTATGGCGCTCGCGGCGAACCTCGATATCATTGAGCAGCGTCCGGCGGTAAAAACGGGCACCCGGTCATCACTCACCACCCCCAACACCAGTGCGAATCTCGTGAGCCTGGCAAGCTACAATAGCGGGGTGTACACCGTGGATGTCGCGGGGAGCACTATTTTGCGAGCAACGAAGCGGGGTACGGGTTTCCAAGCAGTCACTTGGCTGAAGCAAACCGTAGCCTTGAGTAACGCGGTAGACCTTAGCGTTGATGGCTCTATCTACGTGGCCACCAGTGATGGCAACGTGCAGAAGTTCACCCAAGGGCGTCGTGACCAATTTGTCCTCTCCCCCATTGATCCCGTGCTGCAGAGTGCGACAAAAATTGCCGCGGACGTAAACCTGCAGCAACTCTACATTCTTGACACCGGCAGCCAGCGCATTGCCGTATTCACCAAGGGCGGAAAATTCATCAACCAGTACGTGCACGACAGTTTGCAAAATGTTACGGCCTTTGCCGTTGATGAACGCACGCAAAAAATCTACCTGCTCATCGGCAATACCGTTCAAACGCTGACGCTCGAAAAAACGAAATAGGGCGGTTAGCGGGGTAAGGGCAGATCCACGCCCACGGTCTTCCGGAACCCAATACGGTCCGGAGCGTGCTGGTGGTCCAATCGCAACAGTTCCCCTTGCACAATAGTCTCCTCGCCATACTTGTTGTTCAGGGCATCCATGGCTCGCGCCAATGCGGATGACTTTGGCTTGCCAAAGAGTGAGAGCTGATGGGTCATGGGCCGCAAGCGGAACAAACCCACTGCGTAGTAGGTCGGTCGAGCCATCCTGACGCCAGCTTCCAGCATGGCCCACACGGCACGGAACATTGCCGGTGTGCTGGATATGCCACCGCCGAGTTTCCTGCTCCCGCCAATGCCGCCCCGCTGCTCCAAATTGGCGTGCGCGTACACACCGTGGGCTTCCAACCCCAAATCCCGCAAACGTCGGCCCGCTCGCTCGCACAGCCGCGCCACGAGGCCTTTATGGAATCGCACGTCGCGCGTACGGACGCGCAGCACATGGCTATGGCCAATGGATTTTGGCAGGCGAGGCTTTTCCAAGCCGCCGAGCTCCACGCCGTTGACATTGGCCCACAGTTCGTACCCGCGCATGCCCAGGCTCTCCAGCAGGTTCACGGGCGACGCCTGCATGAGCTGGTCCAGGGTAAAAATACCCAGGGCATTCAGGCGCGCAGCCGTAGCTTCCGCTATGCCCCAAGCTTCTTGCACATCACGGCCCTGCAGGTAGGCGGCAATGTTCCCGCGGTGCAGCATAACCAGCCCGCCCTTGGGTGCCGTGTCGCCGCCAAACTTTGCCAGCCAGCGGGTGCTGGCTACGCCCATGGAGCAGGTCAGCCACTCGCCCACTTCATAAATAATACGCTGTTTGATTTCGTAGCCCAGCTGCGCGGCGGCTTCCAGCGATGGTACTAAACCGGTGAGGTCAAGAAATGCTTCGTCAATGGAGTAGGCTTCCATGGCTTCGCTGTACTCCGTGAGAATCTGGAAAATCTTTTTCGTGGTACTGCGGTACTTCGCTGGGTCAACCTCCACGAAAGTAATGTGCGGACACAACCGCCGGGCTTCGTCTGCGCGAATGCCCGTCTTCACCCCAAATGCTTTGGCCTCTTTCGAGGAAGCAAGCGCGCAGCCGTGACTCGTCATCGTTGCCAGCACCGCCACCGGCTTGCCGCGTAAAAATGGATTCGCCTGTTGCTCCACAGACGCAAAGTAGGAGTTCATATCTAAATGGAGAATGACACGTTGCATGGGGAGTGCTAAACTACACAGCAAGACTTGTTCCTTACGTACGTAGTGTGAGTGGGATCACTAGGTACCTTCGAGCGCCCGTACATCGGGTAGCAGCCTGGATTCATTACGGATCCAGGCTTATTTTTTTACTGCCCTTGCACTTCTTCCAGTATCCACTCCAAATTCTCGGGGTTGTACGAAAGCACGTAGGTATTTGCTAAATCAGATACGGCAAAGCACCAATCGTAGGTTTTCCCCCGCCGCCGCTGGTACACCAAATTGACGCTGGCCACGTCGTAGCGCTTGCCACCCCACACAAAGGCCTTGGGGTGGACCTTCGCCCCGTTAAAGTCCACATAGACCCGCACCTTCTCGTGGGGTTGTTCATGGAAAATAAGCATATGCGTACCCTATAGTATAACCGAATAATAACCGAAACGCAAGGGTACTTGCGTTTCGCCCCGAGCTCCAGCGAGGGGCCTTCCCAAGGTCAACCTGCTAAAAAACCCACCTGTTTCGAGGTGGGTTTTTCTTGTATTACTTCAGTGTTACCGTTGCGCCGGCTTCCTCGAGCTTCTTCTTGAGCTCTTCCGCTTCTTCTTTGGTCGCATTGGCTTTGACGACCTTGGGGGCAGCATCAGCCAGGTCCTTGGCTTCTTTCAAACCTTGGCCAGTGGCTTCCCGCAGCACCTTGATAACCGCGATCTTGCTCCCACCGGCGCTGGTAAGCTCCACATTGAACGTGGACTTCTCTTCGGCTTCGGCCCCGGCGGCTGCGCCAGCACCCGGCATCGCACCCATCATCATGGGGGCGGCGGCGGAAACGCCGAACTTCTCTTCGAGCACCTTCACAAGCTCCGAGAGGTCCAGCACGGAGAGCTTCTCGATCTGCTCTACCAAGGCCTTGAACTTCTCTGGCACTTCGACGACTGTCTTTTCATCGGACATACGGGTATGGGTTAATGAGTGAATGAATGAGAGGAGTTAGGCGGCTTTTTCGGCTTTGGCCTTGAGCACCTGGATAAATCCGCGCATGGGGCCAGCCAACACGTTTGCAAAATTGGTGAGGGGCGCCTTGATGGTCCACACCAGCTTGGCAATGAGTTCTTGCTTGCTTGGGAGTTTCGCTAAGCTGGTTACCTGCGCGGCCGTCATCCAGCTACCATTGAGTAGACCCGCGACGAACTTGAGATTCTTGTTTGTCTTGGCAAAAGCATGGAGGATGCTGGCGGGTTGTACTTCATCTTCCACCCCGAAGGCCACACCGACGTTACCTCGGAATGCGGCGAGTGGCGTAGCGTCTAACTTTTGCGCTTCGAGTGCTTTCTTAAGAATAGTTTTCTTCACGCCAATAAACGTGACATTTGCCGTACGCAAACTCTTGCGCAGCAGGGTAATTTCCTTCACGGTAATGCCATCAACTGCGGTAAAGACGGCGACTTTCATGCCGCCCAGATTATCCTGGAACTGCTTGAGGCTGGCGGCTTTTTGCTGACGGGATTTTGCCATAGGGGTAAATTAAAATGTCTGGGGTTGAAAACCACAGACGTTCTATCCAGCCAACCCTAGGGGGGTGGCTCGGGGCATGTCCTGCGTAGGATTTCCGCCCCTTTTCTCTGGGGCTACCGTACGGTCTGTGGCTGCCGTGGGTGCAGGATACCCTAGGCAGTTTGCCGCGTCAAGGCCTTAGGCGTGCGTAATGACTGTCCCTTTTGCCGGCTGACCCAGCAAAAGCTTTCGAAGGTTGGCGAGATCGGATCCGCGGGTGATGATGACCTTCATCCCCCACCGGGCTGCCCACTTGCTGGCCACCGGATCAAAGGGGACATGCGCACCCGGATCCCAGCGTGTACCAACGAGTTTCAACAGAGTCGGCCAGTGCATTTTTTTTATCGGCGTGGCGTTTTTGTGTTTCCGTGGGTCAGCATCGTAGACCCAGTCGATATTCGAAAGGTTCAGTATGGTATTTGCCCCATAGGCCTTGGCGAGCAAAACCGCATCGTAATCTGTGGACGATCCTGGTTTAAAACCAGCCGCAACAATAATGGCCGAGCGTATTTTGGAGTTTATTTTTTTGCGGTCGGTAATAATCTGCGGGTAAGCTTGCTTTCGAAAAATCGTTCGCAATAAATGGGCATTGAGGCGGGTGGCATGGATACCCAACCAGTCGAGGTCTTCGGATGTGAGCTTGGTTATTTCCCGGGCCGCACGCTGGTAGCGACGGCATATTCGACCGCCGCCCACAATGAGAATGAAACGTTGCCCGCGCCGCAGTTGTTGGGTGATAAGTTTTTTAAACGCTTTCAGGAAACGGACGTTAACCTCCTCGGGCACGACTAAAGACCCGCCCAGCGAAATAACAATGGGTGGGAGGGGTTTGCGCATGGTTATTGCAGGTATGCCCGTTTGTTGGCCAGGTGCTCTTCGTACGTCTTGCTAAAGACCGTCGTGCCGTCGGGTTTGGTGAGGAAGTACAGGTACGCCGACCCTTGCGGGTTTGCCGTGGCACGGATTGCAGAAAAACTGGGGTTCCCAATGGGTCCGGGTGGCAAATCTTTGTGCTTGTACGTGTTGTACGGTGAATCTGCGGCAAGGTCCACATTCGTCGGTTGCAGAGCTTGCTTACCGGTAACGTAATTCACCGTGGCATCGGACTGCAGGGCTATGCCCAAACGCATGCGCTCCAAAAAAATGCCCGCTGCAAGTTTGCGATCCACATCCGTGCGCACTTCCTGGTCAACAATACTGGCCAGAGTAATGACGTCAAAAATCGTTCGGCCTTGACGCCGAATATCGGCGAGAATTGTGGTGGAGACTTTCGCTTCGAAATTATCCAAAAACTTCTGCACGACGTGCGCGGCAGTAGCGTCGGTAAAGAAGCGGTAGGTGTCGGGGAAGAGATACCCTTCGAGATTCGCGGTCGCGGGCTTATCTCGCAAAAAGTCGTAGGTGCGGCCCGGGGCAACGGTCCGAGAATCCGTGGTGCGGACTGCAGCCAAGAAATCCGCTGCCGGCAGCACATCGGCGCGTTCGAGGAGTGCAGCAATTTCTGTCGCCGTGGCCGATTCGGGCACGCGTACCGTTACCTCTTCCGAAGCCGGCGTGGTGGTAAGTTGGTTGACGACTGCCCGGATGCTCGCTCCAGGCGGAATAGTAAAATCTCCGACCAAAAAATTGCTGCGCGCGCCTTCAAAAAATACATGGGCCTTAAAAATAATGTCCGACTGGATGATACTGCGCTCGACCAAATGTTCGGCAATAGCCGAGACGCCTTCACCGGACGCAATGCTAAATGTGGTTGGGGCTGTGCTCGGCCCAGGCGCATCGACCAGGCGAATAAAACCTATAACCCCGAGGGCGAGGACGATGAGCAGGCTGTACGAGAGGTGAAAAATAATTCTTTTGGCGGTCACAAGAGTTTTTTAAGCTTGCGAGCTTTGAGTTCATCAACCAGCGCTTTCACATCCTGCGCACGATCAGCCGGGCAGACGAGCAAGGCATCGTCCATATCCACAATGATGAGATCCTGCACCCCGGCGGTGGCAATAATGCGTTTGGTGTAGCTGTAAATGAGCGAATTATGCGCCGTACCTATGTGGTTGCCGCGAATGACGTTAACGCGTTTGCCGCCTTGCAGCACGTCCCGCACGGTGCGCCAGTGGCCGACATCGGCCCAACCGAAATCAACGGGGAGCACGTACATGTGCTGGAGTTTTTCAATAATGCCGTAATCAATAGAAATTGCCTTCATTTTTGGAAACTCTCGTTTTATTGTGGCCGCCTGGCTCGGTGTGCCGAGCGCCTTCTGGATGCGCATGAGAATGGCGTAGTGCCTGGGCAAGTGTTTTTGGAAAAGGTCGAGCAGGGTTTGCGCGCGCCATACGAACATTGCCGGATTCCAGAGATACTCCCACTGCTTCAGGTATTGCTTCGCCGTTTCCAAATCTGGCTTTTCGACAAAGCGGTCAACATGAAAAATCTCCTGCTTGCCAATGCGCATGGCCGAACGACCCATTTTAATGTACCCGTAGCCGGTCTCCGGGTACGTGGGGTTGATGCCGAGCAAGGCAACCGCGTGTGGGTGTTTGCGTACCACCTTTTCAGCCGCTTTGAGCGCCGCGTGGTAGGCGGTTTCGTTTTCAATATAGTGGTCCACATTTGCGGTAACGAAAATAGCCTCGGGGTTGCGCTTAGCGAGCAACGCTGCCGCGAGGCCGATGGCCGGGGCAGTATCACGCTTGGCGGGCTCGACAATGTAATGGTCGTCGGCTACTGCCGGAAGCTGCCGGGCAATCATTTTTTTCTGCACCGCGTTCGTCGACACAAAAACGCTGTTCGGCCGAAAACCCTTGCGCACGCGCTGGTAGGTTTTCTGCAGCAACGTGTGCTTGCCGAGGAAAGGTTGAAACTGCTTAGGGTTGCCGGTGCGGGAAACGGGCCAGAGCCGTGTGCCGCCGCCGCCGGCGAGAATGACGACATCCATATGCGTTAGCCGTGATGGTCGTGCGTGACGAGGGGAACGAACTGGAAGCCGGGATGGTGCTCTTCCCGCAGCGGGCCGTCTTCGGGCTTTTCGACGAGCACCAGGTCTTGCAAATCTCCGCCAATAGGCATGACGAGCCGGCCACCGCGCACCAACTGCGCGGTGAGCGCCGAGGGTACGCTCGGCGCGGCGGCGGACACGATAATCCGATTGTAGGGTGCATGGCGTGGCAACCCTTGCCAGCCGTTCCCCCACCGCGCGTCTATGTTTTTAAAATGGTACGCCTGTAAGTGGTCTTTGGTTAAATCCACCAGTTCGGGAATAACGTCAATGGCATACACAATGCCCGTGCTGCCGACGAGCACCGCCAAGAGCCCGGTCAACCAGCCCGAACCGCACCCAACCTCCAGCACCCGGTCGCCGGGTTGCACCTGTAGTAATTCCAGCATGATGGCAACCGTGGTCGGTTGAGAAATAGTTTGATTGTAGCCAATGGGCAAGGGCGCATCCTCAAAGGCATTCGGCTGCAATTCTTCGTGCACAAAATCGCTGCGCCGCACCTTGTTGAAGGCGGCAATAACCGGGTCCGTGTGCAGCACGCCCTGACCAATGAGTTCACGAACAAGCTTCTCTTGCATAGCGGTAGTATACCATCTCGCTGAACGAACCCGAATCCAAGGGGTCAAGCGAGGCTTCGTGGGAACGGTGCGGCGGGATACACGAATGCGCGTCACGCGGAACTGTGACCGCGAAACGAGATGGTTCCGATTACTGGACGACGTTAGAACCGTAGCGTTGAGCGGAAAGTCCAACTTCTGCTTCCAAACGGTAGCATTGTAAATTGCCCCACCCCGCTACTCACCATAGTTTACAGGTTTTCTTTCGAATAGAAAAACGCCCCACGGAATGTGTCCGTAGGGCGTGTTGATTGTTAGTTGGTTTCTACTTCAGCAAGAGCATCTTCTTCGTTTCCGTGGCTTCTTCCGTTTGGATTCGGTAGAAGTACACACCGGAGGAAAAGGGGTTCGCATCCCATGTTGCGGTATGCTCACCCGCTGCCTGCTGCTCGTCCACGAGTGTCGTTACACGTTGACCTAGCACGTTGTAGATGTCTAGGGTCACGTGCGTCGCACTCGGGAGGCTGTAGGCAATCGTCGTTGCCGGGTTGAACGGGTTGGGGTAGTTCTGGTTCAGGGCGAACACCGTTGGGAGCGTGGTCTGCGCGACTTTCCCTAGGTGTGCGCCGGTCTGGCTGTTCCAAATCTCCGTGTTGTCGTTTAGGTAAACGTAAGTGACGTTCGTCCCATAGTTGATGGTCATGTACCCGTACTGGAACTGCTGCCGGTTCCCAGAGAAAGCCTCGGTGGGCGAGCCAATCCGCGTGGAGAGGCGCACGCCACTGCCGTCGAGGCCCATCGTGTAGGCGTAGAGGAAGCTGCCGGAGACTCCGTACGCTTCACTCGGACCGTTCGGGTTGTACACAAGCATAATAGGACCGTAGGTACCACCATCATAAGGTTGGATGAAGTACCCTGTACCGTCCCAGTTCGTGTTGACTAGCTGCGTGGCGTGGCCGAGGCCAGCGGCAGCACCGTAGCGGTCGTAACAGTCAGTGATGATGTACGACCACACGTTATTCCAGCCGTTTATCGTCCAGCCAGGGGTGAACGCAGTGATGTGGTCGTAGCAGTAAATCACCCCATTGATGATGTACCCACGCTGGAAGTCCTGGCGACCGTAGTTCTCGCTTGGGGTAGGCCGGTACAGGTTGGTAATGGGCATGCCGAGGCAGGAGTACGATCCGCCTTGGCCGGTGACTTGGGTGCCAGCCGGATTTGGGCAGTTGCCACAGTTTAGCCCCATGCCTTTCCAGTTGTCCCACGGCCACCAGCCGACGTAGAAGGACTGCCGGGCAGCCCCGTACACGTCGTGGACGACCGCTCCTGGCTGCCCCGTGGCAGTTGCGACGTAGCAGTTTTGGGAGGTATTGTCTCCCTGGTACGCCGGGGTAGAGGGGTAGTCGTACCACCAGTACGTGACGTTGAACCCGCCGCTCACTTGCTGCGGGGTCTGCCAGAAGCCGTACGGGTTCTTGTTGTTCAACGGCGCGGTCATCCGACTACTTATCATCGCGGCAATGTCCCCAGCAGGCGCGGGGCCGGTCATGTAGGTGAGCGGGGTCGAGCTACCACCCGAACCGCTAACGTAGTTCGTCCACACCTGCTGGTTACTCGCGTTGTACACGCGGATAACGCCATTCGCCTCCTCCACCATGCGACCGGTCTTGAAATACTGGGTACTCCCTTCCCGGTCTCGCGTCGGCTGGCCGATGGTCTGCCAGGCACTCGGGTACTCAGTGAAGTACACAGTGTAGAAGTTACCCGCCAGGTAGTACGCCTCATTTGTCGCGAGCGGGTTATCCGCGGCGTTGTTCGGGTCGTACATGATGCACTTCCCAGCGCTGAAGTTCTGCCGACGGAAGTTGTTCCACGAGTAGACTACGCCGGTTGCTTCGCCGAGGGTGTTTCGCGCACCGTTGCGCTCGTATGCGCGAGCGAAAAGGTACGAGTACTGGTTGTTCCAACCGGACGAAGTCCAACCGGGGGCATCGTTCGGATAGCTATTCACCGATACGGTGCTGCCGTTGTAGTACAGGTAGCCCTTCTGGAAGTCCTGCCGTGCACCAGATCCATTGGCATACTCATTGGTGATGGGCATGCCGAGGGATGACTGCGGTCCAGCTGGGCTCAACTGCGACCACCCGTTTCCTTGGCCGTTATTCCAGAAGCCGGTACGGACGGTGTACGCTTTCCGTGCACCGCCGAGGCCGTCATACACGATGGCACAACTGCCATACGTGCCACCGGTATACGCCTGCTTGTAACAACGACGGGCACAGTTACTGCCGTCATACCGATTGCCTGCATCCCAGCCGTACCACCAGACAACGGCGCCATTTTTATTTCCAATTGCACCGCCTTGTGCAGATTGTTCGAGGTCAATGGTCCTGGAGTTTTGGGAGGTGTACGTATTGGGAAAGGTAGGCACGCCTGCATCAGCAAATGATGCTGAAACCGACTGTGCATCTGGAGTGGAACCAGATTGTACCTGATAGTGCAGGTGCGCCGAGTAATTACCGTCACCCTTTCCGATAGCACCAATGACTTGTCCACTTTTTACGTTTTCGCCAACTTTTACAAAGATTTGTTCAAGGTGCCCGTAGAGTCCTTGATGGTTAGATGCGTCGTTATCGTAATCAATTACTACGCAGTTACCCCACCCATCGACACCCGGGCTATAGTTCTGAGCATAAACTACTCGACCGTCTGCACACGCGACGACTGGGTAACCTAGGTCAGCATCTCCTCCAAAGCCGTTCAGGTTAAAATCCCAGGCAAGGTTATAAGTGACGTTAGGACAATGTGTGGGCGCACATTCGTTGTAGTGCTGGTCGCACTTAAGCACCTGGTCATCTACTACAGGGAGTTTAAGTGATGGGTAGCCCATTGCGACTGTGTACAAACACAGTACAATAAGCGCGGTCGTTAACACGAGTGTTCTCATAGAACACTCCTTTCTTTTGTTTAAGGGTTTCTGTAGTTAAGCTAAGATTAAATTGTCAATGAAAGATACTTTTAGTTAAACTTGAGGGTATCCACCATCGTACTCCCTATTTTTTCAACATCGCTTCTCCCTGAGTGGAATACGTAAATTAGAGTCACCTGTTCTTCAGTAGGTGCAATGACAGCATAGCCACGACTTCCGCTATTCACAGTAAAACTCGTGGCCTGTCTGCTATCGATAGACAGTTGCTCATAGCTTTGAGAGGACTTATCCTGCAGATACGCTTGAGTCCACTGCTCGATATTTTTAGCTTCTGATGCCAGCTTTTGAATATCAATGTAAGGCACACCAACTTCCGCATTGACAAAGGCTGAATCAACAAATTGCACTACCCATTGCCCTTCCGATGATGTACGTTCCTTCGCTTGATAGTTTTGAGGGTACTTGACGGTGATGTACTGTTGATTATTTGTGAATGTTGCCCATCCACTCGTGTCAACCGCTACATTGCTATTATTGGTCTGGGTATTTTTGTTCACTGTGGCATTGCCATTCGCAATAGTGTTAGCGTTCGTTATAGGTTCTTGCCTGGTTATTGCGTAAATTGTCCCTGCAATGACTACCACAAGAACGACCACCAAAATAGCCCAGTTTAGGGTGCTATTTGGCTTCTTGGGGGTTGGCTGGGTTGTTGGAGCAATATCCATAGGTTTCTTGGTTAATGGTAAAGGTGCTTCCAGCCTCGCGCGTTTCATGTAACAAGTCAAGTGATTCTAACCCAATGAAGCTCTTCCTCGGGAAGGCTAATATTTATTGAAAAATTGTTTGGTTCCGGGACTTGGATTCGCCCCTGCGGGGCCGGCCTGCTCCCGATGGGTCGCAGGCTTCGAATCCTCACCCACAGTACGGAAGAGGAAAACATCTAATATTTTTAGATGTTTTCCTCTTGGTTCCGGGACTTGGATTCGAACCAAGATACTGGGCTTCAAAGGCCCATGTCCTACCTTTAGACGATCCCGGAGTATGTCCCCTACCCTAGCCCGAAAACTTTACACCTTCAAGTACCGACGGGTGGCAATGGTCGAGCTGAATGTACTCAAGAGCAATGCCCCCAAGAATTGCCAGCCCACGATAGTCCAGAGGTTCTGTTGCAAAACCGTACCCAAATTTACCGTGGTGTCTTTAAAGAAAAATTTGTGCAACGTTGGTGTCGCACCCTGCCAGAGCAGGACAAGGAGGGTAATAGCCAAGCCGGCACCGATGACGCTATAGAGCACGCTTTCGATGATAAAGGGCGAACGAATGAAGGCATTCGAAGCGCCCACGAGACGCATGATGCCAATTTCCTCCCGGTGGGTGTAGATGGCAATGCGAATGGTATTGAATACCACAATGAGCGAGAGGAAGGCAAAGACACTGCTCACCAGAAAGCCGATATCCCGAACCCGATCCGTAAGCGTCGTGAGCTTCTCAATGACCAGTTGACTGTCTTTAAAATCCCGCTTGCTATCGGCAACGAACTTGGCATTTTCATCCAAATCTACGAAAGCGAGAATACTGTCATAGTCCGCAATCCGCTTTGCCTTGAGGGTGACACTCGCCGGCAGCGGATTGTCCGTAAGTTCTGCCAAAAGATTCTGGATATTCGCGTCGTTCGCATGGTTGCGTTTGAATGCTTCGAGCGCATCGGTTTTGCTCAAATACGCCACACTTGCCACGAGCGGTTGGTTTTGCAAACGTTCCACAAACGTAGCGATGTCTGCTTCGGATGCACTCGGCACCAGTTCGAGCGTTACATCGACGCGCTGCTCTACCGTGGCTAAGGCGCGATGCCCGAGGACGTTGAGCGCGGCCACGAGGCTCACCGAAAAAACTGCAACCGCAATAATGATAATCGTCACTATCGAAAGCCAAAGGTTCCGCCGAAAATTCTGGAGGGCAAAGCGGATGGCACGTGTCGTTTGGAGCAGGATCATAGGCGGTATTTCCCGGTTGCTTGGTCAGAAACCAAATGGCCCCGATCCAGGGTAATGACGCGCTTGCGCAAACTATTCACAATTTCTCGGTTATGCGTAACGAGCACGACCGTGGTACCAAAGGAATTTATTTTCAGGAGGAGTTCGATAATCTCGTTGGCATTAATCGCGTCTAAGTTACCGGTTGGTTCGTCAGCCAGGAGAATTTTTGGCCGGTGCACCAGCGCGCGAGCAATAACTGTCCGCTGCTGCTCCCCCCCGCTCACCTCCCGCGGAAAGCGGTGCATTTTCTGATCCAAACCAACAATCTTCAACACCTGCGGCACAATCTGCTGAATCTTGGAGGGCAGCGCGCCGGAAACTTCTAGCGCAAACGCCACATTTTCAAAAAGCGTCTTCTGGGGCAAGAGTTTAAAATCCTGGAACACGACGCCAATTTGGCGGCGCAGCAGCGGCACATCGGCCGTCGGGATATGGGTGATGTCCCAGTCGCCAATAATCACCCGTCCTTCGCTGGGGTGTTCTTCGGCAATAATGAGCTTTGCCAGCGTGGTTTTCCCGGTGCCTGACTGGCCGACGATTGAGACGAATTCCCCGGCCGCAATGCTCACGCTCACGTCCTTGAGCGCGTTGACGCCGTGCGGGTAGAACTTTGAAACGCGTTCAAAAGTAATCATTTGAGATTTGCAAAACCTACATCCAGAGCTTTTTCGGTATCGGCATACTGTTTCGCTGCCGAAGCCGCACCCAAAATTACCGTCACTATCGTCCGGCCGGTGGTCTTCCCTTTCACCTGGGTAATGAGGCAATTCCCGGATTCCTCAATGTACCCGGTTTTTATCCCGGTGACCTGCCAATCGGTTTCCAGCATCTTGTTACGATTTTTTATCGTGTGCGGCTTTTTCGTATTCAGGGTGCTAAAGCTGTAGCTACGCTTCACCGCAACCTTGCCAATCTGCGGCTTATTAAATGCAATCGCCGCGAGCTTAGCCATATCGGTAGCCGAACCTTGGTTTGCCGGGTCCAGACCGGTCGGATCGGCAAAGGTGAGTGAAGCAAGCCCGAGTGCTTTTGCCTTATCATTCATCAGTTGTACAAATTGCGCTTCGGTGAGCTTCGTGGAACGCGCCAACGCTCGAGTGGCATTATTCGCCGAACCAATAAGCATGGCGTGCCGGAGGTCGTTCGTGGTAATGGTATCGCCTGCACTGACGTACAAGCAGGAGCAAATGGCGCAATCG
>ERZ1292623.3276-Hain-H51-01um-R1-3276-length-13888-cov-7_pt1 | contig 13888 bp, 17 predicted proteins | sample MGYA00564398_ERZ1292623 | MGnify/ENA primary metagenome ERZ1292623 (study PRJEB36523, sample SAMEA6512633) | groundwater metagenome | collected 2019-01-07 | study: AquaDiva: Metagenomics assemblies of 32 groundwater samples
TCCTAAATCTTGAAAAGTATAGTTTTTTATAGGATGAATGACTAAATGAAAACATGAGGCGCCTGCTTAAAATATATAAAGATATAAAAGAGGTTAAAATTCAGGGTGCTACAAATATAGCTCGGGAAGCAATAAAAGCTTATTATATGAAACCCGATAAGAAAAACAAAAATGAGCTTATTAATCTGAGGCCTACAGAGCCTATGCTTTTCAATGCGATTAATCTTGTAGACAAATGGCCAAGAGGCAAGATAATAAAGCATTTTGAGGAAGCACAAAATAAAATAAATAAAGAAGTCCTGAAAATAATAAGAAACAACTATATTATTTATACGCATTGTCATTCTACAAACGTAATAAAGGCACTGATTTATGCAAAGAAAAAAGGAAGAAAATTTGAAGTTTATAATACTGAAACAAGGCCTCTTTATCAGGGAAGAATTACTGCGAAAGAACTTTCAAATGAAAAGATAAAAGTAACTACTTTTGTGGATTCTGGAGCACATGAAGCAATTAAAAATTGCGATATTATTATGCTTGGAGCTGATGCTGTATTAACCTCTGGAGTAATAAATAAAATAGGAAGTGCAGGAATTGCAGAAATATCTTTTATACATAAGAAACCAGTTTATATTGTTGCTGATTCATGGAAACATTTCTCAAAAAAAGTATATATTGAAGAAAGAGATTTTCATGAAGTTTGGCTGAGGGCGCCTGAAAAGATAAAAATAAGAAATCCTTCATTTGAAAAAATAGAAAGAAAATACATAAAGAAGATAATTTCTGAATATGGAATATTAAACTATAGTGATTTTCTAAAAAAAGCAGAAAAGTTTCCTTAATGGCTATGCTGATTTGCCCCTTTTTTTTCCTTGAATTCAACAAGTAAATCATTCAAATTCTTATAACACAACTCAAACTTCTCAAGTAGCTTTAGTTTTGCTTCTGAAAGTCTTTTTATTTGATTTTCTATTATCTTTTTTGCTGCTTCAGGAGTTTTCTTTACTAAAACGCCTGAGCCAACTTCAACAAAAATATTTTTTTCTTCTAGGGAAGCTTTTACGTAAAGACCTTTTCCAAGAGAAGAAATAATTGAATTCTCTTTTGACTTTTCCATAAAAGAAATATTTTCCAGGAATTTACCAAGCTCATTTAGTTCATTTGAGATAAAATCTATGTTTTGCTTAAGTTCCCTCAACTGCTCTTCTAATCTATGCCCTCCTGCAATAAGCTGTTCATCCATTTTTTTAATGGGAAAAGTCAGGTTTTAAATTTATTGGTGAAATTTTCCAAACTTCAAGCTCTTCCATGAAAAGACTTTTTGAAGAGAGAACTTCATAATACATTGAATGTTTTCTAATACATTCTAATATTCTTTTTTTTGGAGTTAATGAGGATAAAACAATCAAAATTATTCCTCTTCTTGCAAGATGCTCTCCTGCTGCTTCTATAAATCTTATAATAAGTTCATCCCCTTTTTCTCCGCCCGAAGTTGCTAAACTGCTTTCATAATCTTCTTTTTTTTCATATGGGAGATATGGGGGATTAAATATAATAAGGCTAAAATTTCCTTTAACGTTAGAAAAAAGATCTGATTTTACAGCTCTGATTCCATCTTTAGAAAGATTTGAAATTGCTTCTTCTGAAATATCTGCTGCTAAAACTGATTTTGCTCCTGCAAGAAGCGCTGCTTTTGCTTGAATTCCAGAACCAGAGCCGATATCCAAAACTTTTTTTCCAACAGCATATTTAATTACCTCGCTCTTTAATAAATATGAATCTTCTGCAGGAGTATAAATCATTTTACATTGCCAAAATAATTTTAGAAAATAATTTTAGTATCTTATCCCCAAATAATAAACCTAATAATACCAAGATAATTAGAAATATTAAAATAATTAATATGGTTATTAAAGGGGCGTTACTTTTTTTTCCCGGCTCCTGAGCTGCTGATGAAGGAAAATTTTTAAATGCTGTTTCAGGAGGTCTTGAAAGTTCTGAAAGAGCAGATGTTGTTTTTGGCTGAATGTCCTGCTTTTTAGGAGATAGAACAGATATTGCTCCAGCATTAATTATTTTTGCAACTTCATTTACTTCAAAAGGATTATATCCTGCATTAATAAAAGTCTGGACTGCCTCTTCTAAAGAATAGCCCCTTTCAATAGCATTCTTTAATCCTCCAATAATTTCTTCTTTCATTTTTTAATTGTTATAGAGTGCCCATTTTGCATTAGATGCACTGTCTTATTTAGTTTGTATCCCATTTCTTCAGCAAGATTGGCTCCTGCTGTCAATTTCTTTAAGTCTCCATGAGAGGGTATTACATGCTGTGGATTTGTAATCTTTATTAAATCCCGCAAATCAACCCTTCCTCCATGTCCGCTTACATGTATATTATCAAATATTTTAACATTCTGTTTTTTTAATCTTTTCTCCAGTTCCTTCCTATTATCTTCGTTAATTTGAGTAGGAATTGTTTTTGAAGAAAATATTATATGGTCTCCGGAAGAAAGATTTAAACTAAGCTGTTTCCTGGCAATTCTATCAAGAATTGAACCTGGCTCACCCTGATGGCCTGTGCATACTATAAGATAATTTTTTTTATTTTTGTTTATATTTTTAAGTGTTTTTTCGAGCTGTTTTCTATATGTAAATATTTTAATATCATTTATAAAAGGAGCCTTTCCGATTCTTCTTGCGGCTGTAACATATTTATTTAAACTTCTACCAAGAAAAACAACTTCTCTATTTAGCTTTCTGCCAAATTCTACTATTGTCTTAAGCCTTGCTATATGAGATGAGAAAGTTGTTATTATCATGCCCGAATTATGATTTTCTGATTTGAAGAAAACATCTTCAAGAAGGCTTCTTGCTATTTTTTCAGAAGGCGTTTTTCTATCGTCTGGAGCATATAGGCAATCCACTATTAATGCTTTGACTCCTATTTTAGAAAGCTCTTTGAGCCGGCTATAGTTTGGTTTATCTCCAAATACTGGAGAATTATCCAGCTTATAATCATTCGCATAAAGTACAATTCCATCAGGAGTATGAACTGCAATTATCGCGCTTTGAATTGTTGAATGAGTCATGTTTAGAAACTCAACTTTGTAATTTTTCCTGCCTTTTACAAAGTAAGTGCCATTCACATTTACTGAAACTATTTTGTTTCGAATCTTTTGCTTTGAATCTTCCATCAGAACTTTTAACACAGACATTGTAAAGGGTGTTCCAACAACATCTGCTTTATATCTATAAGCATTGTAAGGAATTGCCCCGACATGATCCAAATGTGCGTGTGAAACTAAAATTGCCCTTACTTTATTTCTTAGCCCCTCTTTCTCTAGGTATATATCATTAGGAAGTGCGCCTAAGGAACGCATTCCTCTTTCAGTTGGTATTTTTTCTTTTTCTGAAACACCAACTATCGCAGGAAGAAAAAGTCCTGAATCAAATAATATAACATCATCATCTATTTCCAAAGCAGTCATATTTTTTCCAACCTCATTATAGCCTCCTATTGCATGCAACCTCATATTTTTCTAAAGAATGGATGGTTTAAATAGCTTTTTAGAAATTTAAATAAAAAAATATGATAAGACAAACTATAAATATGGTGATTTCTATTTTTGAAAATGGAGGGGCACAAAAACATACTTTATACTTTAGTAGTAATATTATTAATATTGCAGATAGTTTCTTTTGTTACTCTAAGCTCGCAAGTATCAAAAACGATATCTGATTCTAAAGCTGAACTTGAAAAATTAAGAAAAGATAATGAAAAATCCATAAATGAATCAAATGAGTATTATAAATTGCTTCTTGCAGATTATAGCACCAAGACGCAGCAGAATATCAATGAAATCAGCCAATTGATTACTACACAGCAAACTAGCTTTGATAAGCAAATAAGCCAAATTAAATTAAAACAAGAGGATTTTTCAGGAATAATTGAAGATTCTGTGAAAGGTGTTGTTAGTGTTGGTACTGACAGATCAACTGGAACAGGCTTTTTAGTGCATCCTGATGGTTATATTGTTACAAACCAGCATGTTATAGCGGAAGCAAAAAAAATAGCAATTTTAACATATGATAAAAAAATAGTTCCTGCTGAAGTTATTGGAGAAGATGACTTGCGGGATTTAGCTATCATAAAGGCAGAAGGAGGAAATTATAATTACCTTTTGCTTGCTAACTCTGATGAGCTCCTGGTTGGAAGAAAAGTCATTGCAATTGGGAATCCATTGGGACTTTCCTTTACTGTTACTCAGGGCATAGTATCTGCTTTAAACAGAAAAGGACCGAATGGACTTGATGAATATGTGCAGACAGATGTTTCATTAAACCCTGGCAATTCCGGAGGACCCTTGATAGACATAACTGGAAAAGTAATAGGAGTAAACAATTTCAAAGTTGGAAATGCGGAAAGCATTGGATTCGCGCTTGAAAGCAATAGTGTAAGGAAAGTTATAAATGAATTAGCAAATAGAACATTAATACAATGAAACTTAAATTAAAACCTTCTGCGCGAATGAACAGAAGATATCTTTTATTGAATGGAAAAGACAAAAACAAGATTGAAAATTCTATACTTGAATACATAGGAATTTTAGGATGGGCTAAAGCATCTCCTGTTTTTATAGATGACGGAGGAAGAACCATACTCTCTGTTGACAGAAAAGAAGTAAATAATATAAGGGCTGCTTTTGAAGCTTCCACTGATAACGTAAAAATCCTAAGAATTTCTGGAACTATAAAGGGGCTTAGCAAGTAGAAACGTTTAATTATTGGCTTTTTTTAATACATAGATGAGAAAAAAAGGACAGATACAACTTAGCTTTGGAGTTATTTTTTCTATAATTATTGTTATTGCAACTCTGGCGGTTGCAGGATATGTATTGATTAAATTTGTGAGTATTGGAAAGGACGCCACATGCAAAATTTTCTATTCAAATTTGCAGAGCAAAATAGATAACGCATGGAATGAAGATGTTAGCTCAGATGTTTACACCTATGAACTGCCAAAGGAAATAGAAAAAGTATGCTTTGGAAATCATACTGCGGTAATTACTGACAATAAAGACAGGGACGCCTATAATAAAATAAAAGAAAAAGCCAGAGCTGAAAGCAACATGGCTTTTTATCCGTTAGATAAAGTGTGCAAGGATTCAACATTTACATACCAATTAAAACATGTTAAAATTAATGAGTTCTTCTGTGTTCCTGTATTAAACGGAGAAGCAAGCGTGAAAATAATTAAAGAGAGCAGAGAAGCTTTAGTAAAGATAGCAAGATGAACAAAAAAGCATTTGAGTTCACTTTTGGATGGATGTTTGCAATTATTGTAGGAGGAGTCATATTATTTCTGGCGCTTTATTTTTCATCAAACTTATTAAAAACCGAAAACAAGATTTCAGACACCAAAACTGCGAAAGAAATCGGAATTATTTTGAATCCTGTTGAAAACAGCCTTGGAGAAGAAAGAACTACATTAATAACTTATCCTGTAGAGACCAGAGTTTACAATAAATGCAGAACTTTGGGAAATTTTGGACAGCAGGAAATAAGCGTTGCGAGCAGTGCAAGAGGGGGGAAATGGGAAGAGCCTGGAAACCCAAGTATTTTTTATAATAAATATATATTTTCTGAAGATATGATAGAAGGAAGAGAAAATATAGTATTGTCAAAAAGTTTTGAGATTCCATTTAAAACTGCTGATTTATTGTATATATGGCCTGATTCTGAAAAATATTGCTTTATTGACCCTCCAAGCTATATAGAAAAGGAAATAGAAAGGCTTGAATTAAGAAACATAAATATAAGTTCTATAGAAAAATGTGAAAAAAAAAGCAGAAAAGTATGTTTTTCAGGAGTCGGAACAAAATGTAGCATAGTTGTAAATTTAAGAGAAAAAAGCGTAAAGAAAAATGAAAAAAAAGTATTTTATGAAGATGATTTAAACAATGCATTGTTGTATGGAGCAATTTTTGCTTCTCCTGAAATATATGAGTGCCAAGTAAAAAGACTTATGAAAAGAACTTCTGAATTATCTATTGTATATGCTGATAAGAGCCGTGCTCTTTCTGTTAAGGGATGCAGTTCAAATCTTGATTTTGAACTAATAGCATATTCAAATGCAACATTGTCTTTTGCAAATTCAAAAGAAATTGAATCAATAAACAAAATGTCAGAGGAAATAAGGAGGAAAAATGAGCTTTTGTCGTGTAAATTGTTCTAAAGGACAGCTAAAAATACAAGAAATGGCTTTTGCCTTACTTGCAATTATTATATTTCTGGTAATTTCCGGGCTTTTTTATTTTGTATTTAAAGCTTCATCATTAAAAGAAGATGTTGGAGAGCAGAGAGAGAATGAAGCCAGAGAAATAGCAAGAAGAATTGCAAACACGCCTGAATTTAGCTGGAGTACGAGCGAATGTTCAAATTGCATTGACCTTGACAAACTAATGGCCTTAAAAGATAAAGAGTCATATAAGGGATTTTGGAATCTGGAGCACTTAAGAATAGAGGTAATATATCCTGTAAAAAATGGGGAGTGCCTTAAAGTCAATTATCCTGAATGCAGTTCAATAACACTTGTAAATAAAAGTATTGCGCCTCTCTCCAGCGCATTTGTCTCATTATGCAGACAGGAGTTTAAGAAGCAGGGATATATTAAGTGTGAACTTGGAAAAATATATGCTGGAGGGAAAAAAGTAGAATGATGCACAAAATGAAGAAAAAAGCACAAGAAGAAATAGTTGGTTTTGTAGCAATAGTTGTAATAGTAGCAGTGATATTTGTGGTTTTTCTCGGAATATCAGCAAGGCAAGATGTGCCTGAATTAAAGAAAGAAAGTAAAGACATAAGAAACTTTTTAGATGGCAGCATGCAGTATACTAGTGATTGTGCTTTAAACTATGAGCCGGATTATTCTTCTGTTGCAGAGCTGTTAAAGGCATGTTATGCAAAAAAGAAATGTATAAACGGAAAAGAAGCTTGTGTAGAGCTGAATAGGACTATGAAAGAAATAACTGAAACAAGCTGGAAAGCCTGGAAAGACAGCCCAATAAAAGCATATAAGTTTGAAGCTCATTACAGCTTAAACAACTCTGAAAAAACAACAAATATAATAACAATATCAAAAGGCGAGTGTGGAAACATCGCAAGAAAAGCAGATAATTTTATTGACAGCTACCCTGGAATTATAAAATATTCTTTCCAACTTTGCTATTAATACCGTTAAAGTTTTATCTTTATGTTTATTGAATTAACTGTCAGTATTGGCCTAAGCTTTTTCCTTTTTCCTGTATTTTCACGTATAATATCTATGAAACCAAACCTTTCAAGAAGCTTAATATCTTTACTAACTGCTTTGAAATCTCTGTTTAGAATTTTTGCAAGATGATACAAAGAAGCTGGTTTCTTAGATTTAATAATATAAAGGATTTTAGCTTTTTCATTGCTCAATAATTTTCTTAATGCTGAAAGACCTTCAAAATCATATTCAGGATCTTGAGTAAACTTTTTGAAGAAAGCGGCAAATGCTCCGTTTTCCTCGACGACAGTTATCTCCCTTGTTTTTACCTTTTCTGCCATTTTTTAATATATGTTCAAACAAAACCTCTATTTACTATTATTGTCTTGTATATATATGTTTCCGTTTACCATATATGTTAATATTTACCCTATATATGATGGAATATGGTGAAAAAGTTTTTTTGAAATAAACTAGTGACCTTTTAAAATAATGTAGTAATAAATAGTGACAACAAAAGATTTATAAAGTAATTGTAAGGTAATTAAATAAGTTCCTTCGGAGAAGTAAAATAATATGGAAAGGTTTTTAAAGAGTTTAGAATTTAGATACTTGCTCTATTGAGCATTGGCCAAATAATGGCTCGTCTAAAAAGACGATAATAATTTGTGTTAGAGAATAGCGCTTTAAAGCTATATGCTCTACACGTAGGCGAATCACTAATTAAATGGTGATTTCCCTTAGGGGAGTCTTTCGAGACTGCCAATAATATACAGCTGAAAGGAGGTAATAAAAATGAAATTTAATTTTAGAAAGATTGCATCTGTTTTGACTAGTGCGATAATGGTGAGTTCTACTATTGGATTAGCTGCAGCAGCAAATTATCCAGATCCTTTTGTAAAAGGAGGAGCTGCTAATGCTGCTATAGTTTATGGTACAACAGCAGCACCTACTGACGTAGTTGCAGTTGTTGATATTGTAAAAAGCTTAAATACCAAGATAGCAGAACAAGCCAGCCCTTCTACTGGAGCAGCTTCAGTAAGCACAAGCGGTGCTGGAGACAGCGTAAACTTAGCTACTGGAAGCCAGAAGCTATATGTTAACAGCTCTATTAATATTGCAAGAACAGCCTTAACTTCAAGTGAATTACCAAAATTATTAGTTGATGGAAAGGCAATAGACCTTACAGGAACAGAGTATAAATATACTCAGAAAATAACACCTGGACCTGGAATAAGAGTGACTTTCAGTAAGAGCGGAGAAAGTATTGATCCAGTCCCTCTTGTTGATATTGGAAGCACTGCAACAACTGCGTCTTTTTTCAATTACACATTAACCTTTACAAAAACTCTGAATGTTTCTGATGCAACAAATGTTATCGGAACATCAACTGTCAATATGATGGGTCAAGAGTATGTAATAGGAGCAAATTCTGACTCCAATACATTATATTTGTATGGAAGCGGAGTTACAACAAGTGTAGATGAAGGAGAGACAAAGACAGTTAAAGTTGCAGACAAAGACCATACTGTAAACTTAAAGGGAGCAACAAGCACAACTGCTGCTACAATAGTAGTTGATGGGATACAGAAAGCTGTATCAAAAGGCTCAAGCTATAAATTTGCAGGAGACTTTGAAGTATATGTAAAAGACATATTTTATACAACAAAGACAGGAACACTCTCAAATATTGATCTTTTGTTAGGTTCAAGAACATTGCACTTTGAAGACGCGCAGGCTGCCAGATATGGGGCAGATGACACAACAATTCAAGGAACAAATGTTGAAATAACTGGAACAGCTGGAGCAGGAATAAGCGCTGTAGATATTGCACAAGCTGCAAAAGATTCTACAGGAGACTATATAAAAGTTGGAGGCTCATTTACTGACAGAGTTCTTGGAGGAGCTGTAAAAGTCCAATTCGCAGATTTAAATCCTGCATTGGATGCAACTTCCAGAGACAAATTGACAATAAGTGCTGACGCTTCAACTGCTGCAAAAGTAACTTTCACAACAGCATTAGCTGGAAAAGAATATACTTTGAACTATGCTAAAGATACTGACAAGGCTGCAGATTCAACTTTAGGAAGAGTAAACTTAGCTGATGCAAGCAATAAGACTATTGTTGTCCAAGAGAACGACACTGTTCAGCAAGGCAATATAGTTGTAGTAAATGCAGGAGATAATGGTATGCTTCTTGAAGTAACTTCTGTAGGACCTGGCTCAAGTGCGAGCGACAAGACAACTTTGACTGATGTAATAAGCGGAAAATCCTATGATTTTGCAACAGGATTAGCAAACACTTCTAATACAAATATAGAAGGAAATACTTATTATATTTGGGCAAAGCCAGGAGGCTCTAACGCTAATATAACCATTACATGGGGTGGAGGAGCAGCATCAGGTGAGTCTGGAACAGAGAGAACATTATTCCCAAGAATAAAGCTGAAGAATGGACAATGGATGTCGATTTTGACAGAAACTTTTGTCAATAATAATACGCTTTATCAACTGCTTGGACCTGAATCAAGAACAACTTATGAAGCTGGAGCTAGATTTAATATTGGAAACTCATCTGGAGCAAGCTTAAGTAATCTTACAACTGTTACTTCAAACACTGTAAACATTACTTATAATGTTAGCCAAGGTGAAGGAGTAAATGTTGGAAATAGATCTGTTAATTCTGGAGAAGAAAATGGCACTATTAACAAATTACTTGTACCTGCATGTAACTTCAACAGGTCGCTTGGTCCAGCTATTCTTATCCTTGAGGAAAAGACAACAGGAGGAAGAGCAACAACAAACGGAGAAATAACATGTATACCTCTTACAAGCGAGGGAACAACTACTGTGACTCCGGCAATTGGAACTCCAACATTTACTGATCCTACGGTAAGCGCATTTTCTCTTGAATCTAAGACAGACAAGAATCAATGGCTTGACGTTTATGGAGCATTATTTGAAAGAGATGTTGCTAGCGGAAATACTGTTACAATATGGTATCCTGATGACCAAGTGCAGGCAAATGTATTGATTACATCACGTGATGTAACTGTCACAAGTTCTTCTGCAGGAGCAACTGCTGTATCAAGCAGCGGGGTTGCAAAAGAGATTGGAACAGTTGTTTCAGTAAGTGATGCAGAAGTATCATCTGTTGCAACAAAGAACTTAATTGTTGTAGGAGGAAGCTGTGTAAACAAAGTAGCTGCTGAATTGCTAGGAAGCTCTTCACCATTGTGTGGAGCTGACTTCACTGCTAAAACTGGAGTTGGAGCAGGGTCATATTTAATTCAGACCTTCTCTAGAACTGGAGGAGCAATAGCAACATTAGTAGCTGGTTATAATGCACAGGATACTACAAACGCTGCAAAAGCATTTACAACTCAAACTGTAGATACTATGACTGGCAAGAAGTATACTGGAAAAACAGTAAGCGATCTTAAGGCAGAAATAAGCGCAGCAACAACAACTGTTGGGAATGCTACGAATACTACGGCTTAAATAAAAATTTTTATTTTTCTTTTTTTTCTTTTATTTTTTAATTCATTATATTTTTAAATAGCATTTCCATTCTTATTCTATGAGGAAGATAAGAACACAGGAAGAGATAGAAAGAGCTGAAAAGAGAAGAGGAAAGATATTTGTCTTTTTCATGCTGCTTATACTTGTGACAAGCACTGCTGGATATGCTTTTTTCTCAAATCCCAGCGCTGATTCTAAAGAAAATGCTAATACTTTAAATGAAGGAGATAAATGGAATTTTAAATCTGGAGAAAATACTTATTCTTTAACTTACAGCCCTGAAAGCGTGAAAAATATAGAAGCTAATTTTAGCTTTCCAAATAGCGAATATTCTGGAAAAGTTCTATATATAGCTTCAGAAAGCGATGAGATAATTAATGAAATAGGCTCAACATTAGGAAGATATGCGAGCAGAATACAAAAAGCATGCTATGAAACATGTGAAAAAAACCTTCCTGAAAAAAATTGCTCTAGCTCCCTTATAGTCTGGAACAAATCTGATAAAAATAAAATTTATCAAAGAGAAAAATGCATATTCATAGAGGGAGATTTAAGAAGTGTAGATGCATTTCTTTATAAAGTGCTTGGAATCAGCTAAATTAAAGACTTATTTAGTACAATAGAAAAGCGAAAAGCTTTAAAAACCAGTTTTATATAACACAATATTAATATGGAAAAAAATATCAAGAAAAAACCTAAAAAAAACAGCAAAAATCAAGAGTTTCGCTATATTATCGCTGCAATGACTAGCTTAATTATTGTGTTCCTCGTCTTTTATTTATTATTTCAAGGAGCAAAAACAATAAGATATGAAGGATTAACTTTTACAAAAACAAAACTGGGAGAAATACCTTTGTATCATTATTATTATTACTTTACAGGAGACGATGGACAGCAATACAAATATAATTTATACCTTAGAAATAATCCAAAAAAGAATAATGTCAGCATAAACGGGGAGATTGCCTATCCGAGAGGAACATATGTTTATCTGGCAATAAATACCAGTAATTTACTCCAATGTCCTAATCTACTGAGGGACATACATAGCTTATCTTCTTTCCTTCATGATAATTTAGCATATTCAAATATAGGGCTTCTTTCAGGAGTTCCTGATGAACAGCAGGCGGTAGAGAATAATATCACTCATGTATCTTGTGAAACATATCCGAATAATGTTGTAATAACTCTGCAATCTGGAAGTGAGACAAAAATAGAAAAGATAGAAAACTGCCATATTGTAAGCATCTCACAATGCCAAACTACAGAAGCAATAGAAAAATTTGAAGTTAAATCTATACTTGATGCAAAAAGAAGAACAAGAGAAAATTAGCGGTTTTTTCTTAATTTAATTATCACATAAAGAATAATAATTATTGCAGAAAGAAGAATTGTCCAAAGAGTAATAATATTTAAATTCTTGTTTATCAATCCTATATTTTCTTGAAATATGTAGCCGATATAAATCAGAATTAGACTCCAAATGCCTGCTCCTAAAGAAGTATAAAGAGAAAACTTGAGCAAATTCATCTTTGCAAATCCTGCAGGAAGAGATATAAGCTGTCTTATTACTGGAATAAGCCTCCCTATAAAAGTAGTAATCTCTCCGTGGGATTCAAAGTATTTTTCTGCTTTAAAGATAGTGCTTGGGCTTAGAAAAAATATTCTTCCGTATTTCAACACCATCTTATTTACAAGCTTTCTGCCCAGGAAAAAAGCAAAATAATAATTGAAAAATGCCCCTGCAAGGCTTCCCAGGAGGGATGCAATAAAAACCCAATGAAGCGCCATTTCACCTTTTGCAATTAAAATGCCTGCAGGAATAAGAACAACCTCGCTTGGAAAAGGTATAAATGAACTTTCTATAGTCATTAATATAAAAATACCAATATAATCAAAAGAGCCAATTGTTCTTACAAGAAATTCAACTGCCTGATTAAAAAAATCCGCGAACATTTAATTAGCTGGAGAATTGCCTTTAAAATTTTTTGTATTTTTCACGATGTCTGAAAAAATTTCTTTTATATCTGAATAAACTGGAATTTCTTTGATTTTAAACAGATAAACATTCAAAAACCATATAATGACAATCAAAATTGTGCTTCCAAAATACCATATAAATTTATGTGCTATGTCAAAATACTGATATCCTTGTACAAAAAGAACAGAGAAGATAACTATCCTTAATACATTAAGCAAGAAAAAAGAGGATATGGTAAAAGATATGCTTTTTATTCTCTTTTTAATTTCCATAGGCACTGATAAATTTAATATTAAAAGCAGAAAATAAGCAGAACCAGCTATGCACGCCTCAATTATATTAATATAATCTCCATCAATAAATATGGTGCTGGTTCCATTCAAAAGATTCAGGTTTTCATAAAATAAACTTAGAATAAAAGAAACTGAATAAAGAGTCAATGGTGTAAAGACCAGATAAATTAAATAAAGATCTGAAAGCGCTAAAACAACAAGAAAAATATACCTTGCAATCAACCAGGACATCTCCTTGTAATCCATTGTATCCTTGTAGGAGAATAGGTTTAATAAATTAATGTTTATCTTCTAGACATTCTAACAGCTATAACTATTATCAAGATAAGCAAGAATAAGTTTATTATTCCGATTACCCATACTAAAGCGTTATCCTTGAAGATTGGAGAAAGACTTTTTTTCTCTTTTTCCCCTAATATAACTGAAACTTCTCTGCTTTCTACTGCTCCATCACTTAGAGCTTCTATTATAAATGTATTTTCTCCTGAAGCTTTTTCCAAAACATCAAATGTTAAAGTTACCTGTTTGCTTTCTCCGTTTTCAAGACTGAAGAATCTATCAGATACATTTGCAAGCTTTGCCCAAGACTCATATCCCTTAAATCCTAAAACAAAAGTTGCTTGTTTTCCAGCAGTATTTTTTATTGTAGCCTTAATAACCATTGGTTTTCCTGCTTCTGCATCAGATTCTAAAGAAGCTAGAATTTCTGCAACTTTTTGCTGAGCAAGTGAAGAACATCCAATAACTTTAAGATCTACTTTTGTTGTTTCAGCTGTTTCTGTCCTGTAAATTCCATTCTTGTAATCATAAGATGCAAGAAGCTCAAGCGGATAATTTTTG
>ERZ1292623.3278-Hain-H51-01um-R1-3278-length-13887-cov-6_pt1 | contig 13887 bp, 22 predicted proteins | sample MGYA00564398_ERZ1292623 | MGnify/ENA primary metagenome ERZ1292623 (study PRJEB36523, sample SAMEA6512633) | groundwater metagenome | collected 2019-01-07 | study: AquaDiva: Metagenomics assemblies of 32 groundwater samples
CCTAACGCGCGAAATGAATGCCCGCGCGATCGCCACCGCTTCTAATCTGGAGCTGCAACCTGTATGGAACGTCATGACCTCACTGGTAGACCTCGACATCGTAAGCTTCCGCGAAAAAAACGATCCCAAAACTAACGCCAATACTCGTTACTACGCTCGCAAGCGCGAAATTCCCATCGAAGACGAAGTAGAAGAGTCACCGCCGCCCCGACCCACGCTCCAACCGTACACCCACGGCAACGCCGTCGTCGAAGCCGTCATCCAAAAAACACAACCAATAGCCGCGGGCGCCTCCGACACGCTAGAGACCGAAGTAGACTTATTGCTGCAAAAATATCCGTTACCGGAAATCATGTTCATCCTGCATGTGCGCCTTGAAACCGAGTGGCGCGAAATGAAGGACATCCAAACCCGGTTTTTTAACGCCGCCCTCAACGCATCCAACGCATCCAACGCATTAAGAAAATAGGAGTATTGAATGCCAATCGAAAATGAAGACATAGCGAAAGAAATTTACGATTCCATCCCCGATGGGGAATACATAAGCCGAAAGTCTATTATGGAAAAAACCGGGCACACCGGCTCGGTAGTAAGTTATTATTTAGCCAAGCTTGCTAAACTAAACTTAATTACAGGAGGGGCGCGCGCGGGTTGGCGGCGCGCGCCAGGGGCGGTTTATACGCGGTATAAACCAACACCCCGCCTCATCGTGAATTCGGCCAATAAAATAATGGTGCGGTTAGAAGAAATCGCCACCTCACTGCTGGAGCTGATCGAACAGATCAAACCGCTCATGATCTCGCCGCCCGAGCGCCAGGAATTCGATGAGCTGCGGGCGTATCGCGCGAAGATCGAAGAGCAATTAGCCAATATGGTGCCGCCGAAGTTTCGCCGGAAATAGTTTTTGAGGACAACGATAATGGAAAATGAAACTTGCGCTTGTGGGCGACCACTGCATTTGGAGCGCGTTGTTATGCCACAAACCTTGCGTAGTGAGGATCGGCTGGAATGACTTGTTATGCCTAGAGCCTTGGATTTGTTTTGCGGAATAGGAGGCGCTGCGATGGGCTTACATAAAGCCGGATTCGATGTTGTTGGCGTGGACATAGCGCCACAACCGCAGTTTCCGTTCGATTTTATTCAGGCCGATGCGATGGATGTTGACCTGAGAGGTTTTGATTTTATTTGGGCTTCCCCGCCATGCCAAGCGCATAGCGCGTTGCGGCATCTTAGGCCGGAGAAAGAATATGCTTGTTTCATAGCAGCTACTCGCAAAAAGTTACAGGATTACGGTGGCCCGTGGATTATAGAGAACGTGCCAGGAGCGCCGCTCAAGAATTACGTGCAGTTGTGCGGTTCGTCTTTCGGTTTGCGCGTCCGCCGGCATAGGTGGTTCGAGAGTGAGTTATTTTTTTTAGTGCCGCAATGCCGGCACGATCTACAGGGGCGTCCGATAGATGTCAGCGGCACCGGTGGGCGCAGAATTAACAGACGCCCGGATGTTCACGGAGGAAATACAAACAAGCCTCGCTCAATAGCTGAGGCTAGAGAAGCAATTGGAATTGACTGGGCCTCGCGCTGCGGTATCAGTCAGGCAATACCGCCGGCCTACAGCGAGTTTTTAGGGCGACAGGTATTGGCACACATTGAGGCATAACGAAAAGCTGAGGGGCGCGCCGTAAGGCGCGTCCCTCTCCAGCGCCTTGTTGGGCACAGGAGACAAAATATGTTGACAGACGAACAATGCAGCGACTTTAGGCGATTGCCTTTGAGCTTTAACGACATGGTTCGGGCTATCCATGACGCGGGTCAAAAACACGCCTTGGAGAATGCGGCAAACAAGTTTGACGGAACAGACGGGTATAACTGGGTCGCCGCCGATGGATATGCGAATGCTTTTGATATTGCCTCGGAGCTTCGATATATGGCAACTGAGGTGCCTAACGCCAGCTTCACCGGAGCGCCGTCAGGCGCTTCCGGTGGAAGCGATAGTTAGAGGTACGTATGCCACGAAACATGAGCTTTGCACTGACCACTGAGCAGTTTAAGTCGCGCACCAAAACGGTAACACGCCGCTTCGGGTGGTGGTTTTTGAAACCCGGTGACGTTGTGCGAGGCGTTGAGAAGACAATGGGATTGAAGCCCGGCGAGAAGATAAAGCCGCTTGGGTTGGTTCGCGTCCTTGATACTCGACCGGAGCCACTGGACGCGATAACTCAGGGCGACGTTGTGAAAGAGGGGTTCCCTGAATGGACACCGGAGCAATTTGTTTCGATGCTGGTTGAGCACTACGGAGTGTCTTCATCGGCCAAGGTGAACCGCATTGAATTTGAATACCTCTAACGCCGCCTTAACCGGCGAGCGCACGGAGTAAGATTATGACGCGAATGGGAAAGCGAGTCCGGGTTGAAGGCATAGTTAGGCATAAGAAATCTTTGATCCACTTTGTGGCTGACTGCAAAGTATGCGGAGAGCACTGGGAAGATTATCTTACTGGACAGAAACAAGCATCGGAGCACGCAAGAAAAACAGGACACAAAGTGATAGCTGATCTTGGGTATGTGATTGAGTATGGCGCCTAACGCTCACAATAAGCGGCACGCCGACACACTAAACGAAGGAGACGAAACCAAATGAACCACAAGACCAAAACAGCGCTGCGCTTCGGCGTGTCCGCCTTGATTGTGTTGTTAGGCGGTTGTTCAGTAGAACAAGCTGGCACCAATGTTGACGACAAGCCTGGACTAGTTTATGACACCTTCCACATAAACGGGATGCCATGCGTGCGGATTGCTCGAACTATGGGCGGAAAGGTATTTGCCTTTGACGGTATAGATTGTGACTGGTCGCAGTATAAAAGATGACGCCTAACGCAGAATTGAGGCGCGAGCCGTGAAATACAAAACGAGACCGGCGGGTAAACGAGTCGCCTCGAATGACAGGTTAGATTGCTGTTGCCTGGATTTCAAAAAAGCCATGAGAATAGGTTCCGATAATATCGGTTTCGATACACTCATTTTTATCCAAGATGGAAGCGCCCAGATTGGGTATGGGCTTCCACCAATCAGCTTTTGTCCTTGGTGTGGAAGTTTGAAGTCAAATGCTACGCGATCTAACTAGATTTAGACACCTCGGAAGGTGTCTATTCCCATAAAAGCCCCAGCGGAATTGATTAATTATTGAGCAAAAAATCCGGCATAGATCCGGCACAATCGGGGTTTTTCGGGGCTGACGGCGACTGACTTCCGGCATCTCAAGGCACATTAAGTCGTTGATTTAAAACAAAACAAGTGGCGGAGAGGGAGGGATTCGAACCCTCGGGAATGACTGGGCAATCAATAGTTTACAAAACAAAATGGCAGGAAAGCGGCATTTAAGGGTATTGCAAACAGTTATAATTTATCTTGATAAATGCGCGATGGTTGTCTACGATAAACGTGGTAGGGAAAATGGAGGGCGGGAAAATGGTGGGGAACTGGTCTCGCGATGGCGCCAAAAAAAACCGCGCCATTGAATTGAGAAAAAAATTTCCAGACTTGAGGGACGTGGACATCGCGGAACGACTGGGGAGGTCGATAAGTTGGGTGAGGGATATATTTCATCCGGGGGAAAACAAAAATGCGCGTAACGCATCTCTGGGAAAGAGGCCGTTTAATAAAATTGATAGTTAAGGAGAGATGAACGGACTGATCGATGAAAATGAAGAGGAAAGCATGGACTATCTCGACATAAAATACGGCTTGGCCAAGAAAGGTTACAACGTTACGCTCGTCGCCAAAGAGCTGGGCTTGTGTGGCCCGCAATCAATCCAGCAGGTTTGCACTCGGATATATCGGAGTGCCCGCGTTGAGAAACGTATTGCGGAAATTCTCGATCTCTCTGTGAAGGAAGTTTTCCCGGATCATAGAGGTGGTTGTCGTAAAAAAAGAAATGTAGCTTCCGCGTGAAGGAAATTTTCCCGGATCATAGAGGGCGCGGCACGCCGAATTACAGAAGCACAAAGCTATGTGATGTTTGCGCAGAACCCATTATAAAAACAATCGAGAATAATTTTTCGTGGCCTAGGATTAAACACCATCCAAGTTGTTCGGCCGAAGCGCGACTTCGAAATTATAAACGCTGGACTGAGAAACAAAAAAAGAAGAAAGCAGCAACAGTAAAAGAAAATGGTAAACGCCGAAATGGGCTTCACATGAATAACGGAGACATCTTGTCTATGATGAAATAGTCTATCCAGCGCGCCTCTTGTGGTTGTCGTAAAAAAAGAAATGTAGCTTCCGCCCCAGCGATTCAATCTCGTTGTTCTCACCGGGGCCTTTAATCCCCCCGCAAGGGGGATTTTTTATGGGCGCTCATCCACTGATTATTCTCCGCCAAAACGTCCGCCATCTTCCACCGAGCTGGGCGAGCAAAATCAACAGCCTCCCCCGTGAAAGCCGTTCGCTCATGGTGATGGGCGTCTTGAATGGCCGGGTGTCTTTCCGGCGATTCCGGGCTGGCCTCACACCGGCGGCAAAACCGGCGGGGTCAGCGCATCCAGCGCCTCGATGCCGCCGACCAGGGCTTCCGTCTTGGCCTGGATCGAATCGAGCAACGCCTGGTCTTGCGGCGTCAGCACGCCGGGGGTTTTCTGTAAAAGCAGAATGGTGTCGTTCAGCGATTTAACGTCGCCCGTCAGCCCGGTGACGTGGCCCTCGATCTTATTGAGAAAGACGTTTTGCTGCGCGACGAAGGCTTCGATTTGTGGATTCGACATAATAATACCTCGGATTGGTGGGTTATTTATTCGGCGTTAAGGCGTCCAGCGCCGCGATCTTTCCTGCAATTCTCTCGGTGCGACGACTGAGTGATTTTAAGGCACGCGCATCCTCGGCGGCAAATATTTCGCCAATAGCCGTCAGGATTTTTTCCTGGTGCATCGCTATGTGGTCGAGCGAATGAAAAATCAGGTTTAGCCGTCCCTCAATGACCGTGAGTCGTTGGAGTAGATCGTGCATTATTGAACGCACGCGGTCAGGCTGCGCACCCCGGTTTTGTCGGTGACATAATGGTAAGAATAGCCCGGTGTCTTGCGGACGATCTCGGTGTCGCAAATGGTGGCGATCGCCACCCGGCCGTTTATCTTCCAGGTTCCGTCTTTCAAATACAGCCCGGCATCGTAAGTCGGACGATCCAGCAATGTTCCGTTGTCTTTCACGTGCCAAGGTAGCACAACACCTCCCCCGTAACAATTCGCGGCCTCTTCCTCCGGCGTCAAGGGCGGGCTGCCGAAATGTGGGATCAACTTGTCGTAGATGTAGCCGTTCAGGTCCATTTTCTCTTTCGGTATTTCCGCCCAACGGGACAGGTCGAAGGATTTGCAGTATTTGGCTCCGAATAGTGGGCTGCTCCAAGATATATAAACCTTGCCGCCGGGGTCGAGCGTGTTGATCTGGAACGAAGACAAAAACCCACGGATGGAATAACCGATGATGTCCGCTTTGGCCGGAGATGCTAATAAACAGAAAATTAGTAGCAAATTAGTAGTTAGGATTTTCATGCGGAGGCGAAGATAAAAAATTTCATTCTATTTTCTCGTAATGCACCAGGTCGTAAAAATTCTGGTCCTTGATGTCGAAATTACCGTTCCAGTCGCCGCCGAAGCGAATCTCGATATCGAGCCGAAACGCCACGGCCACCACCACCCCCGCGAAATAATATAACCGCGCCATGTCCTTCCAATAGCCCTGCGTGCCCTCGACCGGCCATTTGTGCGGATGCGGTCCCGCGTCCACGGCCTCGGAGAATTCACGGGTGCCGGGAACAATCAAGTGCTTGCTGTCCATGGTCTTGCTCACGCCGCGGGCGAAATAATCGAGTTGTTGTTCGTGCGTGCGGACGGTGGATGGCAATATTTCCACCGGCACCTGCTTATCGACTTCCTGAAACAACCGCCGCAGGTCCGGCGTGACTTGATTAAGTAACGGACCGTTTTTCATTTATGGTTTAGCCTAGAGGAACGGCGGCTTCTTATCGTGCGTGGTTTCCCATCCGCTCCACAGCAAGGCACCCAGCCCCGTCAACGCGGAAATAATCAGGAAGCCGATCACGTTCTTCCGGACCGAGATCCACAGCTCTTGTTTACGTTGTTCCTTTTGGCGCAATACCTCGACGAAGACATGATCGGCGGCGTGCTGCTCGGCATCGACGAGGTTGCGTTCGTCGAGCACTTGGCCGACGGTTTCATGAATTAGGAGGCGCAGGTCTTCGTGGGAGATCACGAAATTTCACGTTTCAATGGCCGTTTTTCTCGCCGGCGTCAGCACCCCCGCCGTGACCATGGCTGAGAGGCCCGTTTGCGCCAATGTACCGCCGGTGTCGAGAACGCCGAAAAGGTCCATGCGTCGCAGCCATTGACGCGCGGCGGCATTGGATTCTGCTATCGATGTTAGGGCGTTTAATTCGGCCGCCGTAAACCGGAGAAAAAATTCCTCGCGCGTTAAAATTACCATGCTGATTACTCCCAATAAATAACGACGAAGCCCGCCAGTCCGGCGCCGCCGGCGGCATTGGCGCCGCCGCCGCCGCCGCCGCCGCCGTAATTGAACGCGGCCGGCGCGCTGCCGGCCACACCGCTTGCGCCACCAGCCCCAGGCTGACCGAATTGCGATCCGCCTCCAGCCCCACCGGCGGCACTGCCAGTGCCTGTCGTTACGGTGCTGCTACGAATGGATCGGCCGGCACCTCCAGTTCCAGTAGTTCCACCGCCCCCTCCACCTGATGCGCCACCGACTGCGGTTAATGAAACATAAGTCGGGAGGCCTCCGGTGCCACCAGTCGGCGCCCCCGCTGTGCCACCACCCGCGCCTGATGCCACTATACCGCCAGTACCGCCGACGCCTCCATTAACAGCACCGCCGGCGGCACCGTTACCTCCAGGGTCTAGCGTTAGAAATGCGCCAACAGAAGAACCGCTTATAGACGTGACAGTCCCACTTCCCCCACCGTTATTTATGGCGCCACCCGCTCCGGCCGTGCCGACCGTGACGGTCAGGACATCGGCGGCGGCGACGGCATGGGGGTCGAAAATACAACTGGCGCCGCCACCCCCGCCGCCACCCCCGCCGCCCGGCGTGGAATTTCCCCCCCCGCCCCCGCCCCCGCCGCTCGAAGCGGAAACATATATCGTGCTGGTCCCGGCCGGGACGGTAAATGACCCAGAAGCGGTAAATATCTGCTGGTTAAGTTTGCCCCGACCGCTCGCAATCGCAATAGCCATGTCAGCCTCCCGGCGTGATGTAAACGCTGCCGGTGGCAGCCGTGGTGATGAAGGCGAGCTTGTTGTCGTTCTCGATATAACCGACGCGATAGGTGTTATTGGCCAGCAGCAACTGATCCGTGCCGTTGGACAGCGCCGTGGGATTGACTCCCTGGCGCATGAAACAATCCACGGTGGGCGTGACCAAGGCCCCTCCGGTCGTGATGGCCGCCGATTGCGCGCTGGTGGAACTGATCGCCACGCTTGCAGATTGCCCGCCGGTTAGGGCCGCTATGGAATGTTCTTGAAATAGCCCCGGAGGGGAATCGGTGCTAAGCGGTCGATTGACATACGTGGTCATCAATTTCTCCTGACAAAAAAATCCCCTCCGGCCTTGAGCACCGGATTCGGGGAAGAAAAATAATTAGTTAAGGTTGCTGCGCTGGTTCAGCGGGTTGTTCGGCCGCCGTTTGCGGCGAACTGTTTAATATTCTCTCTAGCGCAATCGCGCCCGCGGCGGCGTTTCGGGGATCGGGACGGGTGAATTGATAAAGTGCCCGGCGACCCTCGGGGGTGAACAGCGCGCCGTACATAGCTTTTTTGAAGACGACGCCGGTCAAAAAACGAGCGACGAAGCCGGGGTTTCCCGTGACCGCGCTGTGCGCGGCCTGCATGGTTTCCGTTTGCAACGAAGTCGAGGCCCCCGCCTGGCCGGCGCGGTCGGCCAGGCGTTCCAGCCCACTGGCAATATTTTTAACCACCGCGCGGTCGGCGGGACTTTTGAATAAAATTTTTAAAACATCTTCGTTCCGCAGATCTTTCGAGAACGAACCGATATTCACGGCGATGTCCCGCCCCTGAAGCGTGGCGTTGATTTCGGTGGCCATGGCCTCCGGCCCCAATTGGGACCGCTGCATCATGCGCTCTAAATAAAGTTTTCGGGCCTGTCCGGCGAATTGCGGGCTGACCGATTCTAGGACGCGCATTTGCTTGGCCAATTGCGTGGGCGCCGCCTTGTCCATCGCTTCGCTGAAGGCCTCGATGGGCTGCTTATTTCTGGCATTCAAGACTTTGCCCAACACCGTGGATTGAATGTCCTCGATATTTCGCGAATTCTTGGCGTAATTGTCGTTGGCTTTCTTCAGTAATCCGCTGATTTGCGGCGCGCCGATTCCTTCACCCGCTACCAGCAAGTCTTGCGTAACGGCATCGGACAATCTTCTGCCCAGGCCATAAACTTCATCCTTGGGCAGCGCGTAGCCTCCCGATTCGCCGGCCTTCAGTTCGTTGAAGCCGGAGCGAAGCTGGATGGCGTCGTCAATGCTTCTAACATTATTCAGGAGTTGCCCGGCGTGTTTTTTCAAGGCCGCCGCCGTTTTGAAATTGCCTTTGTTGGCGAATTCGGCGGCCAGATTGTCCATTTCATCGACCAGACTGTTCGATCCGACAATGGGTGATTTGGGGCTGCCGGTGATCATGGCCACGGCTTTTTTGGCATTCCCATAATCAATGAAGGCTTCGGCGTGGCGAACCGCTTTCACATCCGCCTCGGCGGCATACTGCGCGCGGCGCAAGAGATAATCTCCCGTTTTCGAGGAAACATCTTCGCCCATGTTGCTGATGACATCGGTTAACTTCCCCAGCGATTTCCGCTGCGCTTTCGTGGCGATATTCAGCGCCTGATCGGCGTATTCGCCGGAGCGCGCCACATTCCCCTCGATACCCGCCAAACGCGGCGAACCAAAAACTTGCGAAGGCGCGGTTTCCGCGATATTTCCCTTGGCCTCGATAAATTTATCGAAGGCCTCTTTCTGCGGCGCGTATTTGGGGTCGGTCATGAATTTTTCTATCTTGTTTTTGAGATAGAAATTCACCGGCGCTATTTGGCGCGCACCTTCCGCCGCGCCTTGTAAAACCGATCCCAAAACAGCTCCCTTCCCGAACTGACCGAGCTTCGTTTCAGCATTGGGCGAGTACCAGGGAAGATTTTGCCCTTCGCCTTCGGGGACCGTTGTTTGCAGCGTATTCAGCCCGCCGGCTATTCCTCCCGAGACACCCAAGCGGGTCATCAAAGCCCCCAGCCCGGTTCTGGCCCCGATGTTCGCGGGCAATCCCAGGGGAAGCGCCGCAGTGGAAAGGCCGGCCAATCCCTGTCCCAGATTATATTGCTGCGGCGCCTGCGGCACGGCGGACGCTTCTCTTGCCTGCATGGCCGCGATCAAGGCGTCTTCCTCGGCGGTCTGGCTGGCGATTTCCTGAGAACGTTGCGGTGAGGAAAATAATTGTTGCGCCCCCCTTCCTACGTTCGTGAAAAACCTTCCGGCCCCCGCCAGCCGGGCCTCGCGCGACGATGGATCGGAAGCCAGGGCAGCGTCAAAATACGCGCCAACCTTAGCCGGTTGCTGTTGGGCACCGGACAAAGCATCGGCCAGTTTTCCGGCCTCGGCTTCCGATATCCCTTCGATAAAATTAGCCTGTTCCTGTTTGGACATCCCCTGAAACAGTTGCTGAATTTCGGCGTTATGCTCCATGCTTATTTAAGCAACGCCTTGAGTCGGTCTTTGTTCGATTGACCGCCTTTTCCCTTGCTCTCTTGGTCGGTGAATTTCGACCACACCGGCTTTGTATAAATCGTCCCGACTTTGACGTCGGATTCGGCCATTTTCACCGCCTCGGGATTCCGGGTATTCGCCATAAGCAAACGATTCTTTCGCTCCGCCGGCAAATAAGAATTATTAAACCAGTGGACAAATTGTTGCGGCGAGTCAAAGACCGTCAGGCCCTGCTCCAGCCGTTGCCGTTGAGTTTCCGGCAAGGTGGACGCCGTACCGGTGAATTTCAAAATGCGCGGGTTGAGAATCGACTGAATATCCTGGGTGAAATTTCGTTGTTCTCCGCCGGACACCAGAACTTTTCCCATCTCCCCCCAGTTTTTCAGGCCGCCTATTCCGCCGAGACCTTTGCCTTTCTTCTCGATGGTATCGGCAATGCGATAAGCCGCCTGATCCACCAAGGGCAGCTCATATTTCACGGCATAATCGCTCAGCTCCTGGGCGTCTTTGGTCGCTTGCGTAGAAATTTTAACCGCGGCGGGCGCCGTTTCCATGCTTGATCGCCGCTCCCAGGTGGTCGTCTCATTGCCGTAAATATCTCGCGATGTTTTCTGGATGAGGTCCTTGTTTTCGTCCCGGATCTTGCGGTACTCAGCGCGCGCGCCTGCTTGCCCATACTGAGGGACCAGCTTCAAAGGATCAGCGGTTCCGGTGATACCGGCGGCGATTTCTGTTGGCGTGGGCGCCCGATTAGATCCTGGCGGCTGATTGGTTTTCTCGATATGCGAGCGAATCCAATCGCGTTGCTGAGCCGCTTTTGAAATCTCAGCATCATACAGCCCCGTCATTTGTTTAAAGTTGGGGTTGCTCTCGGAAAGGCTGCGCTTTTTTTCTTCTAAAGTTTTTACCCTGCTGTCCGCTTGGTTTTCCGCTTGAATAGTTTCGAGAAAATCATTGCTCAGGCCTGGTGATTTCGTGGCCGCCGCCAACTGCGACAACGGACCGATCTGGCCGGTATTGCCACTCTGAAGCGCCGCATTAATCATGGGGGCGACGTTCAGTTTATTGGGATCGCTGTAATCGAGGCCTGACAGGCGCATGCGATAATCGGCCTCGGCCGCTTGCTGGCGCTGCGCCTCCTGCACCTTGAGCGCGTTCATCCGATCGATGGGCGCTTGAGACGCCATTTGGCGCATGCGAATGGCCTGCTCCAAGTACATGTTCCCCAAGTTCGGCTGGCGCTCTACCCAGCCGGGGATATCGATGGGCATGGCTATTTACCGTTTACCGTAATTCGCAATGTTGCGATCCAACTCGGAGGCATACCCTTGTCCGCCATAGGAAGAAGGGTAACGATTCATCTGATTGGCAAAATACATGCTGCCCAATCCGCCTATCCCTTGATTAATCGCCCCCTGCGCGCCCAGAATACCGCCCGCTCGAGCGTCTCCAATATTGCCGTAGGCGCCCGAAATCTGGTTGGCGGCGTTTTGTCCGTAGGCCCCGGTTTGGTTCGAGGCCGACTGACCGATGCCGATCAGATTGGATAATTTGTTGTAGTAATCGTTGTAACCGCCGGCGGCGTAGTTCTGTCCAAAACGAGTGAGATCCATGCCGTAGCCCCCCGTCCCCAGAACCCCGCGCGCCGCGGCGCTCCGGTCCATGGCCTGAACGCCCTGATCCAAACCGAATTGATACCCCGGCGTGCGGGTAATCACGCTGGGATCGAAGTTGCCGGAAAGGCCCAGCAGCCCGGAGAGGCCGGAAATGCCTTGTGGGCCTAAAGCCCGGTACGGGGCCAGATCGTCCCGTGTGAGATCGAATTGCCGTCGTTGTTCCTGTATTCCCAGCTCCTGTCCGCGTTCTTGAGCGCCGGCCGCCTTGTCAGCAGCACGTTTGTTCAGGTAGGTCGATCCGGCATAGGCGACAGCGCCCCACGGCATCAGCGTTCTCCCAATTGGTGCATCGCCGCGATGGGAACCTGTTCGTTCCCGTGCAAATTATGGATGCAGTAAATAACGGTGTTCGGTTCGAGGCTCATAAAGGTATGTTTGCAGTGTTCCTTGATATAAATGACATGGGGCGCGCGGTAATCTCCGAGACGATGGCCGTCGCACCAAACGCTGACGGCCCCCGCCGCCAACAATGAGCTATGGGGATATTCGTGTGAGTGTTGCGGGACCAGCGTGTGCGCCCGTTTCAGGTGCATTTGTTTTATGAATACCCCGTCCACGCAAACCATTTCCCAGATATCGGGTTGTTCTAGGGGCGCAGCAAGCGGCGCCCCTACGGGCATGACGGGCGCGTCCGTCATGCCTACGGGATCATTTTTTGTCGGCATGGCGCGCCTCGAACCAATGTGTGCGAACGCAGATAATCAGTGTCGTCCGGTTCTCATTTGAATTATTCTCCACCCCATGTTCCTCTCGGTTGTCGAAGTAATAACAGTCCCCTGGCCGTGGAGCGATAACCTCGTCGCCGCAATAAAAATTCGCGCCCGGCGCGCTCTCCAGGGAAAGGTAAAATTTTGAATAGAACTGGACGTGCCAATTATCGTCGCGGTGCGGTTCGATGCGTCCGCCCGGCGGAATCCGGGTGATCAACACGCCGCCCAGATGTTCCCCTTCCACCCTGGCCATCGTGCCGAAAATAAGCGGTCGTAATTCCGGCAGGGCGTAATAGGATTCATACCAGACCGGAAAATGCGCGTCGTTGAATCTGGAATAGTCCCCGCTGGCTTCATAAGGGCTGTCGTCGTTGTACCGCACCCAGATGTCGGACATTTGCGCATGCGGGCTATCGGGGGCGATTTTGCGGGCCGGGTGACGGTCCCATAATTCCGGTTGTCGTTGGAGGGCTAAAAGCAAGGGCAACACATCGATACCCTCGGCTATTTTTAGGAAATTTTTCATGTCCCTATGGTCACCACGGTAAAGGTGGCGGAGGCTTCATCGATCCCGCCCCCGGTGGTGTTTTGTAATACCAGCAGCAATCTCTCGTCGGCCGTGGCCTTGCTGTTGGCGGATAAAAGCAGCCCCGCCGAAAGCAGGGGCGGGTTAACGATGACGAAATCGTTCACGGAAAGCCCGGTCAGGGTGAAGGTCTGGCTCGATACCGTATTCGCGGCGATGTTGGCCAGATCGAAGACGGGTTGATAAATCGTGATCTGGGGAATCAGGCCGGGCAATAATCTCAGCCATCCGTCCAGGCCAGTGTCATCCGATAGCGTCTTCGAGCGCGGCGGCTGCGGAAGCGGTTTTCTAAAAATCTTTTGGGCCATGGGGGGCCGTTATAATTTAATCATCACGTTCCAGAAACTGTCTGGTGTCATGCTGGCGAACGCCGTGGCCGCGGCGGTCTTATCGTATACGGTTAGAATGGGGCCGGTGCCCCCCAAAACGTAGCCGGTTCCGCTGGGCACCGTGCGAATGGTCCCCACCGGTAGTCCGGCATCCGTGAGCGTGATCGTTTCGGTGCCCAGATATTCACCCAGCGCCCGCGAGGTCAGGCCGCTGCCGGCACCGCTGACGGCCAAGGCGCGACCGAGCGTGCGCGGGAGCGTGATCGTTTTGTCAGCCGCGTAATCGGCGGCGGCGCTGGCACCGCGTCCCGTCGATACCGGGCACCAGGTATCTATGATATTGGTCCACAATAATGTAAACAGCGCGCTGGTGTCGGCGTTGGCGCGCCCCGTGGCGCCCGAGGCCGCATTGCCGATGCTGGTATCGTTCGCCAAAATCCAACCCGCGTCGGCCGTGGTTTTTAACGTGAGCTTGGCATCGCCGGTCGTAAAAGCATTTTTTTGAACAAACGTGATGAATCCATCGGCCGCTGAATTAACCACGACCAGGCAGGTCTCGCCCGCGAACAAGGTGATGGTTGAGCTGGAAAAGGCCGTGCCGTTGAACGTGTTTGCCGTGTTGGCGCCGGTGAGGGTAATGTTGCTCGATCCGTTGTTGCGGATATAAACATACCATCCCGCTCCCAAGGTCGCGGCGGAGGTCAGGGTAATCGTGATCGCCCCGGAGGCTTGGTAGAACTTGGCTTTATACGCCAATACCCGCGTCGTGTCGGCACTGATGGCCGTCAGGCTGGAAG
>ERZ1292623.1022-Hain-H51-01um-R1-1022-length-27887-cov-13_pt3 | contig 13879 bp, 12 predicted proteins | sample MGYA00564398_ERZ1292623 | MGnify/ENA primary metagenome ERZ1292623 (study PRJEB36523, sample SAMEA6512633) | groundwater metagenome | collected 2019-01-07 | study: AquaDiva: Metagenomics assemblies of 32 groundwater samples
CTGTCCTCGATCAGTAAATACTTCATACTTCTCCTCTGCGTTTTTTTTGACGTCAATTGAAACGATAACGCTCTGACTACCAAATTCTCTGGCAGCCGTTTCAATAAATAAAGGATTCTTCAAGGCGTAACTGTTAATAACGATTTTTTCCGCTCCTATTTCCAATATATTTTTTATATCTTCAATATCCCTTATCCCGCCTCCATAACTAAAAGGCATAAAACACTCACTAGCCAAGCGAGATAACAATTCAAATGGCGGTTTCCTTTTTTCTGTTGTTGCCATAATGTCCAAAAAAATAAGCTCATCTACTTCTTTTTCATTAAAAATCTTGACCGCGTTAATCGGATCTCCAATGTATTTTTCGTCTTGAAATTTAACGGTTTTCACTAACCCCAAATCTTTTAATAATAAGCAGGGAATAACTCTTGTCTTTAGCATAAATCAATAAAATTCTTTAATAATCTCATTCCAAAATTATGGCTCTTTTCTGGATGAAACTGAACACCCCAAATATTATCTTGTCTGACAATAGAAGGAAAATCATAACCATGGTTGGTGAGAGCTAAAACATTCTCTTTTTTTGAACAAACTAAATGATAAGAGTGAGCGAAATAAAATCTTGTTTTTTCGTTCAGGCCTTCTAAGAGCGGGTCATTTTTTTGAGGGTTAATTTCATTCCATCCCATATGAGGAACCTTCAAATTATTTTTGGGGGAGTTAAAACTAAACTTTATGGTTTCAGAATCAATCCATCCCAAGCCAGCTAATTTCCCCTCCTCGCTTTTTTTGCTGAACAATTCCATTCCTAAGCAAATACCGAAAATGGGAATTTTTTCTTTTTTTACTTTGTTTTCTAGGACCGAGAAAAATCCTGAATTTTTAAGATTCTCTATGCCTTTATCAAAAGCGCCAACGCCGGGCAAGATTAATTTCTCCGCCCTTTCAATATCTTCAATTTTAGATGAAACCAAAACAGAAGCTCCAATTTTTTTTAACATGTTCAATAAAGACCCGATGTTTCCTATTTTATAATCAAGAATAACAATCATTTTAAAAAAATTATTTTTATTTGACTAATAACATCTTCAAAACTCTATAAAGCGAGGAAAAATGTTTGATGAAAAATTCATCGTTGGGATAAGCTTTGTAGGATTTGGGAGGGCTATTCATAATGTTTTGAAACTCTTTTTCAGTTAAGCCGAATTTTTTGATAATATAATCTCTGTCTTCCAAGGCCAGTTTAGTATCGGGATAAGGGTGTTTCTCCATTTCTTTCAATGCCTCTTCCCTACTCATCTGACCATTAAGAATCAAACTTGAGAGATGAGCCATTCTTTTATCAAACCCGAATTTTCTAGGAAGGTAGTAACCCTGGAAAAAACGGGTATAAATTGACTCATAATGCTTTCCGCCATAATCCCGCCAGCCAAATTCTTTCTCCAAGAAAGCCTTTGCCTCTTGCTTGTTGTAATTTACGTAATTGAGAATAGGGAAATAAACAAGGTTCTTTCTCAAAAGATGCCAAGCTAATTTCCAGGGGCTGAAAGTTGGAAATTTTTTTAATGGAACTTTGCCAAATTTTTTGTGAACCGCAATTAAGTGCTTCAAATCCCTCGCGTTATAGCCCCAACTGGCAGGTAAAATTGACTCGGTCGCGATATTTCCGCCCTTAATGATGTAAGGAATCTTTTTTTCCAGAGCAATTTTGCATAAAACCGCATTGATTGCATGGTCAGTTGGTATCTCGCAATTAGCAACTGAAGCCTTTAAAAATGACAGTTGTAAATCTTTGAATTCCTCCCAATCAAGAACCCAAGTATAAAGATCAATATCCAATTTCTTCAATAATTTCTCGATATTGGAAACTGCCAATTCAGTATCCCAGCCATTGTCCAAGTGCACAGCCAAGGGTCGCAACCCCATTTTTTTAACAAGATAAGCCGTCGTTGAACTATCCACACCCCCACTTACCCCGATAATACAATCATATTCTTTGTTTTTCCCCTCTTCTTTAACTTTCTCAATGAAATCTTTCAATTCTTTTTGCCCCTCCTCATTATTACGAAGCTGATTTTTTAATACCTGATCGTAAAAAAGACAATAATTACAAATCCCTTTTTCGTCAAAAGTTATATCAAGATCTGAAGTATCCATTATGCATCTGTTACAAATTTGATAATTTCTTTTCATTTATTTTTACAAAGTTGATAGTAAATATTTTCCATTTTTTCCATTTCTCTGTGATAATTATTTCTTTCTTCAATTACTTTACGAGCCCTTGCGCCAAATTGTCGCCTCAAACTATCGTCTTGAAGCAAACGAGTGATTCTTTCAGCTAAGATCTTTGGACTTTTTACCGGAATCACAAAGCCGTTTTCTCCATCCTTCAACCACTTCTCATTCTCACCGGTATTTGTGACAATAACACCCAGAGCAGAAGCCATGGCTTCAGCAGTGGAAGAAGCAATACCAGCATCAGAAAGAGCGGTGGAAACACAAATATCAGATAACCTCAAGTATTGGGGTAAAACCTCTTTATCAATCCAACCTATGAATCTCACATTGTCAGACACCTTCAAATCTTCACTCAATTTTTTTAATTTTCCTTCCTCTGAACCACTTCCAGCAATCAAGAAGGTCACCTCTGATACTTTTTTTAAAACAAGGGGGATGGATTGAATTAGGGTTTGGGTATCATAAAGCGACTCCAAAAATCTAAAACTTATGACAACCTTATTTTTATCTGAAATTCTTAGTCCTCTCTTTAGATCTTCATTCTCTGAGCCGGGATGGAACGTTTGAATATCTACTCCAAAATGGATAATTTTAATTTCTGATTCTGGCACTCCAAATCTCATAATGGCTTTTCTCATATGTTCGGCATCGCAAGTAATTAAATCAGCTTTGGAAAGGGCCCAACGGGTAATTAACTTTTTAGCAAAACTCTCCTTTGGAGTAATTAAAATATCCGATCCCCAAGCAGTCATGATAAAAGGATGGAAATTAAGCAAAGAACTCAAGGTTCCATAGCTGGTTACGCAATGGGCATGAATAATATCTGGACTAATTGCTTTAATTTCCCTTTTAACTTTTTTCAAAATAGAAGGTATATTCAGCAAGCTGACAAATGGCCAAACCTTTATTGGAGATTTCTTTTCAAGTAAATGAAGGGTAATTTCTGGAACCGTATTTTTTTTGTCAAAAGGAAAATAAGAAAAGAGATGAACGTTATGCCCATTATCTGAAAAGTATTTTGCCCACTTAACCGCGTGAATATCCGTTTCTTTCGCCTCTCCCAAAAAACAAATTGTTAATTTTTGACCTTTCTCCTGTTTCATAAACATATCTTTGATGTTAAAAACTTAACGGCCCCCTCAATATTATGAAAATCCCAATTTGGACATTTTATTTGCTTCAATTTCCTTTCTACTATGCGTTCTATTTTTTGTATAACTTTGTTAATTTTTCCGCTATTTTTACGGGATCATGCCATTTTTCAACAAACTGCCTACCCGTCCTACCGATTTTTTCTCTTCCTTTAGGATCTTGAATCATCCATTTTAATTTATCGTAAAGACTACCAACATTGACGTTTAATATCGGAATATCTTTAGCCCAGGGTACAAGATAAGATAAACCCTCATTAATATAGCAAACAACCGGTTTTCCAAGGGCCATGGTTTCTACAGCGAATCCTCCATACCATCCGATTAGAAGTTGATCAACTACAATGTCGGCGTCTTGACAGAGTTCTTTCATTTGGCTGTGTTTTATACCTTCAAGCAACCTCAATTTTACCGGATATCCTTCTTTTTTTAACCTAGAAACTACTTCAATTAAATATTTTGTGCCTTTAATACTGCTATTGGTTGGGGCATGCAAAATTACAAGAGGATCATCCTTTTTTTTGAATTCAACCCTTGACCATTCATTTAAATCGGCGTTCCCATAGGGTAAAAGCTCAGAAGTGGGAGAAATGAGTTTTAAGTCTGGGTTTAAAACAAATGTTTTATTTGCAAAAAAAAGTGCGATTTTCAATCTTAAAAGGCGGAAAAAATCAAAAAACTTTTTATGACCTATCTCTTTGCAATCTTTGTAAACATCTATTTTAAAACGTCTTAAAAAATATCCCCTTCTCCTAATGTCAGAACCTTGAAATGTGAAGAAGATTTTCTTTCTAAAGATTTTTAAAATCGGCAAATCTAAAAATAACGGGAGAATACTTTTCGCATAATAGAAATGAAAAACGTCGTACTTTCTAATCACCTTAGCTAAAAAAACGATTGCTTTAATAAGGTTTACGAAAAAGTAATTTTTTTTAAAATTCAAATTATAGTCCGCTGGATAGCCCAGATAAGATCTGAAAAATACCATGTGGTCGCTTTTGTGGCCCAATCGCCTTTCGGCACGAGAAATCACCCAAGCCTGCCCCCCGACCTCAGCTGGACAATGTAAAATTCTTATCCTTCTTTCCGTGTTACTTTTAATATTACTTTTCATTTAAAATTTCTTTATAAATAGCGATTTGTTTGTCGGCCACCAATTCCCAGCTGTGGTATTTCTCCATCCAAATCCTTCCTCTTTTTCCAAGTTCCTGCCTTAAATTTTCGTCTCGACCAAGTAATTTCATTGCCTCAAAAATCTCTTGAGAAGATTCAGCTGAAATAATAGGCGGTTTCTCTGGCCAAGCCCACTTATTTATTTCCCAATCAAAACGAGTGATAACTGGCTTAGCACAAGCCATTGCCTCAGGGGGCGTTGTGCCAAAAACCCCCAAGGAAAATTGGTCCAAAACTAAATCGCTGGCATTATAATATTCAGCTAATTTTATTTTCGGAAGAGGAGACGTCCAAATAACAAATTCTTCAATCCCCAAATTTTTAATATAATCCTTACTTCTTTTTACTCCCTCACCCCAATCAGAAAAAATAAGAATCGTTCTTTTTGGGGATCTTTTTAGATATTTGAAAAAACCTTCTATAATCTTATTTGTGCCTTTTATTCCCCAATCGTGTCTTGCCGGAGCAAAAAAGATTAATTCGGCCCCGGTTCCATCTATTATTTTCTTTCTTAATGGTGTTTGACGAGGAATGAACTTTTCTGTATCAACTGGGTGAGGAATAAAAACGTAGTTTTTTAAACCAATTTTATCAGCTGTGATTTTGCCATCAGGATTAGTAATAATGCATTTTTTAGATCCGTGATAAGCTATTGCTAAAAGGTGACCCTTCACTGAATTCTCCAAAGGAATATTTCTCATTGTCCCATGTTCAAAAGAAACCAGAGGTTTTTTAGTATTAGTCAAAAAAACATTGATCGGCTCCAATCCATAAGCCTGAATAATATCGTACTTGCCAATAAGGCTCTTCAAAAAACAAATATGGAAATAATTTTTTTGAAAACATTTTATAGCTTTCAAATAAGAGCCAAACATTTTTATCGAGCTAGATATCATATGACCTTTTTTTTCTTCTAAAGAAATACTGGATTTACTGTATTTATCAATAGTTTTTTTTATATGAAATCCTTCTCGTAAATGCAAAATTGACCAAAGGTAATTTTTAATCAACCAGTAAAGATTACTAGGAAATTTAGTTTCTTGTGGCAAACCGCTCGAATATTCGATAAACCATTCGGGCCGCTGAAATCCATGAAGATTGATTTTCTCCCAGCAAGAATTCCATGGACCATCAATCATTTGTTCATCAAAAAAAGCGTCCTCCCATTCTGGCTGGCCCATAATATGCGTATAATCGCAAACCAAAACATCTGCTTCAATCCCTCTTCTGCGAAGAAATTTAGCGTTATTGTAGGCATTCATAGCCACATTACCCACGTGAAGAATTTTCATAAATTATTATTTATATCTTCAATCTATTTACTATAACATCTTTTGATTTTATCAAATAAAATTTGAATAAATCTAATTCTTGACGGGTAAAAATTCTAAGAAAAAAGATGGAAATGGGAAAAGAAAAAACTATAACAAGTTTTAACAAAACATTATATAAGAAATTTCCTGTATTTATTAAATAAGAGAGTCCTATTAAGACGCAGCACAAAAATATAATTTTAATAACCTTCCAAGGTTCATAATTAATTGGCCAACATTTCTGGGCAAAAATATAATATAGGAGTACTAAAACAAAATAGGAAGCAGAAACCCCAAATGCTGCACCAAGCATCCCAAAATGGGGAATTAAAAGGGCGTTTAAAATAACACTTAATAATGCCGCACAAAAAACAGAAATTGAAAAAAAATAAGTTTTTTTTGATAAACTTATTCCGCTACCAACAATTGGAGTAGCCGCATAAAATATTATTCCAATTGCAAGGATACCTATAACTTTGTAGGAATCAATGTAAGCTAATGGAGTAATTATTTTAATAATTTCATAAGAAAAAGCTGAAACAACTAATGCCAAAAAAGATATAAGAATTACAAAATAAATCAGAGTTTTAGCCATTAATCTGGGAAAATAATTACTTTTATAAATTGACATGATAAATGGTGACCAGCTCAATTGAAATATGAAAATAAACAATAAAAGAAAATTGCTGATTCTGCTACCAACTGAGTATAAACCCAATTCTTCTAAAGTGGAAAATCTGATAAAGAAAAACCTATTTAAAGAAAGAAGGGCCCAGAACCCCAAACCAGCCAAAACAAGGGGTAATCCAAATTTGAGCATGTTTTTTAAATAAAAATAGGAAAATCTAAACTTTAGATCATTCTTGACAAAGAATAAAGTTAAAATTAAAGCAATTGAAGCGCCTGCTAAAATACCATAAAAATTTCCAATTATTCCGTACCTTAAAATGGACACTAAATAAATACTTAAACCCACCCGGATAAAAAAATTGGCGAAACTGGCAAAATTATACCTCCAGGGAGCGAATTTTATCCGCAAGATCCCTTTTAAAAATTCCGAAAGTAGTGCAAATGGAATGCTTAAAATACCGATTTTAAATACAAAAGAATATTCTTTTGTTTTAAAAATCAAAGAGGATATGGATGAAGAAAAAATAAAAAGCAAACTACAAACAACTATAGAAATAAAAACGAGAAACCAAAATGCAGTATTAATAACCCTTGACCTTTCCTTCTTGTCATTAGAATCAAAATAAAATCGCTGAGTAGCCGAATCTAACCCCATCATTAAAAAAAGGGCAGCAAATGAAAAAAAAACAGAAATAGCGTCAATTACTCCGTATTCAACTGGTGAAAAAACGTGGGTAAATACCGGAATTAAAACAAAAGCAGCTAATTGAGTAACCGCCACACCCGCTCCATAAATGAATGTTTGCTTTGAAAGTTTTTTAAAACCCTGAAAAATTGCCGACTGAGCAACCTCTGTCTCTGTTTTTATATTAACTCTCATAATGTCTAATTAGTTTTAAGAGGACTTTTGATAAATTTCTTCCAATATTTTTATAAATTTTTTAATGCTTCCTTCGCCATAATTTTCAATCACCCATTCTCTGCTTTGTTGACCAATTTCTCTGCATAACTTTTTATTTTCAACCAGTTTTTTCATCTGATTGAAAATTTCATCTTCAGTCAAGATGTTGAAAATTAAGGGGGGAGAAAAATTTGGAGCAAAAAGTCTAAATTTTTCTATATCAATAAACGTTATCACTGGTTTAGCGCAAGCCATTGCTTCTAAAGTGGATGTTCCAAAGCCATAAGAAGGTTTGGTAACAAATTTATCACAAATTGCATCAGCTGTATTATAAAATTTTATTAACCTTGGTTTGCTCAAAGTATAAGGAAGCAAATAAAGATCTTTTTCGATTTTTAATTCTTTTATTAATTCTTTTGTTTTTTCTATGTCTTCTCCCCAACCAGCTAAAACCATAAAAACCACTCCTTCTTTCTCTCTAACAAGTCTGGCATAAGCTCTTAATAATTTATCAGTCCCCTTCCAGTAAAAATCCTGCCTTGAGGGAACGAAAAAAATAAACCTATCCTTAGCAACCTCAATAAATTTTCTTTCATTTTTGTTGTCTAATAAATCTGCTAATTTTACATTTTGGGGACGACATTTATTTAAATCAATTATGGGAAGCAGGAAAAAATACCCCCGGAAACCCAATCCTTCTAAAACTTCTAGATAATGGGGATCGAAAGTAAAAGATGATTTTGCTGAAGATAAAGCTTTCTTTTGAAGGGCTGCCCTCGTTTTATCTGACTTAGCCTTTCCAGGCTTAGAAATAATCAAAACATCCGCACCACAAGGAAAAAATATGAAGGGTTTATTAACTAAATAGGCATAAATTGGCGCCAAATTAGAAACAATAAGAAAGTCATATTTTCTCATTTCTTTTATTGTCTGCCAGTGTAAATAAAAAAATAGAAGGCCGTAGGGAAAAAGAATTAAATTCTTCTTAAAAGTTTCATAGATTTTAATTAAAATACTTCTTTCTGTTATTAGAATTCTCGGCAGATTAAAAAGGAAAGATATCAATAATAAAAATTTATTTCCTGTTTTTGTTTTTTTTTCTTTTACCCATGACGGGGGAAACCAAGAAAATTCTTTCTTCATTTTTTCTAAGAGTGTTTTAAAGAAATGCCCTTTCATAACTAAATCGGTTTGAATAACACACTCAACATCTTCCCAAATAGGATGACTCATAGCGAAATCGTCATCTTTGGTATCGAGAATCAAATAAGCTTCACAGCCTTCTTTTCGAAGACTTTTTGCTAAATTATAGTAATTATTAGCGACATTTCCACAAAGACCGATCTTCATAATTTTAATTCCTTTTTCTTAATAAAATTTTTAATTTTCCAATCTTTAGTTTTCTAAAATTTGCGGTAGTGAAATCGCTAAATTTATATTTTAAAGCATTATTCATTTTTTTTACTATTTGGTTATTCTGTAAAACAAATTTTTCCTCCATTTATCTATAGTAATTTCTCTTTTTTCTTTAATTTTTAAACTGATTTTATAAAAACATTTCTCGAGGTTCTCTGAAGAAAATCTTTTAAAATGGAATACATCTTCGGCTCCTTTCGGCACTTTTATTTTTTTATACCAACCAGGATTTTTTTTAGGCTTTGGAGTGTTTTTACTTTTTTCTCCCATCCATATACAAATAGTTCCATCATCTTTTAAAACTCTTTTTGCTTCCTTTAAGGTATCAATAGGATTAATAAAATGATCTATAGAGGTAACATATAATACCTGATCGAATAGTTTATCCTTAAATGGAAGATATTCACCTAGTCCTTGAACAAAGATAAAATTTTTAGGCCATATTCCTTCTAACGGATCGATTCCAATGAAAAAAAAGTTTTTCTTCTCACAATATTTTACATGGGTCGGGATTTTCTGCGGGCCAACACCTATATCAAGAACAATTCCATGAAAATTACAAAATTTTGAAAATTCTATGTAGTCTTTTCTCATCCCTTCTCCTAAATTATGCATGGGATCATTAATATAACTTGCAACTCCATTTTCTTGTAATTTTTCCCATGTTTTCCAAATTGGTTTATTTAGGTCTTTCAAATTTTTTGGTATAAAATTCCAAAAACCATATTTAGTATTTTTTTTGAAACACCCGAAAGAAGAACACAAAATGTTCTTCCTTTGTAAAAGTTTTTTCTTCGTAACTGGACAAATAAACCAATCTAATGGAATCTCTAAATTTTTTTTATTAATCGCCTTAATCATAATTTATTTTATTTTTTAAACTTATAGTGATTTCCATTATATCGTTTTATAAATTTTAAAAAATTATTGGCTAAAATATCTCTCTTTATTTTAGTATTGATATTGGAATATTTAATAACTGCGATAATAATACGAGGATCAATGGTTGGAAAATCGCTACCAAAGAAAAATTTTGATTTAGGAATTAATTTTAGTCCCCTTTCTAAAATCCAATATTCAAACATACCAGAAATTTCAAGATATATATTATTAAATTTTTTCTTTTTTATCTCTTTTATTAATTCCATCTTGAGTGTTGTATTTGCTCCGCCAGCATGAGCCACGATAAAATTCACAGTGGGCCACAGGCTGGCACATTTAAGAATATACTGATAACCTGCGACTTCTATCCATCGTCCGGAATGGACAAGAATGGGTATTCTTTCGGAAGAAGCAAATTTAAGAATTTTTTTAAATGATTTATCGGTTATTGGTTTTTTTGAAAAAGAAGGGTGAATTTTTATGCCGGTAATAAACTTTTTTTCTTTCTGAAGAAAAGACAAATCTCTGTTAGAATTTACCCATGGGAAAAACCATATTTTAAATTTTCTATCTTGCTGTCGTTTTATCGTTTTAAGAAGCTTCTCGTTGGATAAAGAATCCGAACGAGTAATTACTGCCCCGCTAATCCCCCATTTCTTATATAATTTTATAGTTTCTTCCAAGGAAGAGGCTATTTTATAGAATGGAGGGTATTCCCAAGGACCAATATGAACATGAGTATCAATAATCATATTTATTTAGCCGTTCTTTTTATTATTTTTTTTAACTTTTGTATTTCCATAAAACTGTCAAATCCTAACCAATTTCTGACTGATTTAATAATATCTGTTGCCTTTCTTCTTCCTTCCTTTTCTGTTTCTATCTCCTCTAAAATAAAGAGTCCTTGGCCCGTAATCACTGCTATTCCCCCGGTCTTTAATCTTCTTTCTACTACCTGTCCTGGCATTCCCCAAAAAGGAAACTTTGGCATTTCTGGATGAGCTCGCCAAACTATAAGCTTATCTCCTTTTAAAAAACTGTAGGCCCCAAAAAAGGGTTCGGCAGAGGCCCTAATCAAACGGGATATTTCTATGGCCGATCTTTTCCAATCGATCTCACTATCCCTTGGCGATCTAGGATAACAACGTAGGGATAATTTTGGATTGGTTGGTTGTCTTTTTGGTTTTATCCTTTTTGTTATCAACCCCTCAATGGCCTTTATAAGCATCGGGGATAAATTTTGTTCAAATAAAAATTTATAAATTTCTCCAACGTAAGTTTTATCATTTATTGGTATCCTTTTCTTTAATACAATTGGACCCGAATCTAATTTTTTGCCCATAAGATGAAGGGTAAGAACCGCTTCCCTTTCACCATTTATAATGGCCCAATTTGGAATAGCATTGCCACGGTAACGAGGAAGATCACCGGCATGAGCATTAATAATGCCCAAGGGGAAACTCTTTATTACTTCTTCCCCGATAAGCGTCTTCCAGTTCATACTTATGGCGATATCGGGACGATTTTCATTAATAAATTTTTTAACTCTCGGATCCATGTTTATATTTTCTGTTTCCAAAAAATCACATCCAATTATCTTGGCTAACCTTTTAAAATCTGCTGCCCCCTTTTCATAAATAGAATGGGATAAATCCGCTTCTTCCCTGCAGGTAATAATTAAAACAATTTTATAACCTTTCTTCTTAATATCTAGAGCGCTTTTGTACAAATATTTAGTCCTCCCAATAATCGCTATCTTATGTTTCGTTTTCTTATTTTTATTTAATTTCATATTCTTTATTAATGAAAATTCTATTCCACCATTCAAAACAGAGTAATGACCAGATGAAGAGTCGACGATTCTGTTTGCCAGATATATGTTCTTCAATTAAATTTTTGACCGTATCATAATCAAAATAATTAAAAATATTAGCTTTTTTATCCAAAAGTACCTCTTCTATATAGCTAATGCTCTCCCCCCTAAACCAACTTGCATCGGGGCCGCTAAATCCTTGTTTTGTTTGTTGCGTCAATTCAGCAGGCACATACTTACCCAAAACTTTGCGCAGAGCGATTTTTCCGTCCTGTGTTTTCCTAAAAAATTTTACTAATTCATTTTCATCCATATCAAGAATGTTATCAATATTTTTTATTTTTAATCTCGCGGGTAATTTCATGGCGAAATCAACCAAGTCGTTATCCAAAAAGGGAAACCTGACCTCTAAACCATGCGCCATACTTAGTTTGTCTTCAATCAATAATAATCCATGTAAAAATGTTTTCGCCTCAAAGTACAGAGAATGGTCAATATATTCTTCGGGCGTTTTCGGAGGCGCTTGCCCGCCGTTAAACACGCCTCTAAATATATCTTGAGTCCAGACGTTTTTTATTTCGTTTTTTATGGGAGAAAACAATTGTCTTAAAACCTGATTGGGAACAAGCCGCTGCCAATATTTATAATAATTTTCAATATAATCGTTGAAATTATTGCTTCTCATTGCCCGGTAATATCTCCAAGGATATCCTCCAAAAAGTTCGTCTCCCCCCGTCCCAGATAGACAGACTTTTACAAATCGGGAAACAAGTTTTGAAGCATAAAAATTAGGATAACTCTGCCCGACTCTTAAATCCTCCAAATGCCAGATTAAATCGGGCAAACACCTTCTCAAATCCCCGGATTTCAAAACCATTTCGTAATGTTCTGTTTGATAAAGGTGAGATAAACTCTCTGCTTTCCTCCTTTCATCAAAGGATAATTCTATACCGGATGCCGAAGTTAAATCAAAACCGATACAAAATGTCTTGAGATTCGGGAAAAAGTGAGAAGTAATTGCCGTGATGGAACCGGTATCAATGCCCCCGCTTAAAAATGAGCCAATTTCAACATCGGAAACCAATTGCCTCTTTACCGCTTGCCTAAAAAGTCGGTCCAATTCTTCCAAATAATCCTTTTCGGATTTTCTATTTTTATCTTCCTTAAAATTAAAGTCCCAGTATTTTTTTAGATTGAACCTCGGACCGTCCTTAAAGGAAATCTGGAGATAACTTCCCTGGGGTAAGATTTTTACTCCTTTAAAAAGAGTCTTATAAGAAAATATATTCTGGAAAGTAAAGTATTCCAAAAGAACCTCAGGATCCAATATCGTTTTAAACTCTGGATGCTTAAGAAAAGCTTTGATCTCCGAAGCAAAAAGTAAGACATTGTTGTTCTGCCAATAATAGAGGGGCTTTATGCCGTATCTATCTCTGGCTAAGGTAAGAACCTGATTCTTCTTATCCCAAAGGGCAAAAGCAAATATTCCATTAAATTTTTTAACGCAATCTATCCCCCATTCTTTAAAACTATGGATAATTACTTCCGTATCAGTTTTTGATTTGAAACGGTATCCTAATTTTTCTAATTCTTTTCTCAACTCCAGAAAATTATAAATTTCACCGTTATAACTAATCCAAATGTCTCCTTTTTCATTTGCCATTGGCTGATGCCCCCTTTCTGTCAGATCAATAATTGCCAACCTCCTGTGACCCAGACCAAAGTTTTTGTCGATAAAAACGCCTTCCCCATCCGGTCCCCGATGAGTCATGATGTCCGTCATCTTCTTTATTTGACTTTCCGATACCGGCTTCCCTCTAAAATTATAAATGCCCACTATGCCGCACATAATTATTTATTGACCTTAAGCCAATTTATATAATTTTTGATTCCTTGCTTTAGATTATATTCCGGTTTGAACCCGAACCATTCTTCCGCTTTTTTAGAAGAATATCTCATTCTCTTTATGTCACCGGCTACTTTTTCTGCTCTTTTCGGCTCTATCCATCTGTCCAATGCCTTACAAACAATTCTATAAATGTTGTTAATGGAAGTTTCCACTCCCGTTCCCAAGATGAACACTTCATCTTTCGTTTCCGCCAAAAATGCCTTAATTAACCCTTGAACCACGTCTTTCACATAAATCAAATCTCGAGTTTGTTCCCCGTCCCAATAAATTATTGATTCCTTTCCTTCTAAAATATTCTTTGCAAATTCCGGGATAACCGGCTTCCAGCCGGGTTTTGTCATTTGTCTCTCCCCATAAACAGTGGCTAACCTGCAGATCGCTATGGGTAGATTGAAAATTCGATTATAGATTTTCATATAATACTCGGAGACCAGCTTATTTGCGTCATAAGGC
>ERZ1292623.3281-Hain-H51-01um-R1-3281-length-13878-cov-5_pt1 | contig 13878 bp, 12 predicted proteins | sample MGYA00564398_ERZ1292623 | MGnify/ENA primary metagenome ERZ1292623 (study PRJEB36523, sample SAMEA6512633) | groundwater metagenome | collected 2019-01-07 | study: AquaDiva: Metagenomics assemblies of 32 groundwater samples
CTCTCTCAGGGCGGCCGAGGAAGATATCTGGAAGGAGCGGCTCGTCAGCGATGGTCGTGTCCTCTGTCGCATCGACAGCAGCAGGAAATTCTCTTTCCCTGTACTTCAGCTGGTCGATGACGCTGCATACAACGGATCATTCGATCTGCTGATAGTCGCTGACTACTGTTTCGGCAGTATCGATGAGTTTGAGGTTCGCGAGCTCATCGCTGAATCACGCGTCAGCATCGTCGACACCAAGAGGCAGGACCTCTCGATCTTCGAGGGAGCCACCGCGTTCAAGTTCAACAAGGGGGAGTACACCCGACACGTCGGGACCAACATCCCGTCCAAGTGGGTGGTGGTCTCCCAGGGTGAGCGGGGGTGCCGGGTCATCGACGGCGGCACCGAGCAGGTGCCGATCGCCGCCGCCGCGGCGTGGGACGATGTCGAGGAGGTGGACGTGACGGGCTGTGGGGACACCTTCACCGCCGCGCTCGGGCTATACCTCGCCGGGGGGCATGGGATAGATCGCGCCGCATACGCCGCGAACTACCTCGCGTCACGCGTCGTGACGAGACTAGGGCCGTCCGTCCCTAGTCCAGATGAGATAGAGGAAGGAAAGAAGAGAGGGGTACTATGAAGCTTGCACCAGAGGTTATGGCCGAGCTGATCGACATCTTCCGAGAGGCCCTGACGACGGGGAACGACGTCTCCAACCGCATGCGGGCGATCGATCTCTCCGCGAATGCCGAGAGCAACCTGATCGAGTTCACCGCGGACTGGCTCCGATCCAACCGGCGCCTCTTGAACGACTGATGCCGGTCTACGAGTATGAGTGTCCCCACTGCGGCCTCCTCGAGGAGGTCGACATGCCCATGCATGAGCGCCAGATGCGCAGGTGGTGCCAGGGGTGCCTCAACCTCGGGACGCTAGACGTACGTCCGATGGAGAGGGTCATATCGAAGACCTCCTTCTCCCTAAAGGGAGGCGGATGGTCTGGTGACGGGTATGGGAGCAAGAAATGACCGGGCTAGGGTGGATGTTCCTCGTCTTCTTCGTCCTCTCCTTCACACTCAACGCGGTGCTGTCGTACTTCCTGTACGGCTTCATCAGGAGGCTGATGGAGGCCGAGAGGATCGTCAACGAGGTGAATGACGCGACCGGCACCCTGCTGGACTTCTGTGAGAAGCTGAAGAAGAAGTCACTCGTCTACTACTCCCCCGAGGCCATACAGTTCCACAAGCTGGTGGGGAGCCTTGCTAAACCCCTCGAGAAGATCTCGAAGAAGGAAGACTGAGATGGCGGAGTATTTCGGCCCACGGGCAGACGAGAGCATCAGGAAGTTCCTGTCATCCACCGACCAGCCCGAGCGCAACAAGATCTTCGACGTAGAGATCAGGCCGGTATTCGAGAAGCTTATCCACAGCCTGATCTTCGTGTACAAGTTCCAGAACCTCGATGACATCTCCACGATGAAGGCCGAGTGCCTCACCCACCTGTACGAGATGCTTCCCAAGTTCGATCCCGACAGGGGGACGAAGGCGTTCTCCTACTTCAACGTGGTCGCCAGGAACTGGTTCATCAACAAATCCAAGGATATCAGGCGCCGCGAGAGGAACGAGTCCGACCTCCCCGCGGGGATGGATCACGAGCAGTTCAAGTCCTCGCAGAGCCAGATGTGCAAGCACTTCGAGGACGACGTCGTCGAGAAGGAGTTCTGGGTCAGTCTCTCGAAGGAGATGTCGAGCTGGAGGGACCTGCAGATGCGTCCCCAGGAGAGGGAGGTCCTCGACAAGGTGATCTTCCTCTTCCAAAACTCAGATCTCATTTCTATCTATAATCGAAAGGCCATACACATCTACCTGCGCGACCTGACGAACCTGAACATCAAGCAGGTGTCTGGGTCACTCAAGAAGCTCAGGGATCTGTACCTGTCCTACAAGAAACGATATGACGACGGAGAGCAAGTCGACTGAGGTCTCGTTCGAGGGTGCCGTCGCCGACGTCCTCGAGGATGCCAAGAAGGACCGGGAGAGCATCCTCGAGGTCATCGAGGGCATGCGCGAGTTAGCCCAGACTAACACAGAGGTAGGGATAGTTATGATGGAGCACATCATCAGGGGCTATGACGTGCTCAACAAGATGACCTCCTCACGGGCAGGTCTGGCCGCCCTGATCCTCAAGGGCAAGCGCGGCGCGTCCGAGGAGGGTGACACCGTCTACGATGACATCGGTGATTTCGGAGCGCCCTCCGATGAGTCGCACTGACCTCACCGAGCTCCCCGCCGAGGAGATCAGGCGTCGCATCACCTCGATCATGCAGGAGTACGACCTACAGATGACAGAGATCAGCAGACTCTGCCTGAAGGCCGAGAAGATCAGGGCGGAGCTCACCCCGCTCATCTCGGAGCTCTCGGGACGAGAGGGGGTCCGTGATGGCGCGACCGATTGATCCGGAGCGGATCAGGCGACCCGAGCTGGTGCTCGGGGACATGCTCAGGACGTATGCCCAGGGGGGCTTCGCGTCCGCCGACGAGGCGTCGAAGGTGATCTACCGGGCCGTCGTCCTCGCGGTCGACATAGAGGGTGGGATGCTCTCGGGGCCGTCCGTGGGACCCGGATCCGTCGATGGGATCGGCGTCGACGGCAGGCAGAGGGCATACTCCCGCGTCGTCGGTCCGCTGAATCCGCGCGGTAGCGTGAAGGCCATCGTGATCGACGCCGCGCGCGACAGCTTCTACGACGAGGACGCCGCCAGGATCCTCTGGCCCTTTTTCCCGGTCGACCAGATGACGCTGCCGATCTCTCCGGGGGAGCACGTCTACTCACTCTTCGAGGATCCGCTCATGGAGCATGGGCTCTGGGTCTGTAGGGTGTCCGGGCATGACAGCCCCAACGTGATGCCGGGATCTGAGCATTTCTCCGCCGCCGACACCGGGAGGAGGCGCCTCCAGCGCCTCTTCGATCCAGGCGTGTCCGACGACACGGAGCAGCGCACGTCGGACGACGTCTCCACCCGGGTGAGACCCTCTCGCAGGAGGCTCGCGGGTCTATTCTGATGGCCGGTGACGTCCCCAGGGAGGGTTTCCCTCCTTTCAAGCAGAGGGTTGGCGACGCGCTCATGGCGGGTCCCAGCAACTCCCTCATCGTCCTCGGACGTGACAGGTCCCGTGACGGGTCACCGGATCACTCCGCCGAGACGGGGGCTGGCTCCGTGTCCATCGTGGCGGGACGCCGCACGGGTGGCCTGGACGCCGAGGGTGACCGGGCGTCCCTCTACATCTGCGCCCTCACCGACGTCGATCAGGTCCTGCCCGACTCCTCGATCGTGACGCATCGCGGGGGATCCGCGGTCGTCGCCGTCGCCGACTCTGTGCGCGTCAGGGCCCGAGTCGGACTCCGGATCGTCGTGGGCAGGGCCAGCGTCACCATCGGAAGCGACGGGGTGGTCAGCATAGAGGGGGATGTCAGGATCGGCCGGGATTCCCTGCAGAGGGCCATCCTCGGGGAGACATTCGTCTCCGACTTCCTTTCCCACGACCACCCGGTGCCAGCCGGAGGAGGGATGTCGGGCCCCCCGCGGCCCCAGAGGTCTCCGGACGGGTACCTCGCCCGTAGCTGTCGCCTCAGCTAAAAAGCGTCGGGGAGTCCGTGCACGCCTCCCTACTTAGGGCGGAGCCGTGCCGTACAATTTCACACTTCCGTTCAGGCTTACGACGGGATCCGGGGGATACTTCGAGGTCACGAACGACGTGCTCTCGGCCACCGCGTCTAACATCCGCTCCGTGCTAGTCACTAACTGGGGCGAGAGGCCCATGCACTACCGCTTCGGATGCAACCTGCGCGAGTTCCTGTTCGAGCCCCGCACGGATGTGCTTCGGAGGAGGCTCGCCGACAGGGTCATCCAGCAGATGGCGGAGTGGATGCCCTTCATCACGATCAGCGAGCTGAACGTCCTCTTCACGGAGGACGACGCGTCGGTCAGGGAGAACCAGGTGGGGATCAGGCTCGTCTTCAGGTTCTCTGAGGACCCCCGCCTCGCGGGCCAGGTACAGCTGACTATCTGAAAGAGAACCATGGCCCGCGACATCTTCAAGCTTCGGAACCAGTCCCTCCTGAACAAGGACTTCGATGGGTTCAAGAGAGACCTCCTCAGGTTCACGGACGCGTTCGCGTCCGGCGCGATCACGGACAAGAGCGTCCCGTCGAGCGCGATGGCGCTCATCGAGCTGATGGCGTTCATCGGGGACGCCCTCTCGTTCAACATCGACCAGTCGTTCAACGAGCTGCGTGAGGACACCGCGACCCAGGTCGAGAACGTGGTGCAGTTCGCCCGCATGCGCGGCTACAAGGTGCGTGGCAAGGTCCCGGCCCGCGGCACACTCCCTGTGATGCTGGAGGTCCCCGCCGTCACCTCCGCCGGGGGGGATGTTGTCCCGGACCCCCTCTACCTACCGATCCTCTCGAAGGGATCCAGGGCCCAGGCCAGGAACGGCAGCCTCTTCGAGACGCTGGATGACCTGGACTTCTCGGATGACGACGGGAGGTCCGTGACGGGCTCCCTGTTCGGGTCGAACGGGATGCCCACCCACTTCGCGGTCAGGAAGTCGGTCGACATCATCGCCGGCCAGTCGAAGGACGAGTCCTTCCAGGTGTCCAGCTTCAAGGCGTTCAGGAGCATCGAGATCTCCGACCAGGACGTGAGCGAGATCATCTCGGTCACCGACAGCGATGGTAACGAGTGGGTGGAGGTCGATTACCTCGCCCAGGACTGGGTGTTCGATGGGACCGTCAACACGGCCGATGACGCCGATGACGTGCCGTACGTGCTGAAGGTCGTCGCGGCCCCGAGGCGCTTCATCACGACGTGGAACCCGCTGACGAAGAAGACCACCCTCACGTTCGGCTCCGGGGACGGGGTGGACTTCGACGACGAGCTCATCCCCAACGTCGCCGACTACGCGATCCCGCTCTACGGGAGGAGGACTTCATCGGGGTATTCCATCGATCCCAGGAACTTCCTGAAGACCCGCACTCTAGGCCTCAGCCCCTACAACACCACCCTGACCGTCACGTATCGTGTGGGGGGAGGCCCCGACGGGAACGTTGATCCGGGCTCCATCGACGCCATGTCACAGGCGTCGCTCTCGTTCGTCTCTACCAACCTAAACTCCCTCAAGAAGGGGGACGTCGAGGCGTCCGTCCAGTGTTTCAACACCGACCGGACTGACGGCGGCATGCCGGAGGAGAGCGTCAGGGAGATCAAACAGAACTCCGCCGCGTTCTTCGCCGCGCAGGACAGGTGTGTGACGCGGGCGGACGTCATCGCCCGCATCCTGTCGCTTCCCGCGAAATACGGGCGTCCGTCGAAGGTCTACGTGAAGACGGACGACTACTCGACGAGCGCTGTCGACGCCTACATCCTCGCCGAGGACTCTGAGTCACACCTGGTCGTCCCGTCGCAGACGCTCAAGGGGAACATCGCCACCTACCTCAACCAGTATCGCATGCTGACCGACGGGTTCAACATCTTCGACGGCGTGGTGATCAACATGCGCTGCAATTTCGGAGTGGTGGTGGCGCCCTCGTTCAACAAGAGCGAGACGCTGTCGAGGTGCCTCGACGAGCTCTCGTCCTACTTCTCGAACATCGATGCGCAGATCGGGCGGCCGCTCGTGAGGTCGGACGTGATCGCCACGCTACAGGCCGTGGACGGCGTGATCTCGGTGTACGAGCTGGGGTTCAGCAACGTGTTCGGCACCACCGACGGCCTGCAGTACTCATCTGCGCGCTTCGATTTCAAGGAGGCGACGCGGAACGGGATCGTCTACTGCCCGAACGACTCCGTGTTCGAGTTGAAGTATCCGCGCAGGGACGTGATTGGAGTGGCTCGATGATCTACCGCATTAGGCCGACCAAGGACACGTCCATATCGAACGCACTGCTGCGGGCGGTCCCGCAGACCGCCTCGAACTACGGGTTCGCCGAGACGCTGGAGGTCTACAAGGTCGCCGGCGTCTCCGGGGCGCAGGGTCCGACGTCCGGCTCCCAACTCTCTCGCATACTCGTCCAGTTCTCGACAGGGGCCCTCGACGACTTCATCACGTCGAACCCCATCGTCTCCAGGTTCAAGACCTTCCGCCTGATGGCGCAGCACGAGACGACCACGGAGAGCGTCCCGCAGAGCTTCTCCCTCAGGGTGAGACCGGTCTCTGGCTCATGGGACGAGGGCAGGGGGATGGACACCGTCGACCACTCCGACTACGGATATGCTAACTGGTGGAAGAGGACCTCCACCGAGTACTGGACGTCTCGCGGCGGGGACTTCTACGCGAGTCCGGAGCTGCACCAGTCGTTCGACCTGGGTGATGAGAACGTCGACCTCGACGTGACCTCCATCTTCGAGCTCTGGGCGTCCGGGACCGCCAATCACGGCCTCTCGATCTGCATGAGCCAGTCGATCGAGGCGGAGTCTCTGTACCAGGACTATTTCAGGAAGAGCCTGTACAGCCGCCACTCGCAGTGGCCGGATCGCAGGCCCTTCGTCGAGGTCCGCTGGGATGACTTCGTCGGGGACGACCGCGGCAGGATGTCATGGGGACGCTCGGGCTCGCTCTTCCTCCACAATATCGTCGATGGGAGGTACGCGGCGCTCTCGATCGGGTCCCAGGCCCTGAAGGTCTCCATCGCCGACTCATCCGGTACGCTGATGCAGGTGACGGCCTCCGCCACCCAGCTCCTGGGAATCTACAGCGCGAGCTTCGCCCTCCCGTCCGGGACATACTCCGGCTCAGTCTTCTACGACAAGTGGGGCTCCGGATCGTTCGCATACACCACCGGCAGCTTCGTGTTCACGCACGGGGGACCGATAGTCACCAACCCGGCGCAGGCGTACGCCATGAACGTGCCGAACGTCCGCGACACGTATGATCCGAACGAGGTGGTGCGCTTCAACGTCTTCATGCGCAACAGGCAGTACAGGCAGAGCGTCGTGCTGACCGCCTCCGTCTCCACGAGGCCGGACATCATAGAGAGGTGCTACTACGCCGTGGAGAACGAGTCGACGAGGCAGAGGGTGATCCCCTTCGGGACCGGCTCGCAGCAGCACACGCGGCTCTCGTATGACGGTTCTGGGAACTACTTTATCTTCCCGATGGCGAACCTGCACTCGGGGGAGGTCTATCGCCTGGTCTTCCTCATCGAGAGGAACGGACAGAAGCAGGTGATCGACGGAAACGCTAAGTTTAGGGTCAGATGAGCAGGGACCTCTTCAAGCTCTTCGGTGAGGCCGCACGCGGTCCGCGTGACTCCGCGGCCACCGCGCCCCAGAGCCTCACCGACATCGCGGCGGACCCGGGCGAGCAGGACGCGATCGTCCGGCAGGCGAGCCGCGCGCTCGAGGCGCAGCTCCGGGTCGACTACTCGAGCTTCTCGAACCACGTCTTCCTCAATAGCGCCCTTAGCTACTTCAACCTGACGGGTGAGAGGATACTGTCGGAGTACCCGATCGGCGGGTCACGCGGGGAGATCGAGGCCTTCATCGACGACCTCGATGGGTACCAGCGCCACACCCTAGAGTCATGGCCGGAGCGGTCAGGGCATCTGATGTTCAGGCCGTCGGTCTCGGCGTCATATGTGCAGGTCGATGACGTGGGTAACGAGGACGGGGTGACGAAGACCGCGCTCCTCAACCCAGGCACCGGATCATGGTCGGTGGAACTGTGGTACAACTCCGCCAGAACCCTCACGGGCAGCCAGGACACCTCCTTCCTCATCCAGAAGAGCAACGCGGCCGGGACCACGGTCTCGATGTACCTCAGCGCCAGCTCCGTGTTCTTCCAGGTGCTGTCCGGCGCCGCGTCTACGCAGGTGTCCGCCCCCGCCCACATCGGGTCGAACGGTTACGTATTGGGTGTCGTCGACAGGGCGGCATCCGCGACCGGCACCCTGCTCATCTACACCGGCTCACTCACCTCGTTCCCTCGCCTGGTCTCGAGTAGCTCCATCTCCTTCGGCGGACAGGTCGGGACAGCCAGCGGCAGCCTCTTCATCGGAAGCGGGACGCTCTCGGGCAAGAGCCACGTGCCGTACTCCGGCACCGTCGACGAGGTGCGCGTGTGGCGCACCCCGCTCGATAGGGCGGAGGTCTCGTCCTCTTTCAACCGGAAGGTGTACGCCCGCGGATCCCTGATGGGGATCTGGCGGTTCAACGAGACCGGCTCGTCCGGCCTCCCAGGCCTCGACAGCGTCGTCATCGATAGCTCCGGACACTCCCTGAACGGCCGGGTGAGGAACTACTGGAGCGGCGTCCGCGGCTCCGGCTCGCTCGTCTACGAGGTCCCGGACCCCATCATCGACGTGAACTGTCGGGAGGTGCTCGACTTCATCGAGGAGCAGCAGGCGTCCGGGAGCGATTACGACAGGAACAACCCGGGCAAGATCACCGACATGTTCCCACAGGCGCTCCTGGAGGGCCAGGAGGAGCAGGACCAGGACATCGTCAGGAACTTCCTGTACGTGATGGCCCGCCACTTCGATCGCATCAAGTTGTACGCCGACCACCTGCAGTATTCGCTGCGTGTGAACGAGTCGGAGTTCAACCAGGCGCCAGACGCCATGCTGGAGGAAGTCGCGAGCTTCTTCGGATGGGAGCTGCCGGGCGGCTTCTCCGACGCCGGTGCGCTGCAGTACCTCATCGGAAGGGATGTCCGAGGGGGGGAGCTGTCCAACGACGAGCTCGACAGGAAGCTCCACGACATCAAGACGGCGATATGGCGTCGCCTGCTGAGCAACCTGGCGCGCATCTACAAGACGAAGGGGACCCGGGAGAGCGTGAGGTCGATCCTCAACTCCCACGGCATCCCGTCGAACATCTTCCGCATCAAGGAGTACGGCTACTCCTCCAGGTCGGCGCTTACCACCGAGAGGATCGCGTCGGAACGCAGCTCCTACGCGCTAACGCTCGGCAGCGGTACCCTGACGGGATCTGTCAGATATTCCGCCCTTTCGTCATCGCTAGAGATGGCTCCCAGCACGTCACTGAACACCTCTGCATCCAGCTCACTCATTCAGTTTGAGCAGATGGCCCAGCCGTTTCCGTCCGGATCGACCGAGTTCTTCACGCTGACCGGAGCCCGTCCGAAGCACATCTGGCTGATGCAGGAGACGGGCGGGGATGGCATCCTCGATTCCATCACCGGTGAGAGGCTCGGTAAGCCGACTGCCTCGCCGTACCTCATGTGTGGGGCCACGGCGAGCGGTTTCTGGTACAACGGGTCATTCACGGGAAAGAAGTGCCTGGAATTCTCTGGCAGGGCGTTCGGGCAGGAGTTCAGCGCCAGCCTGTCATCGGTGTGCAACCCGACCACGGAGTCGTTCTTCGGGATGGCTGTCGTACGGATGCCGGCGACAGGCGCGCTCCTCCAGGGTCCGTTCGGGAAATACGACAACACCAATGACATCGGCTGGGAGTGTCTCTATAACGACTCATGCCGTCTCGCTGTGACGATAAGGGACTCCCCGGCAGGGTTTGGCGCGTCCAACACGAGCTCGTCCATGCACGCGGATTTTGCGTGGCACGTGATCGGCTATGGGCTGTCACGGACGTCTGGGACGATCCTGACGATAACTGATCATGAGGTGGTCTCTACTTCCGCCGCGGGTGTGACTGGGTCTGTATCGTCGGCGGCCCTGATCAGGCTGAATGCGAGCAGGACGCCCAGCTTCAGCGGAGGTACGAAGAGCCAGATGGCGTACTTCGCCTTCTTCACAGGCAGCGATGCTGAGGTGATGATGGCTCACGGCGGCAATGTTGTTAGGAAGAATTTCTGGAAGCATGCCAGCGCCTCGTTCGGCACGTATGAGCGCATCGGTGATACGATCTGCACCCAGGTGGGTCTCGACGGAAACAATCCGATAATGGCGATGTACGGATCACTTCGTCCCGGCCGAAATTTCGTGAAGCAGGTGCCGTACGTCTACGAAACTCTCTTCTCTGGTAGCCAGAGCGTCGGCATCCTCTGTCTGCCGTCGTATGTCAACTACCTGCAACATTCATATAATTTCACTGAATGGACGGCGGCCAGTGCGACCGTCAGCCCTGGCCCTACCTCGGCGGCGCTCCCGCTGAACTCTTGGGCGTTGAGCCCATGGCGGACGCGGACGTCCTCTGTCGTGACTGGGTCGGGAGGCGTAGGCTCATATATCGAGACCACGACGATAGGCCCGATGACCGGGTCACAGGAATACTGCGCCTCGGTGTACGTCTCTGCAGAGACTGATGGGGGAGAACACCCCGCGACGCTGGAGGTCATAGACGTGAACTCAGGGATTGCCCTGAATTCAGGAGAGACGGACGTGGGCTTTGGTGGATTCGCGTGGTCGAGGATCGGTGTCGCCTTCGCGATGCCGCCGCTGAGCTCGTCGGTGAAGATCAGGTTTTACCCCAATCAGGCTGCCACCGGGACAGTCCATGTCGCGATCGATGGCGCGCAGGTGAACGAGGGACCGCAGGCCCTCCCCCTCATCACGAACTCAAAGAACGGATCGCCGAACGCCGACTACGGGGCCATATGGTCGAACATACCGGCCATGACAGGGACACATATCGCGGTCGACATAGGTCCGAACCAGGTGCCGCTGAGCGCCGGTCGTATCGATGTTCTGTATGATACGGACATCGCATACATATCGAGCTCATTCCTCGGTCGACTGTTTCCAACAGAGCAGCCGCGTGTGCTCGTTGAGGCTGGTGGGCATTCTGCGACGGAGGCTCGGAAACTTTTCGTCAATAGCGGCAGCAGGCGCTTCGCCGGTGCGCTGAGGGACTCCACGACATATCGCGAGTTCCAGATGTCGGCCAATACGACCGTCGGTTTCGGCCGTAGGACAGCGATCCTCACCTGGAACCAGACACACCCATCTCATCCGAATGTCACTGTGGAGAATGACGGGACCAAGACCAGCTTCTCACAGTCATTCACCCCGGGATCGAATTATAGTAGCAAACTGTTCATCGGACACGCGTCCGCGACACTCGACACATCCGGTTCTTCACACTTCTGCGGGTGGATCAATCGGATCACGATGTACTCGTCCAGCATCCACACGTCGTATCTGACGAGCTCCATCGAACACGGGATAGGCGTCAGGGATTTCTCCGTCGAGACTCGCGTCATGTGGCCCACCAGCGGGAATACCTCTATGTCTGGGACAGAGGCGTCTGGGTCGCTGTGGTTCATCAAGTTCCGTGATGAGGACAGCTCCAACCACCACATGACATGGAAGCGCACGTCCGCGGACGGCAAGACGGGATCGCTGATTCTGCGGATCGGGTCCGCCTCCCTCACCGCCTCATCGCTTCCCATATTCGACGATAGGTGGTATAACATCTACGCGATGCGTGGAACGGTGAGCGGCGCGTACACGGTGCGTGTGTCCAGATTCGATGACGGGGACATCGTGTACAACACATCCTCCCTATTCGCGGCGGCATCGATGCCAGCCACGTCGTATAGGCAGACCGGGTCCATCACCGCCATCTACGCAGGAACCTCTGGAAACCTGCGATCGCAGCAGTGGATGGACGAATTTAGGATCTGGAACCGTGTCCTCTCCGACGAGGAGATGGACGACCACTGCCTCCACTACCGGAGCTTCGGGAACGAGAGCGTGTTCGACGCCCGCGACCTGGAGCTGCACTGGAGGCTCGATGACGGGACGGCCGCCACCGCCGCCGGGAACGTCTCCGTGCTCGATCACTCGCTGAACGAGCGACACGGCACCGGCTCCTTCTGGCAGCAGGGTGTCATCCCGTTCAGGAAGTTCCTCAACGGGTACTCGTACATCGGCTCCCCGGATTTCGGGTGGTCGGAGAACAAGACGCGCGTCTTCTCCGGGAACTCGCTCTCGAGGGAGGACACCCCCCGAGACTCCAGACTCTTCGCCCTGGAGATGAGCCTCGCGGACCAGCTCAACGAGGACATCTCACAGATGATGTCGTCCATGGACGAGATGAACGACGCGATGGGCCACCCCGCGAGCGCGTACAGGTCGTCGTACTCCCACCTCGATACGATGCGGGGCGAGTACTTCAGGCGTATCACCGACAAGCTGAACCACCGGGTGTTCGTCGACATGCTCGACTTCTTCGACCGCTCCTTCGTCTCGATCATCAGGAAGGTCATCCCGGCCAGCGCGATATTCGCGGGCGACGAGGTCGTCGTCGAGAGCCACATGCTGGAGAGGCCGAAGGTCGAGTACGCCGCACCCACATACGATAGGGCGGAGGACATCGGGATCGAGGGTGTGATAAGGATCTACAGGAGATGACGAGCGACGAGCGCCAGGTGATCCGCTTCTTCTCCGATACGTCGGATGTCCCGATGGTCAGGGAGCAGGACCATATCGACGCCCTCCTCACAGAGCTGAGTGGCGACTACTTCCCCCTGCATTCACACTCCTATCAGGGCGTGATGGGCGGTCGTCCGTCCGCGTACCCGCGTTCTGTCCCTGTTTTCGCGAGCTCATCGACAGAGGTGTACTCGTCGCCGCGGTTCTCGAACCTGCGTCACCGCAGGGCCCTCAACGTCTCCCTGCTCTCTCCGACCTCATCGGAGAGCCTGACTCAGGCGATGATCGGCGTGAACCAGGCGTTCGTCGCAACACCCTTCTCCGCGTCTCGACATGAGGTCACGGTCCTCGGCGCGTTCTTCAGCGGCTCACAGGCGATCGGCTCGAGCCCCGTCCCGTACACCGCGTCGCTCTTCTACGAGAAGCCGCGTGAGCTCCGGAAGGCCACGTGGAAACTTACCGCCAGCGCGGACATGGGCGGATACGTCACCAGCCTCGGACAACTGATCAATTCCAGTGCGTCGATAAGCGCCCCCCATATCATCTCTATCTCCGCTCCCGTGGGGGCCGATGAGGGCGGTAGGATCGTGGATGTGAAGGTGTGGGTGGAGATCGTCCAGGTCTCGTCCTCCAACAAGTTCCCTCCGCTCGGACAGTTCGGACTCGCCGTGAGGAATCCCAACGTCTCCTGGGGGCACGCACATCCCATCAGGAACTACACGCAGGACGGGACTCCCTTCGGCCCGTTCGAGACTCCATCTGAGTTCTACCGAGACACGTTCCTCCTCTGGGAGCCGTCGGGTCTCTATAGGAATGGACAGAAGACCGCGTATTTCTACTCGTCCGGCGCCACCGACTTCAGCACTACGGATGATCCCTCGACGTTCGCCCCCGTATGGGACAGGGATATGGGTATGCGCACGATCTTCTGCGATGGGGCCCACACGAGGAATCCACGTGACATCTACCAGGTCTACAGGAGGGAGTTCGCGGGGGTGAGGCAGTCCGAGAGGGCGTATGTCGCCCCGAACTTCGGTTTCAGCCCGTTAGGCTTCGCGAGCTCTAATACTGCATCCATGACCGGGAACGGGTATCCGTGGTACGACGACCCCGATATCAGCTCATCGTACAACGACGGGTATACGGGCGCGCCGCCCTACGGATGGCTGACAGGACCCGGCGGTACTTTCGGTGCCAACGAGTGGCCGACATCTGGAAGCACTGTCGGACCGGAGTTCATCCGTCCTGTCTACCCTATCCTCGACGACATTTATGTCAGGAAGCTGTATCAGTTCACGACTGTTGGTGTGTCCGATGAGGTCCAAAACCACTCCATCGTCCCGAAACAGTATTGGCAGAACTGGATAGGGTTCCGCCCAGGGCTTCGCGGGAAGGAGATGGGGAATCGCTGGGAACTTCTGATCGCGCAGGGCCTGACGGGCTCTGGTCTCTTGACTGCTTCACCTACATACTTCAGGCAGGCGAGGCTCGAGCTCACCTACGAACTGACCCCGAATACACGTCGGGCGGACGTCCGCCCGCCCA
>ERZ1292623.2238-Hain-H51-01um-R1-2238-length-17620-cov-21_pt1 | contig 13871 bp, 13 predicted proteins | sample MGYA00564398_ERZ1292623 | MGnify/ENA primary metagenome ERZ1292623 (study PRJEB36523, sample SAMEA6512633) | groundwater metagenome | collected 2019-01-07 | study: AquaDiva: Metagenomics assemblies of 32 groundwater samples
AAACCTTGTTCATCAACTGTTAATTTATTTTCTTTAGCAACTTCTTTAATCATCTCTAATGGAAATCCAAATGATGTAAATAAATTAAAAGCAAGTTCTTTATGAATGACTTTATTTTTTAATTTTGGTATTTCATCTTGAATAATTCTTAAACCATTAATTAATGTTTTTTCAAATTTCTCTTCTTCTATTTCAAGTTCGTTTAATATAAATTCTTTATTTTTTTCTAATTCAGGATAATCTTTTTTATAAATTTTAATTACAATTTCAGCTAATTGTCTAGTAAACTTATCTTTAATTCCTATAATATGTCCGTAACGAATTGCTCTTCTAATTAATCTTCTTAATATATAGCCATGTTCAACATTACTCGGACTAATTCTTTCAGCTAAAATGAAAACAGAAGCTCTTAGATGATCTGCTATAATTCTTATTGCCATAATATCTTTTTTACTTGATAAGCTTTCTATTTTTTTTATTATATCTTGAAATAAATCTGTTTCAAAAACACTTTGTTTATTTTGTAATACCATTGTAGTACGTTCTAAACCCATTCCAGTATCAACATTTTTTTGCTTTAATTCAATAAATTTACCTTCTTTTATTTTGTTGTATTGCATAAAAACATCATTCCAGATTTCAACATATTTTCCGCAATTACAACCAGGCATACAATCTTTCGAACATTTTTCTTTCAAAGTGTCATAATACATTTCAGTGTCAGGACCGCAAGGACCTGTTTGGCCAGCAGGACCCCACCAATTTTCCTTTTTACCAAAAAAATAAATTCTTTCTTTTGGAATTCCTAAATTTTGCCATATTTTTGCAGATTCTTCATCTTTTGGAGCATCTTTATCTCCTTTAAAGCAGCTTACATGAATTCTTTTTGAATCTAGTTTTAAATTTTTAGTTAAAAATTCATAACTATAGTTTATTGCTTCTTTTTTGAAATAATCTCCTAAAGACCAGTTTCCGAGCATCTCGAAAAATGTTAAATGTGTTGAGTCACCGATTTCTTCAATATCATCTGTTCTTAAACACTTTTGCAAATTAGCTAATCTTTTCCCAGAAGGATGCTTTTGTCCAATTAAATAAGGAACTAAAGGATGCATTCCAGCTGTTGTGAATAAAACAGTTGGGTCATGTTCTGGTATTAATGAAGATGAGGGAATAATAGAATGTTGTTTAGATTTGAAAAATTCCAAATATTTCTTCTTTAATTCACTTGAAAGCATAACTTAATTGATTAATGAAAGTTTAAAAAATTAACTAAATCTTTATAAATTTTAAAGTCTTGATATAATGATGGATTTCATAGCAAAAAGAGATTTTTCTAAATTAATCGCACAAAGTGGAGCAATGTTTCAGATAATTAAGGAACTTAAAAAAGAAGATTTCTTCGGAACTTCTCCACCTTCAGTTTTTATAGGTCACAATTTTTATCCCAATTTAAATGTAGGAATTTTAAGCCCTCCTGCTGAAACAGAGGATGCATGGATATATGATTCACCTAATTTCTGGACAGAACAGGAATTTAGCATAAAACAAATCGCATTATTAAGAAGTGCATTGATAAATTCAAGGTTCAATGTTAATATAAAAGATGTAAGGAAAGAAAGTAAATTTTTAGATGCTGCAAAAGAAATTGGAATTGCTTCTAAACCAGTTGATGTTGAAATTAAATTAAAAAAATCACCTGAAATCAAATTTGATTTTGAAAAAATTACAATGCCCATGGGACCAAGAGCTGGATTAAAACAGATTACCATTACAGAAAATATAAAAGTTGACAATAAAGTTGAAAGGGTTGTTAATGACACCGACTTAAAATCTGCAGAAGCTTTAAATTATCTTTATGAAAATGGTTTTGATGAAAATACATTAACCAAATTATTGAGTATTGGTGTTCTTGGTTTGAAAAAGAATAGAAAATTAGTCCCCACGAAATGGAGTATTACTGCTACAGATGATACTTTGGGGAAGAGTTTAATTGAAAAAATAAAAAATTCTCAGATAATAAATGATTATCGGCTTTACATTGGAAGTTATTTAGGAAATTATTACTTTATTTTAATGTTCCCAGAAGTTTGGCAGTATGAGTTATTTGAAGGTTATTTACCAAGAAGCTTATGGAATCAAAATGAAGGAATTAGATTTACAACAGATTCTGAAACATACTATGGAAGAAAAAACTATGCTAGCACAACTGTTGGTGGTTATTATAGCTCAAGATTAAGCACTTTAGAGTACCTATCTAAAATAAAAAAACAAGCTTCTTGTTTAGTTATAAGATTTGAAACCCCTGAATATAATATGCCTCTCGGGGTATTTGTTGTTAGAAATGCAGCTCGTAAAACACTTTATAATAATCCATTAATATTTGAAACAAAAGAAGATTTATTAATGAAAACTGGTGAATTAATAAAAAATAGATTTAATTATAATATTGATGAAGTTTTTAAACAAAGCAAGTTATTAAAGAGTTTGACACAATTAAAATTATTCCATTTCTTTAATTAGAAAGTTTTATAAATGTATTTCACTTACTAAATAAGTGATAAATCATGGATTATGAAATCTCGGATCATGCGAGAGATGAGATGGAGTCTAGTAATATCATAGAGGATGAAGTCAAAGCTTGCTTAGAATATGGCAATTTAGAAATTAAACAATCTGTTAAAAATGAATTAAGATACGGCAAGAAAATTCAGCTTAAAGATAAAACAATAATTGTAATTTACACCAAAGTGAAAGATAAAATTAGAGTTATTACAGCTTATCCTATAAGGAGGAAAAAATGGTAAAACTAGAAATGAAAGAAAATACAATTTATTGCGCTAAATGTAATCAAGAGATGAGAGAAGTTCTTTTACCTAAATATGAATTTGAAGAAGGATTGCCTTTACATAACATTCATGCCTATAGATGTAATAACTGCGGGAAAATATTTTTTACAGAAAAGCAGGCTAAAGAAATGGAAGCAAGGACTAGTGAATTGAGAGAATATAGATTTGGATTCGAAAGAAAATTAACAATAAGTGGAAGAAGTTTGTCTCTGGGCATTCCAAGTGAATTAGCAACTCAATTAAATCTTAAAAAAGGCCAAAAAGTAAAAATTTATCCAATATCTAAAGAAGGTATTTTAATTAAAAAAGTTTAACTTAATTAAAATTATTTAACTTTTTTAATTAATTTATAACAGCATATAACGGCATTGGACTTGTATAATCTGTAAGAAACATCATTATTAAAAATAAAATAATACAAGTTAGAATAAAAGTCCATAAACCAGACAAAAACCCTTTTTTAGTCCCCATATAAACACTAGGCCCGAGAAAACTAAATGAAATCAAAATTATAAGAATTATACCTGAAATTAATTGTAATAAATCATTAGAGTTATACCTCATAAAATTATTAGAGAAAAAAACTATAATGCTTGTAGAAATTGCACCAGCTAAACTTGCAAAAATTATTTTTAATGCTAGAATATTTTTTAAATTACCCCATTTAATATATTTAACTAGTAATACCGTTAAGAATGCAGCTAAAATTGTCCATAAAAAAATTTGAAATTTGTAAAGGTTAAACCACGAACTTGAATATTTACCATTAACATGAAAACTTTCTAATGGATCTAAATTATAAGTTGTTTTGACATAGCCTTGTTTGTATTTGATATCATTAGAATATTGCTTTACTTCACTAGCATCTAAAATAGAAGCCCCAAGAGTTTTTTCATAGCCTAAAAAGTTATTTGTATATTCTATATTGGACTTACCTTCTTTTAAGTATAAATTAGTATTAACATTAATTACAACCCTTGTAAAATCAATATCAAAATCTTGTTTTATTGTTTGAAAATCAAATTTATAAACATCAAGACTTTCTTTTACATACCCATTTGCTTTGTAGAAGATTAATATCTGAGCAGTTTCATCTGGATTTAGTTTTTTATTTAATTTAAGGTAATAAACTGAAGATGCTGAAAAATGGTCTTTTCTATATTCCAATCTTTTATAGCCTTCAGGAGTTTCTTGAACTATACTAATAACTCTAGAATTACCAGGAATCTCTAATTTATATTCTTCCAATGAGTAACTATAAATATTTCTTATCTCTAGATTTGTTAATATGGTAGCTTCACCTTCACCATCAAACATTACATCATAATATTGTGCATTATTATACTGCCTATAATCATAATAAGGTGGAAGAATAGTAGCACTAACTAATTGAATCATTAATAACATTATTATTAATATAAATTTTATTTTCATAGAAATTAGAAAAACTAGTTAGTATATAAACAATTTTTAGACTTTAATCTAGTTTAAAGTTATAGTATTATCCAACTTTTAATTAAATTTATATATTAGTTATACTCATCTTTTGATAATGAAAAGTGTTTACATGAAAAAGTATGACTTATTGGAATACTTAAAAGATGAAATAAGAAAAGCATTGGTAAAAATTATAGATGAGCGTTATCTTATCATCACCCATAATAAACTTCCTTCTGGTGAATTTCGTATGACTTCTTATTATATTAAAGACAAACTATCTAAAGGGGTTGCTATGGATGTTTTAGGTTTTTCTATATTCTTCGCTAAGGAGAGAATAGATGACAATGAACAAGAAGAAATCCAAGTTTTAATAACAGATAAAGGTGGTTTGGGAGATGTTCTGGCTCGAGATTCTTATCAAATTTCTATTAATGATGGAAATCTAAATACAAAAACAAAAAATCAAATTATCTTTTTAATAAAATCAAAACTTGAAGAAACAATAAAAAATCACTAATTTTTCTTTCTAATATTTTGAATTATAAAATAAATTATCAAAATAAACCAAGCTCCGAATAAGAACCATAATCCATAATAATTTATAGCTGAGATGTTTTGAACCGCTTCTGTTGGTGCAGCTAATCCTTGAGTTGGAGCATATGCCGTTTTTTCTGCTAAATTTTGTGAAAAATTTCTTGTATTTGAGAATAATTGTATTAATCCTCCTATTAAAGCAGAAATTAGAAATAAAGGTAGAATATTTTTTAATAAATTAGTTTGTGTGTATTTTGGAGCTATAATAATAAATTTCTTAACAACACGATAAAATTCCATTTTTTTCCCTTTATCACTATACATAAAATGTTTTACTTCAACTAAATTATTTTTTTTAAGTTGTTGTAAATTATAATGAACTGTTGATATTGGTAGATTTAGTTCTTTAGCAACTTCAGATTCAGAAGCTTCATCCTTTGAACTTAAATAATCCAATAATTTTCTAGAAGTTGAATTACTAATTATATTTGCTATATTTTTTGCTTTTTCATCTTCTAAGTTTACTAAAATGAATTTTTCTTCATTTGGCATATTATAAATATCCACATTTAGGTTGTTCAATATTCATTTCTTTTTCTTTTTTAGAAATTATATCTGAAATCACTTTTTCAGCATTCATAAACTTCTTTAAATTTAAGTTATTTTCATCAAAATAATTTCCTCTCCATTTTATTGTATTGGTTTTTCCATCTAATTCTATTTTTAAAGTAGCTCCAGATAAAGGAGTTACATCCCTACAAATGCCAAGCAAATTACAATTTTTAGTAAAATCTTCTTTTATATTTAATAAATCATTTCCAATAACCACATTATAAATTTGATTTTTTTCATTATCGCTTAATTTTATAGCGTATTGTTTTGGTAAATCACAGATCATATCTTTAGTGTAAAGATTATTTTTTGTATCTAAAATATTTTTTTCTCCAACTCCGAATGAATAATAAATGTTAAACGAGTTGGTCGATTCTATTTCAGGGGTACATCCAACATAACCTTTCCAAGCAGGATCTATTACATCTCTGCCATTAATTTTTGCACATTCCTCTTTGTTAGTTATATTTTGATAGTAAATTCCAACACCCCCATATTGTGGACAAACATCAGAACAATGATATTTTTCAATCAAAGTTAATCCATCTTTTGAATATATACCTAAAACCTTTGGATAGTCATTTGTATTTATAACCATATTATTTGGAGCAGCGTTTATTCTTTCTAAATTCTTTAACTCTGCTTTTATATCTTCATCTGTTAAAGTTGGTTTGCTCTTATCTGGCACATATTTCATGCAGCCATTAATTAGAATTATACTTAATAAAAACAAGATTAGTATTATCTTTTTCATAATCTTAAAATGATTCTTTACTTTATAAGCTTTATTTTAACTTTAATCTAAGTTAAAGTTATTCTAAATAAAGTCGTATCTAGTAACGCAATAGATACATTTATATATAATAAAGTCTTGTATTACTTATGATTCGCTTTTGGTATTTACCAGAGGATAGAAATTATATTTTATTGAATGATACTTTTAAAAATAAAATAACCGAGATATTAAAAAATAAAAACTATCCCTATAAATTAAGAAATAAATTTATGAGTTCTAAGATAAGTTTAAAAATAATAAAGAAAATTTCTAATGACTTAGAAATCCCTCTTGAAACATTTGAGAAAAATATAACCTGGATCGGGGGTTCAAATAGTAGGGGTTTATCTAAACCCAAGTTGCCTTTTAATTTAGAAAGTAGAGAAGGGTCTAGATTTATTGCGGGAATAATAAATGATGGTTGTTTAACAAAAGATGGAGAAGAAAGTTATGGTCGATTAATGTATGATAATTTTGATAAAACATTAAGAGATTCTATGATAAATAATTATTTATCAATATTTGGTGGAAATCCTAATGAAATATCATTTCGTAATTATGAAAAGAAAAAATATTTAGAATTTTCTTCAGTAATAAGAGATATTATTCATTTAATAATAAAAGAAAAAGGACCAAAATCTGAAAGCAATTTAAGTATCCCTAGTTTTATTTTAAATGATAAAGAAGCAATTTTGGGTTGGATTGAACAAGCAATTGCAGATGAGGGAAATGTAAACTATAATCTTAATAAATACAGAAGAGAAATTGTTTGGAGAAGATCTTTAGATGTAACACCCCTATTTAATAGCCCCATAAACAAAGAAATTCCATTCAAAAAATTACCTTTAAATATTCAAAAATTATTATATAAGCAAAAATGTAAATTAATAGAAGAAGAGAAGAAAATTTTAGACTTATTAGGCATTAGTTATAATGAATATAATATTGGGGTTTATCCTACTAATAAAGGTAAAATAAGAACAAGATGGCAAATATCAATAACCAAAAGAGAAAATTTAATTAAACTAAGAAAACTTATTAAAATTCCTTCTAAAGAAAAAGATAAAAAATTCTCTCTAATGTGTAATGAATTTCAAAGATATAAGGAACCCCTAAAAATAAAAAACGCAATAATAAGACTTGGTAAAAATAAAAAGATATTTACCTCTATTGATTTAAAACTAAGTATGAAATATAAGAATATAAGTGCTACCCATAAATGGCTTAGGATTTTTGGTAAGCAGGGTATAATCGAAAAAGTTAAGGAATCTACTCATAGAAAACCAGCCGAATATAAACTTACTCCAAATAAATAGAAGGTTTATTCAATTTAGCTTTTGTTGCTTTGTTTTTTGGGTCATACTTTTCTTTATCATTGTTATTAAATATGTAAAATTCTAAACCAAATTCTTTTTCAAAAAATTCTTTTGCTTCTTTTAACAAGTCTTTTTCTTTTGGTATTGAGTATAAATAAACTTTTCTTGGTTTAAACTCAATAATTTTTAATATATTTTTAATATCATCTATAATTGTCTTTACTAACACTTCATTCCCTTTGTAATCAACTTTTTTTATATTTGGCCAATTTACTTGAGAAATAAAACCTTTTTTTCCTATCTTATTCCATATCTCCTCACATAAATGTGGTGTAAACGGGCTTAGTAATAAAGTTTGGACTTCAATAAATCTGTTAATTACCTCTTTGTTAAATTTATCATTATTTCTTCTTAGATACCATCTCAGATCTCTTTGTAAATCAAAATAAGCTCTTTTAATTGCACTTCTAAATAAAGTTTTTTCCATAAAATTTTGAGTTTCTATTATAGTATTATTTAACTGCTCTTCCAGCCAATAATCTATACTCCTTTTTTCTTTAACCCCTTTATTATAATTTTTAATTGCGAATTCATAAAAATTAATTAAATTTTCTTTAATGGATTCTGCAAAAGAATTATCCCAATTTGGATCGTCAAGTTCTTCCCCCCCGTTTAATGTAGTGATTCTTACTATATCTGCTGAATATTTTGATAATGCTTCTCTAATTGTCATAAAATTTCCTAGGGATTTTGACATTTTTTTACCATCTAAAGTTGTCCAACCATTTGTGCCTATACCTTTTGGCCAATACTTTTCTGGGAAGACTGCTACATGATTAAATATAAAAAACGATAAATGATTTTGAATTAAATCTTTACCAGAATTTCTAAAATCAACAGGATACCAATACTCAAATTCTTCTTTTAGTCTTTCTATGTTTTTTATTTTTAGTTTTTTACCTTTATTTAAAAAAATATAATCAAAAAATTTGTCATTTATCTTTTCTATAGGAATATCTTTAATTAAATATACAATTGTATAATAAGCCATATATATGGTCGAGTCAGATAAACTTTCTATTAACCATCTTTCATCCCAAGGTAATCTTGTTCCTAGACCTTCTTCATGTGTACATGCCCATTGTTTTAACCATTCTATAACATATTCAAATTGGGTTCTGGATTTTTCTGGGTATAATTTAATCTTATCTAAACATCTTTTCGCTGATTTTTTCCACTCTTTGTTTCCATAGTCTATAAACCATTGATCCGAAACTATTTTGATTATACTTTGCGTAAGACATCTGCATATAACTTTTCCAGTAAGTTCATAATATAAATCAATAATCCCTTTTTCTAATAATTCTTTTTTAATCAACTCTTTTCCTTCTTTTACTGAAATTCCCTCTAGATTTTTTGAAAAAACATTTTTATATAAATGATTAAATTTTGCAGAATAAAAACTAATTTTATATAATTCATTTTTTATTTTCTCTAATTTTTCTCTTTCACTTTGAGATTTTACATTGTATTTTTTTAAGAAAAATTCGGAGGGGGTATTACCATAACCTTCTGTATCTAAGACCGGTATTGGTTTTATTGATTTTACTTCTTTAATATTTAATTTATATTCTCTTAACAATGATTCATCTCTTTGTAAATCATATAAAGCAACTAAATCATCAGCAGAATCAGATGGAACTGAATGAACTATCGCTGTACCAAGTTCTTCATTTAAAAATTTAGCGGGTAATATAAGAACTTTTCTCCCCCCAAATACCTCTACTTTTTTGCCAATTAAATCTTTTCCTCTAATACTTGATAACTCTTTTATCTTATAATTTTGATCTTTAAGTTTTTTTATTATAGATTTACCTAAAATCCATCTTTCTCCTTTTGTTTCTACTTCTTTATATTCTATATCTGGACTAATAAATAAATTTGTTATCCCCAATATTGTATCTTGCCTTAAAGTTGAGGTTATAATATACCTCTTATTCTTTAATTTATGCTTAACTAATATAAACTCTTGTGGGACTTCCCCTTCCCCTTCTATCCTAGAGTGATCTTGAACAATTGTGTTATCTTTTGGACACCAAACTACTGGAAATTCTCCCTTAATGATATAATTTTTTTCTTTTAATATGTTAAATTGCCATTTTACAAACTTATCATAATAAGGATTTAATTCTGTTGTATAAAATTCCCTTCTCCAATCTATTGATAAACCAAGTTTTTGAAAATCTTTTTTATTTTCTGGTGGAAAATACTTAACCCAGTATTTTGGATCTGCAAATTTCTTTATTTCAGAATCAGAAAAACTCATTTCTTTCATTATCTTGATTTGTTTTGGTTCGTTTTCTTTAATCCTTTTAGCAGCATTCACTATTGGGGAGCCTGTTGCATGCCACCCTTGTGGATACAAAACATTATATCCTTGCATTCTTTTATAACGAGCAAATGTTTCTGTTCTAAGATAAGTGTATAAATGTCCTAAGTGAAGAAAACCGTTTATATAAGGGTAAGGTGCGTTTACAAAAAATTTCTTTCTTTTATCTGGATTAGCTTCAAATATTTTTGCCTTGTCCCATTTATCTTGCCATTTATCTTCTATTTCTTTAAAATTATACATAACATAGACTTAAAATAGAATGTATTTAAAGTTTTTTATTTAATCACAATTTTTTTCTTGACCTTAAAATGCTTACTAAATACAAATGTGCTTGGAATAAATGAATTGCTTGCTCTGTTTCCTATATTAACTCCTGATTTTCTTAATATATAAGCTACCAAGTTGCTGCAATGCCATCTCTTAACCAGATTTTTAGTATCTTTCTTGTAAGTTTCGGACTTTTTAAAAGTTAAAATAAAAAACATTCTAGATAATTCCTTAACTGAAAAAATAATATCCTTGCTCTTGTTAATAAAATTATTTATACTTTCTTTTAAAACAATATCACGATGCCATTTCTTATATCTTTTTGGCTGTACAACGTAAACCTTAATGCCTTTGAATCTATCTATTTTTTTCTTTAGTAATTGTTCTAGTGTTATATTTTGAATAGCTTTTCCTCTTAATCTAATATCCATATCCATCAATCTGTTATTTCCGATGTATAAGCAAGAATGTGTAATTCCACGGGATAATTTACCTATAAGATAAGAGCTAAAATATCTTATCTTAAGTTTTATATTATTTAATCTGGGGCTTGTTAATATTATGTCTCCTGGCTTTAATTTTTCTCTTAATATTTGAGCTGCTTTTTTTATTGCATCTTCTCTTGTCTTAAATTTTCTTATTAGTATGGATTTCACAATTTTTGATTATTATCCTAACTTAAAAACTTTTTGAAAAGATTTAAATAACTTAAATATTGAGTTTTTCTTATGGGCCTGTCGTCTAGCCTGGATTGGATATCAGCCTTCTAAGCTGAGGATCGTGGGTTCAAATCCCATCAGGCCCGTTGCGCATATGGCGAAGTGGTTAACGCAACCGCCTGCAGAGCGGTCATTCGCAGGTTCAAATCCTGCTATGCGCTTTTATTTTCTAAAATTACTTATCTTACCCTTAAATTTTTCTTTCCCAATTTTATAATAGCCATACAAGAAGATTATAATATAAATGAAGGCTATAATAAAGAAAAATAATTTTAATAATGGGTTTTCTTGAATAAATAATCCGCCAAAATAGCTTATTATTACAATTGTTGGTATAATTCCTAAGATAGTACTTATAATAAATTTCTTATAAGGCATTTCTATTATACCAGCTATATAATTAAAGATATCACTCGAAGTTATCGGGTTTAAACGCAGAATAAACAAGACCAAAGCACCGTATTTATTATTATATTTATTGAAAGATTTTAATTTTTTTTCACTTATTAATTTTTCAAAATAAAAACCCCCATACCTTCTTGCTATAAAATATGCTAAACTAGCCCCAATGATATTCCCAATTAGGGTTAATGCTATTGTAATTAAAGGATTAAATATTACTGCAGCAGCACTATTTATTAATATTCCAGAAATTGGTACTAATATAGTTTCTGATATTACTAAGATAATATATATTAACCATGCCGGATTGCCAGACTCATTAATAAGTTTTAAAGTATCTTGTAAGTCATTATTGGCTAAATCAAAAATAAAACCATGTGAGAAATAGTTATATGAAATTAATATCATTAAAACCAATAAAAACAGCAAAAAACGTTTGCTTTCTAGAGCCCTTTTATATAAATGATGATTTTTAATTTTAGCTTTAATCTCTTCTTTGTCAAATCTTTTCATTGTAAAAAATTAAAGAATTAAGGTATTTAAAATTAACTTAAATTATTTCTTCTAATCCGAATATTCTTAGACTAAGATATAAATCATCAGCAATATCTTTAAGTCTTTCCACTTCCTGATCTGTTAACTCGCGGTTTGATGGTTTTGCTCTATACACCCTTTCAGAGGGCCCTTCTTTATTCGAAGGAATTTCGTTTACCAACCTAATGTTTAGAAAAAAATTGTTTTTCAAATATTTATCTAACTCTAAAAAAGCTTGTTCATATTTTAAAATATTATCTCTTATCTGTTTTGTAACACGAAATTCATATTCATCAATTTTTCTTGCCATTTTAAATTAAAAAATAAAAAGAAGAGATTATCTCGGTCTTAATAAAGCGCTTAAGACATAGATGACTAAAGCAAATATAATTACTACAGCTGTTATCCAGAATGCTGTGCTCTGTGCAAGATTTCTCCATACTGAGCTTAATGTTATACTAGGCTGATATGTTGATCCGCCAGTTACTTGATTATCAGAGCCGACATTTACAGTTACTTGGCTTGTTTTTAATAATTGATTATCTTGCTTTACATCTATTGCTGCAGTATATGTTCCTGCTGTTAAGCTAGACCTTGGTGTTAAGTAAGCGTAAACTGTAGTTTGTTCACCAGCAGATACACTAACTTTTTGTTCAGCTGAAACATCTGCCCAACCATTCTCTACCCTAACATCAACTGTATACGTTGCTGTTTGACTTCCTGAATTCTTTAATGTTAATGGAACTGTAAATACTTTTCCTTGTAATGCTGTAAAGCTTGTTTGTGGTAAAGTTAATACATCTGCGCTTGAAACAGCTTGACATTTAGTTACTGTTATTTTATCTAATCTTGAAACAGATTTTGTTGAGAAAAATATTTTAGTTTCAACAAAATAGTCTCCTTCTTTTGAATTAGCAGGAATCTTGTATGTAAATGTTTTTAATGCAGTGTCCCCTGATTTATCAAATTTCTGTAAACTGAATACTTCTGAACTTTGCTGTAAACCAAGTTCAGTTTCCTTTAAAGTTACTTGTACACTATCTTGGTCTTTCTTTCCTACGTTTTGCACTTCTACTGCGAAGTTAGCTGTATCAGAGCAGCTTAAGATAGGAGGATTCATTGTAACCCTTGTTATTGCAACATCATTAGTTTCTCTTTTGAAATCTAAATCAACGTTGTCATAGTTACAATTTTCATCTTCATTTCCATCTTCATATGCCCTTACAAATAAGACAAAATTATCAGATTCTTTTAAATCAGAATCACTTACAGGAACTTCTAAATCTAAATCAAAATCTTGATTGTCATTTTTATCTATTGTTGTTGAGTCTGATTCTACACTTGCAATTTCATTATTTTTGTCTATGTTATATAATTTAGCTTCTACGATGACATCCATATCCTCATCTTTATTATTGTCAACGCTTACACTTACTCTTATTTTGCTTCCAGGACTGAAGTCATCTCCATTGTCAGGGTCGCTCATATCTACCCTTAAATTTCCATCACTTGCGCTATTAATTGGATTACTATTGCTTACCCTTCCATCTTTGCATATTTCAGGGTCAACTCTTATTTCTAATGTGATTACTTTTGTTACGCTTGTTGCGGTTAATGTTAATGTTCCTGTGTAAGTTCCAATATCCATGTCATTTGGAACATTTGTTGTAAGAGTAACGTCTTGTGTGGCACCAGGTGCAATTGCACTTAATGTAACTGGGCTAAATGAGAATGTAATTTGATCACCATCATTATCTGTAAAGTTTGTAGATGTAGTTACAGTTGGAGTTAAAGTTACACTTCCATCATTTTTAATTGTAAATACTTTTGTTCTTGATTTATCTGGTTGTGAACTTATTGTTAATTTATCACTTACTGCAGTTGGTACAGATAAAATTGATTTTGAATTTATAGTTAATGTATAGGGAAGACTGTCTTTATTAGTTGGATCACTTGCATCTGTTGCAGTTAATGTTCCAGAATAAGTTCCGGCAAGTAAAGCCCCGACACTAACGGTAAATTGTTGATTTAAAT
>ERZ1292623.3282-Hain-H51-01um-R1-3282-length-13871-cov-7_pt1 | contig 13871 bp, 17 predicted proteins | sample MGYA00564398_ERZ1292623 | MGnify/ENA primary metagenome ERZ1292623 (study PRJEB36523, sample SAMEA6512633) | groundwater metagenome | collected 2019-01-07 | study: AquaDiva: Metagenomics assemblies of 32 groundwater samples
CATAAAGAGGGCGATTTCAGCATGGAGGATTATCTGGAATGGTTTGCCGAAACTTTAGGGAGACAGATGGCAATAATTCACAGCGCGGGCTCGTATCATAATTATTTAACTCCGCACAATATAACTCTTGATTGCAGAGTAGTGGATTTTGATTCCATACATGAGATTTCGAAAGGCAAAGCCGGCTTGAAGGAAATCGAAGGCGATATAAAAGAGGTTTCCGACACCCTGAGCCGTTTAGTGAGGCGATTGGAGAATTTTATGGGCACGGATAATAAAAAATGGGAGACGGCAAGGAAATTGTTTTGGAAGAATTATGCGGATAATCTAAACGCCGAAAATAAAGCCGCTATACTTGAAGCGTTGAGGGAAAAGTACGGGTCTAATTAAAAAATGAAAGAAAAAAACAAGTTTTGGAAAAATCCGCCCACGAAGGTTACGGTAATAGATAAATTATTCGCATTAACTATTTTGCGATTTTTTCCCGAAAAAGTTACTCCGAATCAAATTACCATATTTCGTTTCTTAAGCGTTCCATTCGTCGCGGCGCTTTTTTTGAATGATAATTACAGTTGGGGAACCATACTTTTTACTATTTCTGCTTTGAGTGACGCCTTGGACGGCGCCCTTGCGAGAACAAGGGATCAAATCAGTGAATGGGGGAAGATGTATGACCCTTTGGCTGACAAGCTTCTCATTGGCACTGCCGCACTTCTTCTTATTCCGAAATATCTTAATTTATGGATAGCGGTTGTTATTCTTTTTATAGAAATGATACTTATCGGAGCCGCATATTACTTAAAAAACAAAGGGAAGATTGGAACGGGTGCTAATTTTTGGGGCAAATCAAAGATGTTTTGCGAGTCTTTCGGAGTCGGTTTCATTTTGCTTTTTGCGCTTACGGGTATACCCAGTGTTTTAATTATTTCGCAACTTCTTCTATACGCCGCGATAATTTTCGCTATCGTGAGTTTAATTACCTACAGTATTTAGCCAACTAGCCTGTGGATATCTCTTGACATATACCCCCTGGGGGGTATTCTTGTTATATATGAAATATATTAAGGATAAAAATAAGAGCGCTGTTGTTCGTCGGCTTAAACTTATTGAAGGTCAGGTGAGAGGACTTCAAAAAATGGTGGAGAGTAATACTTATTGTATTGATGTGATAACGCAAACCTCCGCCGTGAAACAGGGGCTTTCAAATGTAGAAGATTTATTGCTTGAAAATCATTTGAGCGGCTGTATTCTTCCACAAGTTAAAGCGGGGGAGGTGAAAAAAGCCAAGAACGAAATCCTTAAGGTCTATAAACTTAAAAGAAAATAAACATGCGCACAGAAACCTATGGAGTAAAGGGAATGCATTGCGCTTCGTGCTCCGCTATTATTGAAAAAACCTTTAAGAAGGTTGATGGAGTGCATTCGGTTGAAGTTAACTATGGCACGGAAAAAGCCAAAATTTCCTTTGATGAATCAAAAGTAAATTCGCACAATCTGTCCAAGCGCATTGAACCCTTAGGGTACTCGCTAGAAGTTTCAACCGCTGCGGAAATGGGCATGTCGGAGAGCGAACATGCCGCGCACCTCGGATTAAATCAGTCAAAAAAAGAAAAATTGGCTGAAATCGCCGGTATGAAAACAAAGATTGCGACCGCCGTTCCAATAGCGTTATTTAGCATCTTTGTCATGGGTTGGGATATTTTTGCCAAATTCGGAACCGTCTCTAAGATGTCCACTACTACGTACGAATTTGTACATCACCTTTTGCCAATCCTTGCGACGTACATACTTTTCATAGTCGGCAAGCCCTACCTCTTGGGCTTCTATCGTTTTCTGCGTTATGGCAAGGCAAATATGGATACACTTATCGGCATAGGTACCTCAGTTGCGTATTTTTATAGTTTTATCATCCAAGCTTTTGAAGAATCGCTCCGGCCATTTATAAATATTGAAAATACTTATTATGATGTGACGATTATTGTCATAACCTTCATCGCCCTAGGTAAGTATCTTGAGGCGCGTTCAAAATTAAAAACCGGAGATGCTATAGAAAAACTTTTAAACCTCCAAGCCAAGACAGCGCTTGTAATCCGTAATGGGAAAGAACAAGAAACACCGGTTGATCAAGTTGTTCATAATGATCTCATTATTATAAAACCCGGTGCCAAAATTCCCGTTGACGGCATCATTATCGAAGGCAGTTCATTTATTGATGAGGCAATGGTGACCGGTGAGCCGATGCCGGCTGGGAAACAAATTGGAGATACGGTTATTGCCGGGACGATTAATACCACCGGCTCGTTTACTTTCAAAGCTACGAAAGTCGGCTCAGAAACCTTGCTCGCACATATTATTAAAATGGTGGAGGAAGCACAGGGTAGCCGTGCGCCAATTCAGGCCTTGGCTGATAAAATATCGAGTGTATTTGTTCCGATTGTTTTAGCGCTCTCTTTCATAACTCTCGGCGTCTGGCTAATTGTCGGGACACAATACCTCGGTTTCTCTCAGGCTTTGTCTTACGGACTCACGGCCTTTGTAGGAATTCTTGTCATTGCGTGTCCGTGCGCTTTGGGCCTTGCTACTCCAACCGCAATCATTGTGGGTGTCGGCAAGGGAGCGCGAGAAGGAATACTTATCAAAGATGCGGCAACTCTTGAGAAACTTTATAGAATAGACACGGTTGTTGCGGACAAAACCGGCACTCTTACCCAAGGGAAGCCGCAATTAACAGATATTATCGTTTTTGATGACGATCAACGTGCAGAAATTATTAGCCTTGCCGCTTCATTGGAGCAGAAATCAGAGCATCCTTTAGCGCTGGCCATACTGCAATATGCCGCAAGTCTCGATCAGAAATCGTCGCACCCGCTTGATAAAGCGATTACGGATGAAGTGGTGAAAGAAAAAATTAAACTTTATGAATTGGAAGATTTCAAAGCTATTCCCGGAAAGGGTTTGCGAGGGTTTTTGAAAATCCAATCCCAAAGAACCGAGGCGTATTTAGGGAACCGATCTTTAATGGCCGACATTGGTCTCGATATGTCTCCTTATGAAGATGCTGTTGCCAAACTTGAAAACGAAGGTAAGACGGTAATGATTCTTGCTGTTGATAAAAAAATCAAAGGCGCGCTTGCTGTTGCCGATGTGATAAAGAAAGAATCAATTGAAGCAGTACGCGCGTTAAAAAAGAACAACATAGATGTTTGGATGATCACTGGAGACAATGACCGTACTGCTCGGGCTATCGCTGCGCAAGCAGGCATAAGCAATGTAATGAGTGAAGTATTGCCTGACAAGAAGTCGGAAAAAGTTCGCGAACTTCAAAATCAAGGAAAGGTTGTAGCAATGATTGGTGACGGCATAAACGATGCGCCAGCGCTCGCTCAAGCCGATGTCGGTATCGCTATGGGCACGGGCACTGATGTCGCGATCGAAACAGCGGGCATCACGCTTTTACACGGCGATATTTCAAAACTTGTTAAAACGATTAAACTTTCAAAGATGACTATGCGCGGAATCAAACAAAATCTTTTCTGGGCTTTTATCTACAATATCGTTGGCATTCCAGTCGCCGCTGGAGTGTTTTACCCTGTATTTGGCTGGTTACTCTCGCCGGTGTTTGCTGGATTTGCTATGGCCATGTCGAGCGTGTCGGTGGTTACAAATTCATTGCGCATCAAGGGTAAAAGATTATAGAATAAATATTATTATGATGTACGGACTATATAATAGTTACTGGGGGTGGGGAGGCGGAATTATGATGATAGTATTCTGGGTTTTGGTTATTTTTCTGATTGTGTGGATTGTGCGCGAGGCGGGCGGAAAGAATAACCATTCAAAGCCGAACGCTCTTGAAATTCTCAAGGAACGCTATGCTAAAGGCGAGATTAATAAGAAAGAGTTTGAAGAAAAGAAAAAGGATTTAGATAATTGATATATGTTGTCTCTATCAAAGAAAATTATCGCTTTACTCATTCTATTATCGTTTGTAGTAATCGTGCTTTTTAGTCTTGTGGTAATGACGCACGAACCGAATGGAAATATGTCAAAAGGCTGCCCATTTTTAGCAATGGGCGCATCGCTTTGTCCTCAGAATGCTGCGGCCATGATTCTACATCAAATTTCTTTTTATCAGTCATTTGTTAATATCCCTATAGGTTTTGGTACCACGCTGCTTATCATTTCTTTGATTCTTGCGGCGGTTTCGGTTTTTGTGAATCGCCTTGGCCCATTCCAACTAAAACCGTTAGTACACATCGGAGTTCCTTGTGGTAGTCCGACCAACGCGTTGTATGAGAAAAAGATAACGCGCTGGCTGGCTTTGCACGAAAATAGTCCCGGTAATTTATAAGACGCACAATATAAAATCGTTTGTCGAACGTATTTTATATTGCGCGTCTATAATCCCTTAAGTAAGGGATTATTTGTTTTCTGATTAGTTAAAATTATTATGAAAAAAACATTTATTATTGGAACAATTACGGTGTTGGGGCTCACCGGTCTCATTTTATGGGGTCGGAGTGGCCAAACCATCAAGACCTCCCAGTATCTGGGGACGATAAGCGCTCTTACAACACCGGAAACATTGTATGACTTTGGAACCATATCTATGAAAAATGGATTGGTTAACCACGTGTTTAAAGTCACCAATTCCTCGGATAAGGACATCTACATAAAAAAAATCAGTACCTCGTGCATGTGCACCAGCGCGTATGTGGTGAGCGCGAAGGGGGCGAAGGGACCGTTCGGTATGGAAGGCATGGGGTATCTTCCGCCAGCTAACGAAACTATTAGGGCCGGAGAATCGTTGGATGTAAAGGTCGTATATGATCCGAATGCTCACGGACCAGCTGGCGTCGGGTTTATTGATCGGCTTGTTTATCTCGCCGATGCTTCGGGGAAAACATTGCAGCTTGAAATAAAAGCGGTAGTGACTCCATAGAGGCCATGAAACGAATAACAAAGATATTTATTGTTGCGGTGGTTATTATCGCGGGGATAATATTCTTGAAGTATAGTCCGGTAACCTCTTCGCTTGTCTGGAATTTGAGTAATAAGGGCGCATGGCTTTTGCCGCTTGTTTTGATCTCCGCGCTTCTTGATAGCATCCATCCATGCTCGTTCTCAATCCTTCTTATCACGATCGCGTTTTTGTTTGGCATGCAGATGACGAGGAAAAGAATTCTCCAGATAGGCGGAACATACATTGCCGGAATTTTCATGGCTTATTTCTTGATTGGATTAGGCATTCTTAAGGTTCTGCACTTGTTCAATACGCCCCACTTTATGGGCAAGCTTGGAGCAACGATTCTTATCGTCTTCGGGGCGTTGAATATCCTGAACGAGCTTTTTCCGAAATTTCCAATCAAGCTAAAAATTCCAACAGTCTCCCATATTGCAATGGGACGCCTGATGGAACGCGCATCTTTCCCGGCCGCCTTTGGCTTGGGTCTCTTGGTCGGAATCTGCCAATTCCCGTGCATGGGCGGGCCGTATCTTATGGTAATCGGCCTTCTGCGCGACCAAGTCACTTATTTAAGCGGATTTGGCTACTTGATGCTCTACAATCTGATCCTTATCTTGCCGCTTGCAGCGGTGCTATGGATAGCGGCGGACAAAATAATTGTAGATAAAGTACAGGAATGGAAAAGAACTAATATGAAGGGAGTGCAGTTCTGGGCCGGCCTTGCTATGATCATTATCGGCATCTTAATTTTCTTCATCTAATAAATTCATGAACACAAAAACATTAACAATAGACGAATTTCTCGCTAAAATAGAATCGCTTAAAGAGAAGGCCGGAGTTGATCTTTCAACTGCCGAAGACTTGAGCTTGGCCGTTATGAATCTGATCAGCCTGGAAGAGCATTTTTTCTTTACTGGTGTAAAAACGAAAAAAGACGAGTATTTTAACACCTCCAATGAAATTCGGAGTCTTAGAAAAGATCTCTTGGCAAAACTTATGCCGAGTCACGAAGGAGAAACATGGTGCATATCCAAACATCTGCTCTCCGCCACAATGCGCCTAATTGAGGTAGGTAATAAATTGCAGTCCGAAGGTAAAAAAAATGAAGCAAAAGAAATGTTTGAGAAAGCCTATAAGGTTTATTCAATCTTTTGGGCTCTCAAATTAAAACTAATAAACAGTCGATTGATAAAAAATACGGCAAGGGGCAGTTCTCAATTAGAGGACTTGGTTAACAAACTCGCTGATTGCTGTGACGAGTAAAAAAAATAAATTATAAACATGGAAAACAAAACAACAGAAAGATATCTTATTCCCGCAAGTATTCTGATTTCTTCGATTCTTATCGCCAGTTCTTGGGTGTATTCGGCGGGAGTAAAATCCGGAACGCAATCAAAAGCGGGTATCGTATCCAGTAAGGAAAAACTGGTGTCAGAATTAGAAGAAAAAGTTTTGCCATTCGAGGGAGTAACATTGCCGGTAGTGTGGGGAGGACTTGGAGCGAGATTGGTAAGTGACGGCGTTATAGATGCGGCTAAATTGAAAAATCTCTATGAGCAAAGAGGGTCTTTTACCGATGAATATAAAAATCTGCTTCTTGGAAACAATAACGGCAAACTAAAAATGACCGGTGATAACGCCGGCTATCTGCTCAATCTACTTTGGGCTCTTGGTCTTGCAAATAAAAATACTATTTTGGAAACTGGCGAAATGGCGGATCCAAAATATGGAGGGGCGCAAAATTTTGCCTCTACTGGCGGTTGGACCATCGCTAAGGGCAGTCCGATGGATCACTACAGCCGCCACGTGCTCTTTGAGTTGACGCCGGAACAGCAGGCTCTCGTGGATAAAGTATCAAGGGGCATATATCGGCCATGCTGCGGTAATTCAACTCATTTTCCAGATTGTAACCACGGAATGGCTATGTTGGGACTTTTAGAATTAATGGCTTCTCAAGGTGTAAGCGAGCAGGACATGTGGAAAACCGCATTGGTAGTAAATTCATACTGGTTTCCAGATACCTATCTAACGATTGCAACATATATGAAAGACAAGGGGATTGATTGGCAGAATGTGAATCCGCAGGAGGTTCTTGGGGCCAACTACTCCAGCGCGTCTGGTTATGCGCGTATATCATCGCAGGTTGTTGCGCCGAATAACTCGCGGGGCGGAAGCGGATGCGGCGTGGATGCCGGACAACCGGCTCCCGCTCCTCAAAGACAGCAGGGCGGTTGCGGAATCTGATCAATGAAAAAATAATAAAAGGTCGGAACAATTAAAAAATATTAGCTATAAATTGTATGAACCAAAACTTGGGAAAATTAGATAGAATCTTACGATTTTCATTGGCATTTTGGTGGCTTGGTCCTTGGGCTCCAAGTTATGATCTCGCATGGGCAGATTCTCTAATCGCCTTTGTTGGCTGGATTGCGCTCGTAGAGAGTTTTGTTGGATGGTGTGGGCTCCATCGTTTGTTTGAGATAGATAATAAAAATCAATAAAAGGCGTGTTGCTGTTTCCGGACATTCGTCCGTTGGTTTATTTATCACGCTCTTTAATAAATAGAGAATTTGATGGTATAGTGGTCATTAAATGACTAATCCAGACCAGAAAACATATACATTCCATGTTAATGGTATGCATTGCAGGGCGTGTGTCATTCTGGTTGAAAGTGAACTTGGCGATGTATCCGAGATTTCTAAAGCAAGGGCATCGCTCGGCGATTTAAGCGTTGAAGTAACCGGTGAATTCGGAGATAAGTCCCAAGATCATGTGGCAAACGACTTAAGCGAGGTATTAAAACCTCACGGCTACACCCTTTCTTTAGAAAAACAGAGGCATTCGGCAAAGTGGTCTGATTTCAAATTGGCAATTCCAATTTCTGCGGGATTTATAATATTTTTTATAATTTTGCAGAAACTCGGCATTGTTAATCTTATTAATACTTCTAATGTCGGTTATGGCACGGCTTTTATTATCGGTCTTATTGCCTCCGTTTCCACATGCATGGCGGTTGTTGGGGGATTAGTGCTTTCAATGTCCGCCAATTTTGCAAAAGAGGGAGACAAAGTCCGACCGCAAATCTTGTTTCATGTTGGCAGGTTAATTGCGTTTCTTGTTTTGGGCGGAGCAATCGGCGCGCTTGGTTCGGCTTTCCAGCTCGGCGCAACAGGCGCATTTATACTTAGTCTTGTGGTCGCCATCGTTCTTCTTGTTTTGGGCGTTAATCTTTTGGACGTATTTCCGTGGGCAAAAAGGTTACAGCCCACAATTCCGGGTTTTATAGGTAAGCGAGTACATGGTCTTAAAAATGTTAACCACACGCTTACCCCGTTTTTGGTCGGTGTCGCAACTTTTTTCTTGCCGTGCGGTTTTACCCAGTCCATGCAGATATATACTCTTTCTACCGGTAATTTTTGGACGGGCGCGCTCATAATGTTTACTTTTGCCTTGGGCACCCTTCCTGTCCTTTCACTTTTGAGTTTCAGCTCGCTCGGTATTCATAAAAGCGCCCAATCTGGAGTGTTCTTCAAAACGGCGGGGCTTGTTGTTATATTTTTCGGAATATTCAATCTTATAAATGCGCTCGTTTCCGCTGGAATCATTCCGCCCATATTCAGCTTCTGATAAGATATAAATAATCACATGAAACCATTCTTAATATTTTCCTTAGTTATATCAGCCGCCTTAATCGGAGGAGCGATGATATATGCTGGCGGAGTTAATGGCGGGGGGGTTTCGGTTGGGAATGGAGATAATGTAAGCATTGTTGACGGAAAACAGATAATTTCTATAAATGCCAAAGGCGGTTATTTTCCGAGGATGACAATTGCAAAAGCGGGGATACCCACGGTTATAAAAATGAATACTCGAGGCACTTTTGATTGTTCGGCTGCTTTAACAATTCCAAACTTGAGTTATCGCAAAGTTCTCCCGCCTTCGGGCGAGACTCTCATTGATGTCCCGCCACAGCAGGTCGGCACGAGCATGAGGGGATTGTGCGGGATGGGAATGTATAATTTCACCGTTAATTTTAATTAAGATAAGTAAACCAAAAAGCGGCTTGATGTTATCTCGCCGCTCAATTAATTGGGGGTCAGAGCGACCTTAAAAGTTTCATAGCTGCTCTATCGGCTCTCTCCAAGCTTTGAGGCGTGATGCCCTCTCTTGCAAGCTCGGCTCTTTTTACAAAAACAGGGAAAAAACCAGAGTCGGGGATAGGGCGGCCTTTTATATCTAGCGCGACTTGCCCGCGGCGTTTGGTCTTCCACCCGATACATTCCCAACCACTTTTCCAGACAGTGTGTTCGCCGATAGTTATTGGAACGACTTCGTCATCAGCGTTTGTGAGAAAAATCTCGCCCTTTCTGATTTCTGGATGACCTGTGTATCGCGATGTCTTACGACGCTTTGCAGCTTTTCTTGCCACAATTCCTCCGTTCAAGGCGTTTAGATTACTGCGGGCAATAATACAATAATTATATTGATAAGTCAATTATTCTCATTTTTTCTAAAGATTGATGTTGATAAAAATATAGAAATGAGATATTAGTTAACGAATGGGCATAGAAAGTTTTAAGCAACCAACAACGCCAGAATCAGAAGGCGTTCCTCCCGAAGAAGCTTCTAAAGGTATAGAGGGTAATTCGGCTGAAGAAGCTGTTGCAAAAAAAGAGATCAGCCCTACTCAAAAGGTTATTGAAAAGACAGAACAGAGTATTAGGATTTTATCCACCCTTTGGGATAAAAGGTTTGAGGTTTTAAATCAATATTATAAGGAAAGAAATAAAAAGCGGTTTAGTGTTAAATCGGACGAATCTATTAGTTCGGAGATAAAAGACATACTTTCCCAACTCGCCCCGATAAATGCGCGAGAAGAAAAGGTTGTTGAAATTTTGGAACAAGGCGCGGCCTCGGGAGCAGAGATATTACAGAATGTTCCCGAGTCGACAGAAGAAACTTTAGAGGCTAGAGAAGCGGTTTCCGAATTTAATGAAAAAACAGCCCTAGCTTCAAAAATTATTGAAAGATATAGCGAGCTGATTTCATCGCATGAAGATATTTTAAAAATTGAGAAGGAATTGATTGAGTCTCCCGATGAATCAAAGATGGAATTGTATCTGAAAAGGATGGGCATGTTTAGTGCCGAGTTTAAGGTTATGGATAAAGGAGAGATTGAGGGGTTAAAAAAATACTTCAGCGATATTGAAAGTGATTTGCAGAAAGTCGAAGAGGCCCGCAAACAGGGCAAGCCATTAGAGCATTTGAAACAAAGCGTGGTGTCCGCTGTTGTGCGAGTAGCTGTCGCAAACATGATAGCTGGTCTTGTTATTGGTAATCCGTTTGAAAACCCTTATTTTTGGCAGCTCACTGCCGCAACAGTTCCGTCAGTCTTGGCAGTAAATTATGTTGATTATTATTTTAAAATTTTCACCAAAATAACGCAGCGTTTAAATAAGCTTGGCAGTTAGGCTTTGCGATATTCGGCTTGATAATATAGTATTTTAAAAAACTGGAGGGTTCGCATACTCCCGATTTATCCAAGAGCGAAGCGATTGGTTTTAAATCGCAGTCCTGAGCAAGAGCGAATGGGGGGGTCTAGGTCGTTCGTTTTCGGTAGTTTTATAATATAAATTGTCTTCAGCGCGGAGGGGTCGCATAGTGGTCTAGTGCACCATGTTGGAAACATGGCGTGGGGAAACCCACCGCGAGTTCGAATCTCGCCCCCTCCGCGCTGTAGGAAATAGATGAATAAGGATAAGGGGCCATACCGAGTTTTAAGCGCGTTAGAGAGTCATTTCTTGAAACCCTGAGAACAAACTCCAGGACAAATTTGTTATATTGCGAACCGAGGTTTATTGTGGTAGTCTTAAATTATAATAATATGAAATTTGAATCACCGCAAGAAAACTCTGAAGTAAAGCCAATCAAAAAAGGTAAATTTAGCAGGACACTGCGCAGGATTGGTATTGCGGCTGGTCTTATGGCTGGAGGAGCGGGAGCTATTGAGGGGGTGGAAAAGATTGTAGACACTCCAGATTCTTCTAACACCACTGAGGTGTCAGCCATCAAAGAAGCGATGGAGGATTTGAAATATGAAATAAAAGAAACGGAAAGTCTCATGAAGATCTATTCGGATTTAGTGGATATGGATTTAGGGGACATGAAAAACCAAAGCGAGTTAAAAAAAAGATATTCAAAAAGCCAGCTTGAGGCAATACAGGTTGATATAAAGAGAATTCTTCAGAATATTAGAAACGCTGCCGTTAACTTCCCAAGCGGTGACGTGGCTATTCTTGGGAATCTGCACTCAGCAGGACTTGAAAAGGAATTATACGAACTGAATCGAAATATCTCAGCTCTACTCGGACAATAACAAAAGCTGTCAATTCAGTTGAGTTGATGTTCTAGCTTAGGAAGAAGCTCAACGGCTTCTTGAATAATTCTGCAAAAATGTCCCTCAAAGAATTGAAACGCTTTATGGTACACAAATTACCAGTGGATTTACAAAAAGCCATTACCTCCAACTCATCCGTGCGAGCATTATGGGAAGACATCACGCCACTCGCGCGCAATGAGTGGATTTGTTGGGTCATCTCCGGCAAAAAAGCAGAGACGAGAGATATCCGCATCAAGAAAGCGCTTTCAAAAATGAAGGGCGGAATGCGCAGGCCTTGTTGCTGGGGCGGTTGCATTCATCGTTAAAATAAATTGATAAAATAATTTTTATGAATATTGAAATATCACAGAGAATCGAAGGTGCAAAAAGAGCAAAAGGACTAACTGTTGTTATTGACGTTTTTCGTGCTTTCTCCACCGCTTGCTACGTCATTGGCCGAGGAGCAGAAAAAATAATTCCTGTTGGCGATATAGAAGTTGCATATCGATTAAAAAAAGAAAATCCCAGTTTTGTTCTAATGGGAGAACGTAAAGGCCAAATTCAGCCCGGATTTGATTTTGGAAATTCGCCATTTCAAATTAGTGACCTTGATTTTAGCGGTAAAACAGTTGTTCACACTACAAGTGCCGGGACACAAGGAATAGCAAATGCTAAAAATGCGGAAGAAATATTGACTGGAAGTTTCGTAAACGCGGGGGCAATTATCGATTACATCAGATCAAAAAATCCCGAAAATATTTCTCTGGTTTGCACTGGAACGGCAAATGAAACTATTTTAGATGAAGACGCAGTATGTGCCCACTACATAAAAAATGCTTTGCTGGGGAAACCCGATGATTTTATGAAAATTGTTGATCATCTAAAAACAGAGGGATTTGCCAAACATTTTTTTGACCCGAAGAGAAAATCTCATCCCGCAGAAGATTTTGATTTATGTATGACGCTCGACAAATTTGAATTTATTTTGAAAGCTGAACCATACAAAGATAATTTAGTTTATTTGAAAAAGATTGAATTGAAAGAATTTGCCGCCAAATAAAAACTTGATAAAATAACGCTAATTATAAAAGGTCGATATTAATAATTAAGTTTGAAGGAGGTGAAAAAATATGAAATCCATAGAAACAAAAAGTCTAAATTCCCCGGACCAAACAACAACGCCATTTGAGAAAGGGAAAATCGAAACCGTGACTGTTGCCGGCGTTACTCTGCTGCGGGAAACACTTCAGCCTGGCTGGAAATGGTCGGAGCACGTAAAACCTGTAGCCAAAACCGACAGTTGCCAAAAACGCCATCTGAAGTACATTATCTCGGGAAGGCAAAAAATAGTGATGGATGATGGTACGGAAGTGGAGTTGGCACCTGGTGATTTCGCAGTGATTGAGCCAGGACATAATGCGTGGGTCGTAGGCGATGAGCCAAATGTACTACTTGAGATGGCGGCTATTGAAAAACCCGCCAAATAGTTTGTCTTGAATTTGCCGCCAAAGAAAAACTTGTTCCCGTTTTGTCTGAGCGAAACGAAGTTACAAAACGCAATCCCACCTTCTAAAAATTTTAAATAAGTGGCGGGAAAATCGTCCTTGAAGCGGCAACTTGCCGCTTCTTGACTTTTTTGAGCAAAACCTAGATATTGTGCTTAGATAAAATCAAGCAGTCCTTTGAAAAGAGGAACATCGAATAATGACTACAGGCTCTGTAATTGACCGCCTCGCAGAAGCGACTGGCGACAGGCTTCACTGGGACGATCCAGGCATGGACGACTTTGAGGCGGGCTGGAAAGAATTTCCTCTCGGTACTCGCGTTGAAGTCAGAGCAGCGAACGATGTTTGGCGGAAGGGAACAATCGTCGAGACAATTCGCGAGAATGACCGAGGAATCACGGTTGACTGCGATGAGAAGTGGCACAACAACAAAAAGTTCTACGGCGGCCGTGGCGCAACCGTCATGGTTTACATGAACACCCGTCGTGGCATCCTCTCAAATCTTCGCAAGATCAATGAGCCTCGTCGCAAAGTCGTAATCCCTCATCGCGAACCGGTCAAGCTCAAGGGCAAGAGTGCTGAGCTTCTCAAGGTTGCCGAGATTGCTGTTCAACACTCCGGCGGTCGCCTTCGTCTCGCGTTCAATGAGGAAGACAAGAGTGAGGGGTTCGTGGGTAGTGCCGCGCGTTTTCTCAAACTCGATGGAAAGCGATTTGGTCGCGACATAGAACTTTACGGATTCATGGGCGATGACATCGCTGGCTGGCAGGAGACCCTCGTGATGTTTCTCGAAGAGATTCTTCTCCCGCTCAAGGGCGAGCTCCCCGAAAGCTACGTCAAGGCAGGTGAAGCGCTCCGCACGTTCGGCGAAAAGGTCTACCCAGAAAACATCCTCCAATGGTGGCGCGATCTGTTCTAGGAACACGTGAGGTTGAGCTCAACGGAGCAGGCGAGAGAAATCTTTCCTGCTCCTTTTTTGATACAATTTAATAAAAATGAACTCTCAAAAAATTAAATCAGC
>ERZ1292623.3284-Hain-H51-01um-R1-3284-length-13868-cov-7_pt1 | contig 13868 bp, 15 predicted proteins | sample MGYA00564398_ERZ1292623 | MGnify/ENA primary metagenome ERZ1292623 (study PRJEB36523, sample SAMEA6512633) | groundwater metagenome | collected 2019-01-07 | study: AquaDiva: Metagenomics assemblies of 32 groundwater samples
ACGGCCAGAACTCTTACAAAACTTCAATTAAAGTCAAAAGGCCGGGAGGAGTGGAGTACGGGGAGTTTTAGTTAGATTCTCCTAGGAAGCCCCTAAAATTCTCCGAGGGCGGATATAATAGACTTATTCTCTTAACAAATTGCGGATTTTAGTTTCAGCTTCTGAAAAATTTTCAAATTGCGGCCCGAAAAAATAAAAACTTTCGGGATGGCCTCCGAAGCGACCGGCCAAATTTTCAAGCAGTTGTTGGTTTTGGCTCCAGAACACAGTTTGAATTTTTTCAGTTTGATAGCAAATAACATAAAGAATCTGTTCTTCAATTGCCAAACGCAGCCGTTTCAAAATTGATAAAATATTCGCTTGGGCCGGCGCTAATTTTGTTTTTTCAAAATCCTCGGCTTTTAAAAAAGTCCAGGCGGTTTTAAGCGCCCTGTCAACGGTTGTCCGGGCCAAAGCCCGGCCAAAGAGCCGGGCCCGTTCAAGGCTTTTTTCTTTGTTGATAATTTCCGTAATTTTTTCATAATCGGCTTGGTTAAGGAGCAATTGATTGGCTAGGGTAAAAACGCCCGGCTTTGCTCTTTGCATATTTTCAGTTTCAAGAATAAGAATGCCCAAAATCAAAGTGGCTGTTTCTTTGGACGGCTGGCCCCAAATCGCGCAAATATCGGCGATTTTTTCGCTCAAAAAGCGCTCGTTTCGGGCGACATAAATTATTTTGTCTTTGGCCGGTTTGATTACCGGCGCGTTAATTTTTTCTAAAAATGTTTGGTCCTCGGCAAAACAAAAAGCGCCGTCGGTTTCATGGGGCGCTTTTTCAATGGACAGGTTTGACGGCTCAAGCCAAGATTTTGGAGAAACAATTATGTTGAAAAAATCGTTTCCCTCTTCGTAGCGCATTTCTTCAATGGCAATGTTTTTTGGGATTTTTATTTTTATTTTTTGGGGCAGGTCGGAATTTCTGACCGCCGGCAAGATGGCGCTGAATTTTTGAGCGAATTCGGCCGGCAGACTCGGCCAGAAAAAAACTTTTTTGTTCTGCTCTTCCAATATTTTTTTAAGAGTTTGGCCGGCCAATAGTTCTGTTTCGTCGGCTGAAGGCCGGCAGGCTATTAAAAATTTTTGGCCGCCACTCACGAGTTCTTTGATTTTTTCTTTCATTGTTTTGATTTAGCATTTTTTCATTTTTATATCAAGGCTGGCGGGTAATACACCTGTACATTTGGCAGTTTTTCAAAAGCAACACAAAATTCATTTTGTGTTGCTCGTTTTTTATCTTTTTTTCGGATAGAATTAAGACCAATGGGATTTGTTTCTTTTGAGATCGCTGGCGCCGGCCAAATGCGAAGATTCGCGCGGATTTTGGCTGAAGAACTTTTGAAAATCCGGCCGAAACAATCTTTACTCATCGCCCTTTCGGGCCAGCTTGGCGGCGGCAAGACGACTTTTGTCCAAGGTTTTGCCAAAGGATTGGGCATTCGCGGCAAAGTTCAAAGCCCGACTTTTATCATTCAGAAAATTTACCGGCTGAAAACCAAAAACTATAAGCTCTTCGCGCATATTGACGCTTATCGTTTTACGAAGCCAAATGAAATTTTGGCTCTGGGCTGGCAAGGTTTGATTCAAAACCCCGGAAACATCGTTATTGTTGAATGGGCTGAAAATATAAAAAAATTTTTGACCAAAAACCGTATTGACATAAAAATTGATTTTGTTTCAAAAAATAAAAGGAAAATCACCATCAATGGCCGCAAAAACTAAAAAAGAACTTTTGGTTATTCTTGACGCCCATGCCATTTTGCACCGGGCTTTCCACGCCCTGCCCAGTTTTACTTCGCCGCAAGGCGAGCCAACCGGAGCTTTATACGGTTTTGCCGCCATGCTTTTAAAAATAATCCGCGAGCTCAAACCGGATTATCTGGCGGCGGCCTACGATTTGGCCGAGCCGACTTTCAGGCACATCGCTTATGAAAAATACAAAGCCCAGCGGCCGAAAACCGATGATGAACTGGTAGGCCAATTCAATCGTTCCCGCCAGCTTCTTGATTATTTTCATATTCCGGTTTTTGAACTGGCCGGTTTTGAGGCCGACGATATAATCGGCGCGATCGCGGAAAAAAACAAAAAAGAAAAAAATCTGGAGATTGTCATAGCTTCCGGCGATCTGGACACGCTGCAGCTGGTCCAAGGCGAAAAAATAAAAGTTTATACTTTGCGCAAAGGAAATGAAGAAGCGATTTACGACGAAGAAGAAGTGGTTAAACGTTTTGGCTTCAAACCGGAGCTTCTGCCGGACTTTAAAGGTTTGAAAGGAGATCCTTCGGATAACATTCCAGGAGTTTCCGGCATTGGCGATAAAACCGCGACCGAACTTATTTGCAAATTCGGCCGGCTTGAAAACATTTTGCAACTGGCCAAAGAAAATCCGGAAAAATTAAAATCAGCCGGCATTAAAGAGAGAATCATTGAAAAACTGGTTTCAGGAGAAGAAGAAGCCGTTTTTTCCAAGACTTTGGCTTCTATTCGCAGAGACGTCCCAATTGATTTTGATTTCAATAAAGCCCGCTGGCAGGAATTTGAGCGCGAAAAGCTTGAAAAGTTTTTCCGGGAAATCGGTTTTGTCAGTTTAATTGCCCGCCTGCCCGGCGCTAGCGCCGGCGAACCAAATGTTTCTGAAAAACCAGATTCCAAAATATTGAAAAAACTAGCAATCGCCGCATGGCTTTTGGATTCGCGCCGGGCCGATCTTTCTTTTCAAGAAATTCTCCAAATAACCGGAGCCAAAAATTCAGGCGAAGCAATGGTTCGGCTGCAAGAAGAATTAAATAAACTTGGGCTTGCAAAAGTTTTTAAAGAAATTGAATTGCCTTTGGCCGATGTTCTGGATGAGATGGCAAAAAACGGCATTTTGATTGACATTTCTTTTTTAAAAGAGCTTGCTTTAAAATACGGCCGCCATCTTGAAAAACTGACTGATGAAATTTACGGTTTAGCCGGAGAAAAATTCAATGTTAATTCAACTCGGGAACTTCGCCGCGTTCTTTTTGAAAAATTGAAACTGGCGGTCAAAGGTATCAGGAAAACCGGCGGCGGGTTTGCCTCCACCAAATTTTCCGAACTTTTAAAGCTCAAAGATCAGCATCCGATTATCGCTAAAATTCTGGAATATCGCGAAGAAGCCAAACTGAAATCAACTTATCTTGATGTTTTACCGCAATTGGCCGGCTCGGATGGCCGGCTCCGCAGCACTTTTTTGCAGACCGGAACTGTTACCGGCCGCCTGTCTTCGCGCGAACCGAATTTGCAAAATATTCCGATCAGGACCGAACTCGGCCGCGAGATCCGCCGGGCGTTTTACGCTCCAAAAGGCCGCGTGATTCTGGCCGCCGATTATTCCCAGATTGAACTTCGGGTCGCCGCCATTTTGTCGGGCGATCAAAAAATGAAAGACGCTTTTTTGGCCGGAAAAGACATCCACACTCTTGCCGCCTCTGAAATTTTCAATGTTTCTTTAAACGAAGTGATGCCGGAGATGCGTCGCCGGGCCAAAGTCATCAATTTCGGAATTCTTTACGGCATGGGTTCAAGGAGTCTTTCGGAAAATTTGGGCGTCAGTCAAGACGAGGCTGATTTGTACATCCAGGAATATTTTCACGATTTTGCCGGCGTTAATGAATTTATCCAAAAAACAATAAGCGAGACTAGGGAAAAAGGATATGCTCAAACTCTTTTTGGACGCAAAAGATTTCTGCCGGAAATAAATTCTCAAATTTTTCCAATCAGAAGCGAAGCCGAGCGGATGGCCGTCAATGCCGTGATTCAGGGCACCGCGGCCGATATAATGAAATTGGCCATGATCGGAATCAATGAATTGTTCAAACGCGATCCGGAATTAAAGGATGATGTTAAAATAATTCTTCAGATTCACGACGAACTTTTGTTTGAAGCTGACAAGAAAATTGTGGCCGCGGCTGCGCCGAAAATCAAAGAAATTATGGAAGGGGTTTTAAAAACAGACATTCCGATTAAAATTGAATTAAGTTCCGGTCCGAATTGGGCCGAATTAAAGGAATTGCCCCAAAAATCAGAGCCGAAAGGCGAATAATTTTTTACTGGCAAATCTTTACCCCGTTAGATAGAATACATAAATCATGCTCTATCTCATTTACGGCAAAAACACTTATCTTTCAAAAAACAAAACTCAAGAGATAATCGGCGCGCTTTTGACTAAAGACAAAAACGCGGCATTTTGGCGTTTTAATTCCGATAATTCCGATGAGGAAAAATTAAAACAGGTTTTGACCGATCGAGATTTATTCGGCCGCAAGCTAGTCGTTATTTTTGAAAGCCTTTTTGAAGCCCGACCCGAATTTTTTTTAAAGAATCTCAAAACCGCCGCCGATTCCGCCAACGCTTATATTATTTTGGAAGAAGAAATGGCGGCTGGCATCGTAAAAAAAATCAAGAAATACGCCCAAAAAATTCAGGCATTCGGCGAGCTGGATAGAAAAGGATTGGAAAAATGGCTGTCGGGCGAGGTTCAAAAACGCAAATTAAATTTAAAGGAAGAAGAATTTAAAACGTTGATTGAAAATTCCGGCGGCAATCTTTGGGCGATTGACCGGGCTTTGGAGCTCAAATCGCTCGGCGCCGATTCCGAAATGAATAATTTCAATTATGCTCCTTTTGAGCTTGCCGATTTATTTGTTAAAAAAAGGAGGCGCGAGGCTTATGTTTGTTTTCACAGGAATCTGGCCGGAGGCGTTGCCGTTCAAGAGCTTTTTTGGAAACTTTGGTGGCAGATCAAAACCCTGCTGGTTGTCGCCGGTTACAAAAAGGACGGCTTGAACCTTTTTGAAATAAAACAAAAAACCGGATTTCATCCGTTTGTCATTCAGAAAGCTTCAGCCGCGCTTTTGAATTTCAGCTCCAAAGAGCTTGAAAAAATATGGGACGAGCTTTTTTCAATCTGGGTTGATTCCAGAATCGGAATTTCGGAATTGTCGCCGCGTTTGGAACGGCTTATTTTGGGGTTTTGAATAATCCGGCCAGCCGCGATTTCCTGCGGCCGGCGGCGTTTTTGTGGATGACATTGGTTTTGGCGGCTTTATCCAGAGCTTTGTAAGCTTGCGGCAGGAGAGCCAAAGCTTCGCTTTTTTTTCCTTCAGCCGCCAGCTTTTTTATTTTTTTGACAATGTTTTTAAAAGCCTCTTTGCGGGCAAGATTGCGGATGCGCCTTCGTTCGGATTGCCTTAGCGCTTTTTTGGCTGATTTGATTATTGGCATGTTTGAAACTAAAAATTTAAAAGTTAATTATTTAACAATTTATCATAAACACGAACATAAATCAACAACCTCTAAATCTTTTTTAACAAATCTCTTAACTCGGCCGCTTCTTCAAAACGGAGTTCGTCCGCGGCCGCGATCATCTGGCGTTCCAGTTCGGTTTTTATTTTTTGCGGATCTTTCAATTCTTTTTGGAGTTTTTTAAGTTCAGTTTCAAACCGGTCGGTTTTGGCGTCGGTTTCAATCCAAAACGGCGGCCGAATCTCTTTTTGAATCGGACTTGGCGAAATATTGTATTTTCGGTTGTGTTCTTCCTGAATTTTTCGGCGCCTTTGAGTTTCATCAATTGTTTTTTGGATTGACCCGGTGATGGTATCGGCGTATAAAATTGCCCGGCCGCCCGGATGACGGGCCGCCCGGCCGATGATCTGGATAAGCGAAGTCGCGTTTCTTAAAAAACCTTCTTTATCGGCGTCTAAAATCGCAACCAGCCCGACTTCCGGCAGATCAAGGCCTTCCCGCAGAAGATTAATTCCGACCAAAACGTCAAAATCGCCCCGGCGCAGAGCCTGCAGGATTTTGGAGCGCTCCATTGTTTTGATTTCGGAATGGAGATATTCGGCTTTGATATTTTTATTTTTAAGATGTTCGGAAATGTCTTCGGCTAATTTTTTGGTAAGCGTCAAAACCAAAATTCGTTCTTTATTTTTTGCGCTTTTTTCAATCTCGGCAATAAGATTTTTAAACTGGTTTTTGGCCGGTCTAATTTCAATTTTCGGGTCCAAAAGCCCGGTCGGCCTTATCAATTGTTCCGCCAGGCCTTGGCGGCCCGATATTTTGAGCTCAAAAGGCGCGGGCGTGGCCGAGATAAAGACAGCCTGGCTGATTTTTTTCTCAAATTCTTCAAATTTCAGCGGCCGGTTATCCAGCGCCGACGGCAGGCGAAAGCCGTAATCTATCAAAACCTGTTTCCGGCTGCGGTCGCCTTCGTACATTGCCCGGATTTGAGGAATTGAAACATGGGATTCGTCAATAAAAATCAAAGTGTCGTCCGGCAGATAATCAAGAAGAGTGAAAGGCGCCTCTCCGGCTTGGCGAAAAGAGAACTGCCGGGAATAATTTTCAATGCCGGAGACATAACCGGTCTCTTTAAGCATTTCCAGATCAAAGTTTGTCCGCTGTTTTAAACGTTCGGCTTCCAGAATTTTGCCGGCGCTTTTTAAATCTTTTAATCTTTCTTCAAGTTCGGTTTTGATGTTTGCAATCGCGGCGTCTAATTTTTCTTTCGGCGTTACAAAGTGTTTGGCCGGGAAAATTTTTTTAAGGTTTAAATCGCGGGATTCGGCGTCAAGAGTATTTTTTCTTTCGCTCAATTTTTCAATTTGATCGCCGAAAAACTCAAGCCGAGTCAAGGCCTCGCCGTCCGGAGAAACTACCTCAATAACTTCGCCTTTGACGCTGAAAGTGCCGTGCCTTTTTTCAAAATCGCTCCTTTCATACTGCATTTCAGCCAAACGCCGCAGCAAGCCCGAGCGCTCTATAATTTCGCCCTTTTTAATTTCAACGGCTATTTTTTGGTATTCTTCGGGATCACCGATGCCATAAATGCAGGAAACCGAGGCGACAATGATGAAATCGCGGCGGGTCAGGGCGCTTTGAGTTGAGCCGTGGCGGAGTTGGTCAATAAAATCGTTGATTTTGGCGTCTTTTTCAATATAGACGTCAGCGGCCGGAAGATAAGCCTCGGGCTGGTAATAATCATAGTAAGAGACGAAATAATTGACGCTTGCTTCCGGAAAAAATTCCTTAAATTCCTGATAAAGCTGGGCGGCCAGAGTTTTATTGTGCGAAATCACCAGAGCCGGACGGTTTAAGCGGCTAATTAAGCCGGCAATGGTAAAAGTTTTGCCTGAACCGGTGACGCCCAAAAGAGTCTGGTATTTTTGGCCGGCCTGAATTCCGGCCGTTAATTTTTCAATGGCTTGAGGCTGGTCGCCGGACGGTTTATATGGCGAATGAAGTTTAAATGACATAGAATAAAATAATGATTGTTTCTCTTGAAGGCAAAATTGTTTTCCGGACCGATCGTTTTTTGATCATTGAGGTGGGTGGCGTCGGCTATAAGGTTTTTGCCAACGCCGAAACATTAAGAAAGGTACATCAAAAAGAGGATTTAGTCAAGATATTTACCAATTTGTATCTGCGCGAGGATGCGATTGAACTTTATGGTTTTTGGACATTAGCCGAACTTGATTTTTTTGAAACATTAAATCGCGTTTCGGGCGTGGGTCCGAGAACGGCGCTCGGCATTTTGGGAATGGGTCCGATTGATATGCTCAAAAAAGCCATTGCCGCCGGCCAAACCAGTTATCTGACCAAAGTTTCGGGCATTGGCCGGAAAACCGCCGAGAAAATCATAATTGAACTTCGCGAAAAAATGGGCGAAGGCAAAGGCGTTGAATCCAGCGAAGAATTCCGGGCTGAAGAAGACGCGCTTGAAGCGCTCCGTTCGCTTGGCTATTCTTTGAATCAGGTTCGTCAGGCGCTGTCAGAAGTTCCGCCGGAAATAAAAGGCGCCCAAGACCGAATTAAAGCCGCGCTTAAAATTCTCGGCAGACAAAATGGATAAAATTTTGGGCTGGTTTAAAAAATTTATTCCTTTATTTGTTTTTAATCCGGCCCAGCCGCTCTATCATTGGTTTTTGGCGAACTTCGCCGCTTTTTGGCATGGCCGGCCTTCGCGGGATATGGTTGTCATCGGCGTCACCGGAACCAACGGCAAAACCAGCGTTGTTGAATTTATTTTTCATATTTTGACGGCAGCCGGGCTGAAAGCGGCTTCAATATCTTCGGTTTATTTCCGAATCGGCGAAGAAGCTAAAAAAAATAATTTAAAAATGACCATGCCCGGCCGGTTTTTCATGCAAAAATTTCTGCGGCGCGCCAGAAACAAAGGAGCGACATATGCTGTTTTGGAAATCACGTCCGAAGGCATCAAGCAATTTCGGCATAAAAATATTGACTGGGATATTTTGGTTCTGACCAATATCGCGCCGGAGCATATTGAAGCTCATGGCTCTTTTGAAAATTATCGCCGCGCCAAAGAAAAAGTTTTTGCCGGATTCTTTAAAACTTTTCGCAAGCCGGATGTTGCTAAAACCATCATTGTCAACGCTGATGACCCGTCAACCGATCAATTTTTGAAATATCCGGCCGACAAAAAAATAAGCTACCGGCCTTCTTTGATTTTTAAAAAAGAAACCGCCAGTGGAATTGAATTTGAATATCGCGGCCGGGCTTTTAAAACAAAACTCATCGGCGATTTTAATTTGGCCAATTTGCTGGCGGCTGTTGTTGCTTGCGAGTCGCTCGGCATTTCCGACGCAGTTTCCAAAGCCGCGGTTGAGTCTATTGCCGGCGTTCCGGGCCGGATGGAATTTATCCAGCGCCGGCCCTTTGCCGCCGTTGTTGATTACGCCCACACTCCGGACGCTCTGTTTAAAGTTTACGAAACTCTAAAAAGTTACCTTGTGCCAGAGCAAGCATTGTATGGGGCAGGCAAGCTACAAGCTAATAAGCTGATCTGTGTTTTGGGTTCGGCCGGCGGAGGACGGGACAAATGGAAACGGCCGGAAATGGGAAAAATCGCGGCCCGATATTGTGATGAAATAATTTTAACCAATGAAGATCCTTATGATGAGGACCCGGATGCGATTATCTGCGAGATTGAATCGGGGATTGGAAATGATGAATCCAAAAATCTGCGTAAAATATCAGACCGGAAAGAGGCGATTAGGCAGGCAATTTCGGCAGCCGGCGCGGGTGATATTGTCATTATAACCGGCAAAGGTTCTGAACCGTGGATGATGGGGCCGAATGGCCAAAAAATCGCGTGGGATGATCGCCAAATCGCCCGCGAAGCGATATCAAAAGCAGTTGAGATGGGTTATAATAAACCGATAGTGTAAAATGAATTTCACACCGCACGTTAATAAAAAAAATCAAAAAGGTCGGATTACTTAACCAATAATTAAAACTTATGTTAAAAAATCACAATCATGATTTGACGCACGCTCTTTCCGAGAAAAACGACGCCGTCTGGCGGTATGAAAACGAATATTTAAAAAACGCCGAAGGCTGCGAGCGCTGCCTTAAAATGTGGCGGCAAATGAAAGAAGACGACAACAAGCATATTGATATGCTTGTCTCCGAAATCAGGCATCACATTGAAGAAAAAAGATTTGATTAAGCTTCGCCGAAATTATCAGTTAATCCAATTTTAATTTCAACAATGGTTCAAACCAAAAACAACAACAAGCACTCTTTTTTCAGCCAGGAATTATTTTTGGGCTGCCAATCAGCCTGCTATTTTTTAATTATTCTTTTGATTGCATTGACTTTTTGGATCGGCGCCAAATTTTTCAATGAAATTAAGATTTTCAATCGGCCTAATCTGAACACTCCAACCATCTCGGTTTCGGGCGAAGGAAAAATTTTTGCCCGTCCCGATGTCGGCCGGCTGTCTTTCAGCGCCGAAGCCGAATCTTTGGATGTTGCCGAAGCTCAAAGATCGTCAGCCGAAGTCATCAATAACGCGATTAAATTTTTAAGAAATTCCGGCTTTGCCGAGCAGGATTTAAAAACCGCAAGCTACGCAATTGCGCCGTTTTACGATTTTCCCAAAGGCCGGCGCGAATTTCGCGGCTATCGCGTCAGCCAAAGCATGGAAATTAAAATCCGCGATCTCGGCAAAACCGGAGCTATTTTAAAAGGGCTGGCGGCAGCGGGAGTAAAAAATATCGGAGCCCTGAATTTTGAAATAGATCAAACCAAAGATGTGCAAAATCAGGCCCGGCAAAAGGCGATTGAAGACGCTAAAAAGAAAGCGCAGGAACTTGCTTCCGTCCTCGGCGTGCGGCTCGGCAAAATAGTGTCTTTTTCGGAATCAGGCCAAACCCCGCCGATTTTCGCCTTGAAAACTTTTGGAGCGGCGGAAAACGAGTTTGGCCAGCCGGAAGTTCCGGTCGGCGAAAATGAAATTGCGGCTTTTGTAACGCTGGTTTTTGAATTGAAATAAACCAAACTTGAACTCCGGAATGCGCGCGTCCTAACTAATCTAATAAGAAATTTTGGCGGCCAAATTTGAATTTTGATCAAAAAGCTCAATGGTTTCGCTGATATTTGACCAGATTTTGTCGTTTCTTTCCAAATAAACCCGCCATTCATTGCCAAAAAAATCAGCATCGTTTCTGTGAGATTCAACGCAGCCGGCGTAGTTGATTCGCCGGGCGACAAATTCCCGGCAGTCGTTATCCAATTCCAGAGGCAGGCTGGTTTCGGGCGTCCGGCAGGATGACAGACTTCTTAAATAAAGAATGCAGGCGTCTTTTTGATTTTGGGCGCCGGGTTCATCTTTAGGGTGGGGACAATTTTGGTAAATGCCGGGATAAAATTCTTTTTGCTGGTTGAAATAACCGGAGCAGATATTAATGAGGAAACTGTCGCCGATCGGGCTTTTGCCGCTTATGATTACGGCTTTTTGGCCGGGTTCAAGCATGATATTTTCTTGGGTATTGACTCTGGCCGAATAAGCCAGTCTGGCGCCCGGGGGCAAAAGATGGGCTTCGCCTTTTTTGTTTTTCAGCCGCCAGCCGGTGATATTGACTGCTTTTTTATTGCCGGATGGAGCTTGAATTTCAATATATTCGCGATTAGGATCGTCAGACCAGCCGGCGTTTCCGCTGGACAAAATTACAGCCGGTTTTTCTTCTTTTTTCGATTCCGAAACGGTCGTTGTTGATTCCTGGCTTTGGCCGACTTGCGGGCCTGACGGCGCTTTAAAAGAGCCGCCTCCGGCGGTAATCCAGAGTATCGCAACAACAAACAATATCAAAACTATCAATCCAAAATCTTTCATAGTTTTAATTTTATTATATTATATATACGGTTATAATAAGGTATATGCCTGAAAAGGTAAATTTTAAAACTGCCGATGGAATCAATATTGCCGCAAGCCATTGGCGGGGCAAGGAGGGCAGTCCGGCAGTCCTGCTTTTGCATATGATGCCGGCAACCAAAGAAAGCTGGAACGAATTTGCCCAAAAATTAAATCAAGCCGGCTTCGGCGTTCTGGCAATTGATCTTCGGGGGCACGGCCAGTCTGAGGGTGGGCCGGACGGCTGGCGCAGTTTCAGCGACAGCCAGCACCAGAAAAGCATTGAAGACGCGCGGGTCGGATTTCAATTTCAAAAAGACGAAGGCCATTCTAAATTTTTTTTGGCCGGAGCGTCCATCGGCGCCAACTTGGCTTTGCAGTTTTTAGCCGAATCGGATGAGACGAGCGCCGCTGTTTTGCTTTCACCGGGACTAAACTATCGCGGCATTGAAACTTTGGAGCCGGCGGTTAAAATCAGGCCGAATCAAGGGGTTTTTTTTGCGGCCGCCGGCGACGACAGAGTAATCGGCGCCGATTCAATGGCTCGGAAACTTTATGACGCGGCGAATTGCAAAAAAGATATAAAAATTTTTGAAAAAGGCGGGCACGGCACTGATTTATTTGCGGCTCATCCGGAATTAATGCCTGAAATTATAGATTGGTTTAAAAAATTTTTATAAAGGTCGCAAATTAACAGTTGAGTTAAAATATATATATGCCAAGTTTATTTCCAACTTTTCTTGATTACGGTTTTTTTGCTCCTTTAATTCTGCGCCTTGTTTTGGGCGCGGTGTTTGCGGTTCACGGCTATCCCAAACTTTTTACCGGTTTCAGCCAGACCGTTGCTTTTTTTGAATCAATCGGCATCCGGCCGGCCAAATTTTGGGTTTTGGTTGTCGGAATTGTTGAATTTTTCGGCGGCATCGCCTTGATTTTGGGTTTTGCAGTCCAGCCGGTTGCTTTGCTTATTGCTTTCAACATGCTGGTGGCGATAGTTAAAGTTAAATTCAAACAGGGTTTTGCCGGAGGCTATGAATTTGATTTAGCCCTTTTGGTCATGGCTTTGGCTTTGGTTTTGACCGGCGCCGGCGCCTACGCTTTTGATCTGCCTTTTTAAAGGATTTTTTTAAAGACGAGATAATTTTTCAATTAGTTCAACAAGCAAGTAAACACTAAGAACGCGACAAACCGCGTTCTTAGTGTTTCATCTTTTAATTTTGGGCAAAATGTGATAAAAGTAGTTATGCCTGAAAAGGATATTATTGTTTTTGATTTGGAAACCCAGAAAGAATTTGCCGAGGTCGGCCGAAATCATCCCGAACTTTTGAAAGTTTCGGTGTTGGGAGCTTATTCATATAACGAGGACAAATATCATATTTTTGAGGAGAGCGAGCTTAAAAAATTTGAAGAACTTATCAATGGAGCCGGCGCGCTCATCGGTTTTAACATAAAAAGTTTTGACATACCGGTTTTGCAGCCCTATCTGTCCGTTGATCTCAATAAATTCGCGATTCTTGATTTGATGAACGATGTTGAATCCGCGGCCGGATTCAGAGTTAGTCTGGACAATCTGTCCCGGACCACTTTGGGACTGGCTAAAAGCGCCGACGGACTGGCGGCGTTGGAATGGTTTCGCCAGGGCCGTATTCAGGAAGTTAAAGACTATTGCCTTAAAGACGTGGAGGTCACCAGAAAACTTTATGAATTCGGCAAAGAAAACGGCCGGGTCAAATTTTTTTCGCGATCAGCGTTTAGTGAAATAACTCTTCCTGTTAATTGGCGGGTTTTGTCTAAAAAAGAAGTTAAAGAAGATCAAGAAAAAGACCGTCAGCCGACATTGCTTTAAATAAAATTTTAATTTATTATTAGCTGACAATGTCAATGAATCCCAGCGCCAAATTCCGCTTTCATACGCCCTACAAAATCATTTCTTTTGAGGAAGTGCCGACGAAATCACGGTTTACATCAAAGATAAGCCCGCCGAGAAATACTCGGTTATGATCGGCAGCGATTCGCGGGCTTCAGCCGAGGCCGAAATCGTCACAGCCATCGCGGTATGGCGGATTAATAACGGCGGCCGCTATTTTTGGACTAAATCCGGATTGGAAAAATACGCCACGCTTCGCGATCGGATTTATAAAGAAGTGATGCAGTCAATTACTTTGGCGCAGGAATTGCGCAGTTTCTTGAAAGACCGGCTCGGCGAGGAATTTTTCTGGAATAATCAGATAGCGGTTCATATTGATGTCGGCGAAAACGGACCGACCAAAGAATTTAAAGAGGCTGTTTGCGGCATGGCCCGCGGTTTTGGATTGGAAGCTTTCACCAAACCAGAATCAGTCGCCGCTTTTGTTATCGCCGACCGGCATACTTAAAGTCTTAAAGTTTTTAGATTCCGGTCCCCGTAGCTCAATTGGATAGAGCGTCAGCCTCCGAAGCTGAAGGTTGCGCGTTCAAATCGCGCCGGGGGCACAAATTCTTTTTCATGATAAAAACCGCCCATAGCTCAATTGGCAGAGCAGATCCCTCTTAAGGATAAGGTTCCAGGTTCGATTCCTGGTGGGCGGACCAAAAACAAAATATACAACAAATCAGATTTTGGTGCTCAATTCTAAACTTTGCACGAACCCATTTTGAGCGGAACGACTGA
>ERZ1292623.2705-Hain-H51-01um-R1-2705-length-15620-cov-6_pt2 | contig 13866 bp, 16 predicted proteins | sample MGYA00564398_ERZ1292623 | MGnify/ENA primary metagenome ERZ1292623 (study PRJEB36523, sample SAMEA6512633) | groundwater metagenome | collected 2019-01-07 | study: AquaDiva: Metagenomics assemblies of 32 groundwater samples
CCGAACGGCGCCCGCGTTTCTCAAAATGGCACCACTGCCTCCCAAAACATTCTTGACCGCTGGATTCTGGAGCGGTTGAATGTTGTTATCGCCGAAGCAACATCAGCCATGGAACTCTACACGATTGACCGCGCTCTTTTCGCGATAGACGGTTTTATTGAAGACCTTTCTGTTTGGTTCTTGCGTCGTTCGCGCGAACGGCTAAAAAGTGAAGACGAAATCGCGCGAAACGAAGCGCTTCGCACTTTCCGGTTCGTGCTTCTTGAACTTTCAAAAATTATGGCGCCGTTCACTCCGTTTATCGCCGAAGAAATTTACCGAACTCTTGCCGGCGAGAGGGAAGACAGCAAGGATGCCAAAAATAATGCTAAAAACAGCGGCGAGGTCGGCGGTGAGACCGTCGGCGAAAAAGAAAGTGTCCACCTTGAGGACTGGCCGACTGTCAAAATCACTTCTATAGATGAAGTCGTGCTTCTTTCCGACATGTCGGAAGCCCGACAAGTCGTCAGTTTGGCTTTGGAAGCCCGAGCGAAAGCCGGCATAAAAGTCCGTCAACCGCTTCAGAAACTCGTCATTAAAGCCGTTTCACTCCAAAACAAAAAGGAATGTCTTGACCTTATCGCCGACGAAGTAAATGTGAAAGAAATCGCTTTTGATTCGGAACTTTTGGATGAAGTGGCGCTTGATACGGAAATAACCGACGGTTTGCGCGAAGAAGGGAGTTTGCGCGAGCTTGTCAGGTTTATTCAGGAACTCCGCAAGAAAACCGGATTGAAGCCGGGTGAACTCGCGACGCTTTCGGTCTCGGCCGATTCCGCTGGCGAAAAATTCATCAAAAAATTTGAAACGCAAATGAAAAAATCGGCCTTACTCTCAAAAATTTCATTTGAGAAACATGTCGCTAACAACACCCGCAACGATACCGGTGTTGGCGTCGGTGATGAAATTGAAATTGACAAAATGGAATTTAAAATTAACGTTCAAAAAAGATGAAAAAAAGAGCTTTTATCGTTCACGGTTGGGGCGGAAACCCTCAGGAGGGCTGGTTTCCTTGGCTTAAATCAGAGTTGGAAGGAAAAGGTTTTGAAGTTAAGGCGCCGGAATTGCCCGAAACTGATGCACCAAGAATTTATAATTGGGTGCCAGCTCTCGCCAAGTCCGTTAAAAATCCGGATGAGCAAACATATTTTATCGGCCACAGCATGGGCTGTCAGACAATCGTTCGTTACCTTGAAACTCTGCCCGAAGGTATTAAGGTCGGTGGTGCGGTTTTTGTCGCTGGATTTCTGAATAATTTAACCGGTTTGAAAGAAGAGGAGAAAGAAACCGGTGAACATTGGATGAATTCAAAACTCGACCTTGCCAAAGTCAAAAACCATTTGCCGAAAAGTGTTGCAATCTTTTCCGACAATGACCCATTTGTGCCGCTCAATAACCGCGCCGAGTATGAAAATATTTTGGGCTCAAAAATTATGATAGAAAAAAACATGGGTCACTTCAGCGGCAGTGACGGTGTCAAGAAATTGCCCGCAGTTCTGGACGCCATTTTAGAACTAACCGAGTTAAATAAACAGAATTAAAAAATGAAAAAACCCGAATCAATTTGCATATTCGGCGATAGCACGGCTTGGGGCGCTTGGGACATGGAAAAAGCCGGCTGGGTAAATCGGTTGTGGTTGCATGTCGGCAGGAGAGTTGAGGATTATGTGATAATTTACAATTTAAGTATTTCGGGTGGAACGACCCAGACAATTATAGATCGCTTTGAGAATGAAGCTCAGATAAGAGAAGCTGACGCCTTGATTTTTCAGTCGGGCGGTAACGATTCTTATTTAAAAGGTAAAAATGGAGCCAACCAAATTCCGTTGGATAAATTTAAGAAAAACCTGGAAGAAATAATTAAGAAAGCCAAAAACATCACCAAAAATATAATCTTTGTTGGGTTTAAGAATGTTGATGAGTCAAAAACTATGCCGGTGTCTTGGAAGGATATCTATTATGTAAACGCTGAAATAAAAAAATACGACGAAGCCATGAAAAATGTCTGTGAGGAAAACGACATTTTACACCTAAGTATTTTTGGTTTATTACAAAATAAGGATTTCTACGATGGTCTTCATCCAAACACTTTCGGCCATGAAAAGATTTTTGCAAAAGTCAGAGATTTTTTGACCGGGAACGGTTGGATTTAGATTTTAGATTTCCTTTGCACTACCACACCTACAACACTTTGGGCCTCATTCTCGGCAGTGCGCCGTCAGGCGAAGCCAGTCGCTACGTTTATGTCTTTACCAAAGACCTCGGCTTGGTCGGTGCTCACGCCCAAAATACCAGAAATATAAATTCAAAACTTCGCTATGCTCTGGACGCGCCGGCTCGCTCGCATGTTTCGCTGGTTCGCGGGAAAAATATGTGGCGACTGATTAGCGCCGTTCCGGACAAAAGATTTTACTCCGTTTTTAAAGAAAACCCGGAGAAACAGCGACTCTGCGCCCGAACTTTTTCTTTGATTAAAAAACTCTTGGCGGGCGAGGAGGCAAATCCAGAATTGTTCGCGGTGGTAAATGAGTTTTTGGATTTTATAGAAAAGGAAGAACAAAACACTCTGAAGGACGTTGAGGCGATATTGGTTCTGCGGATTCTTCATTATCTCGGTTACATTCCGGGAAACGACCTGACTCGGCAGTTTGCCCATAGCACCGGGTGGAATTCGGAAATTATTTCCGCAATGGCGCCGCGCCGAAAAGAAGCGGTGAAAATCATAAACGAGTCCCTGCGGGAGACGGGGTTGTGATTTCCAGTTTGACAAATATTATCTGTTGTATATACTACGGTTATATGAAAACTGTATTAAATGTAAAAACAGATAAAGAGGTAAAAGAACAAGCTCAAAAGATAGCCAAAGAAATGGGCATACCTCTTAGCGTGGTTGTAAATTCACAGCTCAAGAATTTTATCAGAGAAAGAAAATTTACCGCTTCCATCGAACCTCAATTAAAAGATAAGGTGTGGGCGCAAATACAGAAAGCAATTCGTGATGCAAAAAATGGTAAAAATATTTCCGGCCCATTCAACACCGCCAAGAAAATGGACGATTATTTAGACTCCCCGTAATCGTTTATGAAAATTTTGATTCATAAAAATTTTATAAAGAGGTATAAAAAATTACGGCCGGGCGATAAGAAGAGATTTATGGAAATGTTGTTTTGTTTGTAGAAATCGGCTCGCATAGCCAGTTGTATAAGTAATGTTGAGATATGGGTTGTGGTAAGTGATAACAGACCAAATCCCGAGTTTAATCACCCAACCGTCACTGTGATATAATTTTTCAATATGGCCATTGCTCCCAGGGACCCAAATGAAAAGATAGACGACCTTGAACGCGACCTTTACTCGCGCGACGCCGAGCCAATCACGACAAAAAACCGCCCCGAACTTTCACCGCATGAAAAATTGGTTCAATACGGTTGGAAAGAGGACGAGGCGGCGTTTAATAATGAAATTGTTGAAATGCAACAAACCGACCGGAAAAGGTCTTTCGCTACCAAGATTTTTATGGCATCCGTTTTGTTTTTTGTTGTTTCCGCCGGCATTGCCGCCTATATTATCCTCGGCGGTTTCAACATTATTTCTTCAAAAAATGTTGATATTTCCGTCCAGGGGCTTGTCGCTGTTTCCGCCGGAGAAGAAGTCCTGCTTGATATCATTGTCAAAAACAATAACAACTCAGCTCTTGATTCGGGCACGATTTACATTGAATATCCGGAAGGCACGCGGATGGCGGAAGACGTCACAAAAGAATTGTTGCGAGGTCAGATTGATTTCGGCGAGATTACAGCCGGCGGTTCGGTTACAAAAACCATCAAGCCGGTGCTTTTTGGCGAGAAAGACAGTGTTAAGCAGATAAAAATCTCCGTTAATTATAAAGCCCGTGGCTCTAACGCCGTATTTTCCAAGGAGAAAACTTTTGACATTACGATAAAGTCCTCGCCGGTCATTATGACTATTAATGTTCCGCAGGAAGTGAACGCCGGTCAAGACATTGAAATTAAAATTGACGTCGCTTCCAATTCCAACACCCTGATTCGCGACCTTCTTGTCCGTGCCGAGTATCCTTTCGGTTTCACTTTTGTCGGCGCCAATCCGCCACCGGCTTTTGACACGAATGTCTGGCGAATCGGCGACTTGAATCCGAAGGACAAACATACCCTTGTCGTCAAGGGTCGTATGGAAGGTCAAAATGAAGAAGAACGGACCTTTCGGTTTGCGACCGGCACAGCCGGTCCAACCGATGAAAAACAAATAGCGGTCGGTTATATCACCGCCCAGCAGTCGCTGTTCATCAAAAAACCGTTTATCGGCCTGTCTCTCCAGTTGAACGGCCGACCTCAAGAACGCATTATTTCGGCAGGGGAAAGAGTTCAGGGAATTCTTTTGTGGTCAAACAATTTGCCGGTGGCGATTAACGACGCCACAATTCAAGTGAAGCTTTCCGGCAAGGGTCTTGACCGAAATCAAGTATCGGCGAGCGCCGGCGGATTTTTCCGCTCGTTTGACAACACCATAACCTGGGATAAAAACTCCATGCCGATTCTTCGGAGCATTGAGCCGAGCGAAAGCGGTTCGGTCAGTTTTTCTTTTTCTGCTCTGCCTGCCTCGCCGCAACTTTTGGCTCAAGGTCGCAATATGGATATTGTCCTCGGGGCAAAAGTTACGGGCGTGCGGGTGCAAAGCGGCGCGCCGCAGGAAATCAAATCCGAAGTGTCGGGACTGGCGAAAATCGGGACAAATCTGACGATTAACGCTCGTACGCTTTATTCAATCGGGCCTTTTGCCAACACCGGTCCGGTTCCTCCGCGGGCAGAGAGGGAAACAACCTACACCGTTGTTCTGAACGTCTCAAATTCTTTTAATGACGTCGCCGATGTCGTGCTGGCGACTCAACTGCCGCCGTATGTTCGTTGGCTCGGCAAAATCAATCCGTCAACCGAACAGGTTTCGTATGACGAATCAACCAGAACGGTTTTTTGGAGCATACCGGACTTGCGAGCCGGAGTCGGCTACACTTCTTCTTCCAAAGAAGCGGCCTTTCAAATTTCATTTTTGCCAAGCTTGAGTCAAGTCGGGACGACTCCTGAACTAACGGGTTCTTTGTCGGCCATCGGCACGGATCGTTTTACCGGCAGTCCGATTGAATCAGAAAAATCCGCGCTCACCACTCGGCTAAACAATGACCCGGAATTTAGGAGTGGCGATGACAGAGTGGTTGAATGATAGTATGGATATCACATAGTATAGAAAGCGTGAAATGGTTTAGCGGAATAGAGTATGAGGTCAAAATATCATGAAGGAATCAAATAAGAACTCAAATAAGGACTCAAACGCAAAAAAACCGACTTCAATGGAAGAAATTGTTTCGCTCGCCAAGCGGCGCGGTTTTGTTTTTCCGGGCTCGGAAATTTACGGCGGGCTTTCTGGCACATGGGATTGGGGACCGCTTGGAGTGGCGCTGAAAAATAATGTAAAAAATCTATGGTGGAGGCGTTTTGTGGAAAATCGTGACGATATGTACGGCGTTGATACCGCCATTCTTATGAACCGGAAGGTCTGGGAGGCGAGCGGGCATGTGGACGGTTTCTCCGACCCGCTCACGGAGTGCAAAAAATGTGGGAGTCGTTGGCGCGCGGATGTGGTTTTTGAGACGCAACTCCTGCCGAAGAGCGACAAATACCCATGTCCTAAATGCCAAAACCCCCTCGGCACCAAAGAGGTAATCCTGAAAAATTCGCGCCAGTTCAACATGATGTTCAAAACCCGTATTGGCGTAACCGAAAATAATTCACCAAGTGATTCATCAGATGACTCGTCAGTTTCATATCTTCGTCCCGAAACCGCTCAAGGAATGTTTATGAATTTCAAAAATGTCACGGATTCTCTCCACCCGAAATTGCCGTTCGGTCTTGCCCAAATCGGCAAGGCCTTCAGGAATGAAATCGCGCCTCGCGATTTCATTTTCCGTTCTCGGGAATTTGAGCAGATGGAAATTGAATATTTTATTCACAAAAGCGAGTGGAAAGAGCATTTTGAATATTGGCGGAAAGAAATGGTTCAATGGATAAAAGAACTCGGCCTTGACTCGGCAAAAATTCACGAGCTTGACGTGCCGGACCGCGACCGAGCGCATTACTCCGACAAAACCGTTGATTTTGAATATGACTTTCCTTTTGGCCGGAAGGAACTCTATGGGCTTGCCTACAGGACTGATTTTGATTTGAAGAATCACTCGCAAGCCAGTGGCACCGACCTCTCCTATTTTGACGAAGAATCAAAAGAGCGATTTACACCCCACGTTATTGAACCGACTTTTGGCTTGGACAGAACCGTTCTCGCTATTTTGTGCGAAAGTTACAGCGTGGATGAACTCGGCGGAGAGAAAAGGGAGAAAAGCGGGAAAAATGACGGGCAAAGCGGAGAAAGCGTCGGAGAAATTGGGAAAGAAGATAAAATTGAGAAAAGAATCTTTTTGAAATTACCGGTTGATATCGCGCCGGTGAAAGTCGCGGTTTTTCCTTTGCTTAAAAACAAGCCGTTGCTTGTGGAAAAAGCCCACGAGATTTTTACCGAAATTAAAAACACTATTCCGAGCGCGGTTTTTGACGACAACGGCAATATCGGCAAACGCTACCGCAGACAGGATGAAATCGGCACGCCACACTGTGTTACGGTTGATTTTGAAACTCTTGAAGACGGCACAGTTACTTTGCGCGACCGGGACAGCGGGGGACAGAAGAGGGTGAAAATCAATGAGGTTTCTAGAATCATTTGACAGACAGTTAACGTTTGTTGTATAAATATCATTGGAAACATCTGCTTCTCGGTCTCATTCGTAAAGACAGCGCTGACATCATGAGCATCGCAAACCATGTTCTGCGCGGTCTTGATGTTCACGCTGTCCGAAAAGAAGTGCGTGATTGTCTGACTACTGTGGGGCGGCAGTCGCACAGTGCTCCTGCAGACCCTTCCAAGATTCTCGTAACTCCCCAACGCGAACCCGGGAGTGTACCTGCAAGCGGTCCTGTGGCGCAGACGAGTCCGTCTTGCGACGCTGATGTTTGGCAAGCAAGGCTCCGACCTATTGTTGATAAGGCGGAACAGATTTTGGATAACCCAAGAGCGTCGGCGGGAGATTTCGGAAGTGGAGTTGCTCATGGACAGGCATTGGCGACTTTGGCGCTAGCCGTCGCAACTGCAGTCATGGCCACCGAGCTTAAGGCGGCATGTGGCGAAACAACCCCGGGCTGAATACCCAAGCAATCAAAAGTTCACTTTCCCCGCATACCACATGCGGGGTTTTCTTTTGAGTGTTTTTTTCTTTGTTTTTTGCAGAATATTATTTACTCTACTGGCGGGGGTTTTTGTAAACAATCCGCAATGTGCTTTTTGAAGCAGTTGCGTTTCCTGCGGAAAAAAGCACATTGCGGATTGTTCAAGGAAACTGTTTGGTGTTCCAAGGAAAATTTTGCTAATATCTTCTGATATGAATTTCAAAAAAACCACGCTCAAAAACGGTTTGCGAATCATCACCGTTCCGATGAAAGACACGCCGACCGCCACGGTTCTGGTTCTTGTTGAGGCCGGCTCAAAATACGAGACGAAAGATATTAACGGCCTTTCTCATTTTTTGGAACACATGTGTTTCAAGGGCACGACAAATCGTCCAAAGGCCTCGGACATCAGCCGCGAGCTTGATTCGCTCGGCGCCCAGTATAACGCCTTCACTTCCCAGGAATTCACCGGCTACTACGCCAAGGCCCAATCAAAAAAACTTCCCCAACTGATAGATATCATTGCCGACATGTATGTCAATCCGATTTTTGATGAAAAAGAAATTGAAAAGGAAAAAGGAGTGATTGTTGAGGAAATAAATATGTACGAAGATATGCCCCAAAGACATGTCCAAGAAATTTTTACTCATCTGCTTTACGGCGACCAGCCGGCCGGTTGGGACATTGCCGGTCCGAAAGAGATTGTTCGGGCGATGACTCGGAATCATTTTGTGAATTACCGGGAAAAGCATTATGTTACGAAAGGCACGATTGTCATTGTGGCTGGCAAAATAAATGAAGCCGCCGTTCACAAACAAATTTTGAAGGCCTTTGAAAAAACCAGCTCGGCCGAGAAAAACGGCAAACTGCCGGTCAAAGAAAAGCAAAACGCGCCGGCGCTGGCCATTAAAGAAAAGAAAACTGACCAGATGCACTTGGTTTTGGGCGTTCGGTCTTACGATGTGTTTGATAAAAAACTCGCGACTCTCAAGGTCTTGTCGTCGGCTCTCGGCGGTGGCATGAGCTCTCGGCTATTTTACAGAATGCGCGACCAAATGGGCGTTTGTTACTATGTTCGGGCCGGCTCGGATGAGTTTACCGACCACGGGGTTTTTTCTGTCGCCGCCGGGGTTGATAAAACCCGTCTCATTGAATCCGTCCGGGCGATTCTTGAAGAATGCCGGAAGTTTGTGGATGAACCGCTTTCTGTTGCCGAACTTAGAAAAACCAAGGACTATCTCATCGGCAATCTTTATCTCGGACTTGAATCGTCTGACGAAATTGCCGAGTTTGCCGGAATGCAGGAGGTCTTAAAGAGAGAAGTGAAAAAACCCGATGAATTAGCGTCCAAAATAGAAAAAGTTACGGCGCGCGATGTCCAAAAAGTGGCCCGCGAGTTGTTTCAAAACAAGCGTTTGAATTTAGCGGTTATCGGCGATGTCAAAGACAAAATAGCTCTCAAAAAGGCCCTCAAGTTTTAATTTTGTAAAAGTGCTGAGCAAACACCGCGTTGGAAAGGTTGGCGGGCTGTACGGGCTTGCCCCGCGACAGAATACCCTTTATCATTAGGGAAATGGAAGGACCTTTTACTCATACCAAAATAACCATCAGCGCCGCGACAGTCGCAAAAATTATTATTGTTCTGCTTCTTTTTGGGCTGGCTTTTTATCTGCGCGATGTTGTTCTGATTATTATCGCTTCGGTTGTCATTGCGTCTTCAATTGAGCCGATTATTAAATGGTTCATCGGCAGGCGAATTCCCCGAACGATTGCCGTGCTCATTATTTACGTTTGTATCGCCGTGATTTTTGCCGGCATATTTTATTTTCTGATGGTTCCTTTATTTGGCGAGCTTCAGGCGTTCACATCGTCATTGCCGGAGTATCTTGGCTCGCTTTCCACTTTGTCGGTTGGACGAAACGCAACCGGTTTCGGTTCGTCGGTTACGGGTCTCTTCAGCAATCTGCCGATTACCGAAATAACCGCGCGGATTAACGGTCTTGTCTCCGCGTTGTCGCAAAACGCCTTTACAACCGCCAGTGTCGTTCTCGGTGGTTTGTTGAGCTTTGTCCTGATTATCGTTCTCTCTTTCTATCTTTCCGTCCAGGCCGGCGGTATTACCAGTTTTTTGAAGACAATCAGCCCGTCTTTGCGTCGGAAATATATTGTTGAGTTGTGGGGTCGGGCCGAACAAAAAATCGGCCTCTGGCTTCAGGGTCAGCTTCTTTTGGGAGTAATTATCGGCGTTTTGACATATCTCGGCCTGACGCTTTTGGGTGTCAAGCACGCCCTTTTGCTGGCCTTCATCGCCGGCGTTTTTGAGCTGATTCCTCTGTTCGGTCCGATTCTGGCGGCAATTCCGGCCGTTGTCCTTTCATTTATGAGCGGCGGTTTTGGCTCATCACTTTTAGTCGCCGGTTTTTATCTGATAATCCAACAATTTGAAAATCAGCTTATATATCCGCTCGTCGTGAAAAAGGTCGTCGGCGTTCCGCCGATTATTTCAATCGTCGCTTTAGTCATCGGCGCGAAACTTGCAGGTTTCCTCGGTTTATTGCTCGCAGTTCCGGTAGCCGCGATTCTCATGGAATTTTTTCACGACATGGAGCGCGACCGATTCGCCGACGAAGAAAAAAGCAAAAAGTCCGCCTAGAAAGACCTGAAAATTTGCACAAAGTTGCCAAAATTATTGACGGCCCAAAACTGCGGCAAAATCCGCCGAAAAACTTATGCCAAAAAAATCCCAGTCAGCCAGCCGGCCTTTCTACATAACCACGACTTTGCCCTATGTGAATTCTGCTCCGCATATCGGTCATGCGATGGAATTTATACGGGCCGATGTCATCGCCCGATACAAAAAACTCACGGGGTTTGAGGTTTTTTTCAATACCGGCACCGATGAGCACGGGATAAAAGTTTATAGAAAAGCCGCTGAAGCCGGAAAAAGTCCGCAAGAATTTGTTGACAATTGCGCCGAAAAATTCAAGCGGCTTTTACCGGCCATTGGCATTAGCCCGGATATAAATTTTATCAGAACGACAGACAGTCGCCATGTCGCCGCCGCGGAGGAGTTTTGGAAACGATGCGAAAAAAACGGCGATATTTACAAAAAAAAGTACAAGATAAAATATTGTGTCGGTTGCGAGCTTGAAAAAACTGAATCGGAACTGGTTAATGACCGTTGCCCGCTTCACCCCGGTCAGGCGATTGAGATTATTGAGGAAGAGAATTATTTTTTCAGGTTTTCAAAATATCAGAAGCCGCTTTTGGATTTATACAGAAAAACGCCTGATTTCGTAATTCCCGATTCGCGTTTCGGCGAAATTCGGACTTTCGTATTGCGTGGCCTTGAGGACTTCAGCATTTCGCGTCTGGCGTCAAAAATGCCATGGGGCGTGCCGGTGCCGAATGACCCGGCGCAAGTCATGTATGTTTGGTTTGACGCCCTTGTCAGTTATATATCGGCGATTGGTTGGCCGGAAAAGGCGGCTGATTTTGAAAAATGGTGGAACGAATCCGGCGGTGTCATCCAGTATTGCGGTAAGGATAATCTTCGCCAGCAATCGGCAATGTGGCAAGCGATGCTCATGTCGGCCGGGCTTTCGCCGTCGCGTCAAATCGTCATCAACGGCTTCATCACCCACGACGGGCGAAAAATGTCAAAAAGCGAGGGCAATGTCATTGACCCGTTTAGCGTTGTGAAAGAATACGGCTCTTGCGGCGCCGACGCTCTTCGTTATTTTGTTGTTCGCGAGCTTCATCCATTTGAAGACAGTGATTTTACGATGGAGAAATTCAAGAATGCTTACAATTCGCATTTGGCGAACGGCTTGGGAAATCTCGTGAGTCGTGTAATGAAAATGGCCGAGGCGAATTTGCCGGCGCCGGTTTCTGTTCCGAACGAGGATTTTTCCGGAGACGCTGTCCAAAACAAAACTATCCTCGGCGATATCCTTCCGCCTGATTTCAAAAAAGCTCTTGATGAATTTGACATTCAAAAGGCGACAAATGTAATTTGGGCGCAAATCGGTGCGCTTGACGCAACAATTCAGGAAACCGCGCCGTTCAAGCTGATTAAAACAGAGAAAAAACAGGCCCTGAAAATTATTAAAGAACTAGTCGCGGGTTTATATCAAATCGCGACCGAACTTCAGCCGATAATGCCCGAAACGGCGACCAAAATCATGGCGCTTGTGAAGGCAAACAATGCCCCCGAATCGCCGATTTTCCCGCGCAGGGATTAGACCAAAAGCGCGTTCAAATAAGCCAGAGCTAATCATGCCCGAATACATAGACATCCACTCGCACCTAAATTTTGACAATTACGACTCCGACCGCGAAGAAGTGATTGCGCGCCTGAAAGCGGAAAAAATTGCGACGATAACTGTCGGCACGACTGTCGCCGATTCGCGCTTCGCGATTGAACTGGCCGAAAAGCACGAAAATTTATACGCAACTGTCGGAATTCATCCGACTCACGAGTGGGGCGAGGCCGAATTTGCCGAACTGGACAAACTGGCCGGAAACAAAAAGGTGGTTGCGATAGGCGAGTGCGGTCTTGATTTTTTCCGCCTGCCGAAAGGCGCGCCGGTCACGCTAATTGAAGAAAACAAAATGCGGCAAGGTCAGGCCTTTGCTCGTCACGTTGAAATTGCTCTCAAGCACAACAAGCCCCTGATGATTCACTGTCGCAACGCCTATGAAGAAACATTGAGTATCATTAAGACCTTTATTTTAGACCACAAACTTGGCGACCGTCTTCGGGGCGATATGCATTTTTTTGCCGGTGACATGACCGTTGCCAAAAAATTTCTCAATCTCGGTCCTGCGAAAAGTAGCTTCACGCTTTCTTTCGCCGGACCGATAACTTTTGCCCGCGACTACGACGAAGTGCTCAAATACGCGCCGATTGACCGAATTATGTCTGAAACTGACGCTCCCTTTGCCGCGCCGATTCCGTTTCGCGGTAGACGAAATGAGCCAATGTATGTAAAAGAAGTCGTGAAAAAAATCGCCGAAGTGCGCGGGGAAGACATTGAAATCGTAAAGAAAAATCTTGTTGAGAATGCTGTTCGGGTCTTTGGATTGGCTTAAAATACCTATATATTGCAAAGCCCAAAGCGATATGATAATCTGTCAGAACTTAAGAAAAGGCGGGATTGGGGAGAGCTGGCGCCGGGTCATGATTTCCCGTGAATTGTTTCTTAATTTATTTTTTAACATCAAACTGCATACTAAATAGGATGTTCGTATGAAAGCCACTGAACACAAAGAAACAGGTGAAAAAATGCATATCTACGAGGTGTCGTATTTGGTCGTGCCCACCGTGTCCGAGGACAAGGTCACAGGGGAGGTTTCGGCAATTCGCGGTGCGCTTGAAGGCGCCGGTGCCGTGATAATCGCCGAAGAATTTCCAAAGACAAGAACGCTCGCTTACACGATGGAACGTTCAATTGAGTCCAAGAAACAAAAGTTCAACGAGGGCTACTTCGGCTGGATTAAGTTTGAGTTGTCGGTGGCTTCCATTTCAAACATCAAACAGAAGATTGATAAGATGCCGAATATCCTTCGGCACCTGATTATCAAGACCGTTCGAGAAAACGCTTTGTATTCAAGCAAGTCGGCGGGAGTTCATTCAAAAAACGGCGACAAACCGGAAGGGGAGACCCGCGGTGAAATTATTTCCGAAGTTGCCGGAAAAGAAATTGACAAAAGCATTGACGCTTTAGTCATAAATTAGGTTAAAAGTCAGGTTGAAAAAAGGCGCAGTATTTATAAAAATCAATTACGCATCAAATTTATGTATCTAAATAAAGCACTCGTCATCGGTAATTTGACGCGAGACCCGGAAGCTCGCTCCTTGCCGTCCGGCGTTCAGGTTACAAGTTTTAGCATTGCGACAAACCGGGTTTGGACCGACAAGGCCGGCGTCAAGCAGGAAAACACCGATTATCACAACATCGTCGTTTTCGGAAAACAGGCCGAAAATGTCGCCAAATATCTAAAAAAAGGCAGTTCGGCTCTCGTTGAGGGACGGATGCAAACTCGGTCTTGGGACGCGGCTGACGGCGTTAAAAAATACCGGATGGAGATTGTGGCCGACCGAGTGCAGTTCGGGCCGCGCCGAGACGGCGTCGCAGGTTCTGCGGGTAAAGACGGCAAAGACGGCAAGGCTGGCGATAAAGGAGACAAAATTGACAATGTAGAGACGATTGATACCATTGAGTATCCTTCAGAGGAAATTAATCCGGAAGACATTCCATTTTAGCTCGCAACATGAAACAGTGCTTCTTCACTCAAAATAATATTAAATATGTTGACTATAAGGACATTGAAATTTTAAAGAAATTTCTAAATCCTCACGGTCGGATGATGGCGCGAAAGCGAACAGGCGTCAGTTCCGGCCACCAACGCCAGCTCTCGCTCGCGGTAAAACGGGCGCGGTTTATGGGGCTGTTGCCGTTTGTTTCAAGGTAGAGGAATTCGGTTCAGGCCAAACTCAACTATTCCAAATCAAAAACTCCCTACCGATCGGCGGGGA
>ERZ1292623.3286-Hain-H51-01um-R1-3286-length-13864-cov-5_pt1 | contig 13864 bp, 16 predicted proteins | sample MGYA00564398_ERZ1292623 | MGnify/ENA primary metagenome ERZ1292623 (study PRJEB36523, sample SAMEA6512633) | groundwater metagenome | collected 2019-01-07 | study: AquaDiva: Metagenomics assemblies of 32 groundwater samples
GGGGTAATAATTCCTCAGCATAATCTAATAAACATCTGTGCTCAAGCAGGCCACCTTACTACAGCTTATGCGGGTACATTTGACCAATATTTAAATGGAGCAGAAACAACCCTTAGCAGTGATAGGGTTAATTGTTATAGAGTTACCATAAAAAGAGTAAACAATTTTGCAACTCCTGTTTTTACGTTGCCTGCTCCAGTAATTCAAACAAGCAGAAATATCCGAAAAATAGTTTATCAACCTTATAATTTCGGAGTATCAGACATAGCATCAGCAATCCAAACAGCTATTCCTGGAAGAGTGGGTATTGGTATGGGAGGAGTTGTTTATGATTCTAGTGGAAGAGATATAGCTGCTCATATGTTCCAACCATTAGCCATAGATCCTACTCAATTCTCTTTGCCAAGTGGTGAAAGAAGATATCATTTCAAAATTTATGATCCGTACTTTGGATCAGTAAGAGACATTACTATTACTAACGACTCCCAACAAAGAATATTTGCAAATCTCTGGACTAACCAAGGAATAGATCAATGGTTCCATCTAGAAGAATTATTAATGATAGAAAATTTAGGACCATGTACTAATCAAACCAATTTGATTGTAACTGTAAATTCAAATCCTACTACTGTGAGTGGTGGGGGAAGAGTTACAACAGGAGCAAGACCTGTTAGAGGTCTGACAGGACCTACAACTCCAATTAGTTGCGGATCAAGAGTTCAAGGCCCAGGCAACATCTGCAGTATTAATATGGCATGTCCTCCAGGAGATTACTGCAGCTATTCTAATTTATGTACTTGTACAACACCTATCTGTGGTGATGGAGAAAAAGCGCCTAAAGAGCAATGTGATGATGGAAATACAATTAATGGAGATGGATGCTCAGCAACTTGTGCATTTGAACTAGGTTTCTGCGCAGGAGTAATTCCCTCAATTCAAGCAGGGACTTGCAATAATCCAGGTGGAGTCTGCATGTATGTCGGTAACTTTGGAATTACTCAAGGAATATGCACAGCCCAGTGCAAATGTGAGTACCAATTTACTCCTTAAAATCTTGTGCAAAGCCTTCTATAGAGTTAGGTTTAAATAATACTTCTCCGTGATGACAATTAGAGGCATGATGAAAAAAGAAAAGAACGATTCTAAAAACAAAGAGAAGAAAAATTATTCAAAGTTCCGCACAGACAAAGATATAGCAATGGACTTTGCTACAAAGGTTCAGAGAAAGTTTGACCATCTTATAAAAGCAACAGTTCTTTTTGGAAGCACAGCATCAGGCGATATAAAACCTGGATCAGACATAGATATTATAATAATATTAGATGACGCTGCAATAAATTGGGACATGGAACTTACAGCGTGGTACAGAGAAGAGTTAGGAAAACTAATTGCAGAACAAAACTACTCTAAAGACTTGCACATAAACACAATTAGATTAACAACATGGTGGAGAGATTTAATCCACGGAGATCCTGTATTGTTAAACATAGTAAGACAAGGTCAAGTACTAATAGATATAGGCGGATTCTTTACCCCAATAAAATCTCTTATGATCCAAGGTAAAATACATTCAACTCCCGAAGCAGTTTATGCTTCATTGCAAAGATCTCCTTATCATCTAACAAGAAGTAAAATGTCTATGTTAAACGCAGTAGAAGGAGTATACTGGTGCATGGTAGAAGCGGCACAAGCAGCTCTAATTACTCTAGGTAAACTACCTCCATCCCCTGAACACATATCAAAAATGCTTCATGAGAACTTTGTAGAAACAGGAGTCCTAAAATCTGACTTTGTCAAATGGTACCATAATGTATTCACCCTTCACAAACAGATATCCCATGGAGAAGTCAGAATAGTAAAAGCATCAGAAATAGAAGCATGGCAGGAAAAAGCTGAAATATTCATGAAAAAAATGGTCGAAATTATAGATAAATTAATAGAAACTCGCAGATATCAAGACCAAAGTAAAAAATAAAATTAAGCAGTAGGTTTCATAGATGCGCTTCTCTTAGCAGCACTATAAATTAATTCTCTAGCAAGTTGAGAGTCAGCCGGATCAGTGTCATCTCTTAATGCCTTCAAGCTTTCTCTAACATAGTTAATAGGACTCTTTCCGCTCTTTGCTACATATTCATCCCACGCTTTTTGAGATTCATCTACATAAGACTTAACACCTTTAGCAATAGCTTCATCTTTAATATCTCCAATTTTAGCAGCAACTCTAAAAACCTCTCCCATTGCGCTTAAAGAAGAATCACTATATTTTCCTTCTGCTTTTTTCTTATCAATAAATTCTCTAGCAATTACAGATACAACATTAGCACGAATAGCATCTTTATCTTTATCTCCAAGCTTTCCACTCTTAGATCTTTCTTCTAAGTCCATTGCAGAACGATATGCTTGATAATTAGAAAGCATTTCATCATAGCCTTTAACTCCACCCCTAGATAATTCCTTAGCCAGAGTCAATTCCTCTAATGCTTGAGGAGCTATTTCTCCAAGCAAACCTTCAAGATTATTACCTTTAAGAGTCTCTCCTATTTTATCTGTAAGAGTACTTTGTCTTTCTTTAAGTCCTGGCTGGGCATATTGAGCTCTGTGTTCTGGGCTTAAATTAGCAACATCAATACCTAAAGCTTCAAGTTCTTCCCTAGCACCAATTATTCCTTGTTCTTCAAGGTAGTTTTGAGCAATTCTTTTCTTATCAACATCATCTTCCCTTTGTAATGTAGCAGATGCTACGCCCATCTTTTCTAGTGTACTCATTGCATCTACGAAATCTGTTAATGCCATAATAATCATAGAAGTTCGCACTATTTAAATGTTTCGATTATACTTCTACTATAGAGTAACAACTATTAACCATCTAGTGCAACCATATTAGGAGTTTGAGATGGCTCAATCATCTTCCTAACTGCGGGGTTACTTTCTACTTCTCCATAAACAATAGCATCAAATATTATATCTTGTTGTATCTCAAAAGGTATCTGTGAAACTTCAATTTTATCATCTGATAAATCCATTATCTCATCTGATTTTTTAGGAGAGAAATCCTCGCTTGAAACAGATATAGCATCATTAAGGGCAGGAATATCACTCTTAACTCCAGATCCAGGGTTATACTCATCATTACCCCATCCATCTATTTGTTTCATAACATCACTATGTGTTGCTATCTGTGGTTTATCTGTAGAATGTAACATAGGCCTCATAGGTTGAACACCCATTCCAGAAGGCATATGGGGGCTAACCGACTCAGAGCTTATTCTCTTTATCCTAATAACTCCAGGATTTCTTACAACAGATTTCTCTATTTTCTCAACTCTAGGCTGTTTTTCAATCTCATTTATCAAAATAGAAACAGCGTGAGCAGCATCAGCATTAACAGATATAGAATCTATTCCTTCAGCAAGTAAAAACTTAACCATATCTGGTTTGCTTCCAGCCTGCCCGCAAATAGAAGTTTCAACACCAAACTTTTTACACCTTCTAATAACATAAGAAATAGAATTAAGAACAGCAGGATTTAATTCATTATATAAATTCTGAACATCTTCATTATTTCTATCAAGAGCAAGAGTATACTGAGTCAAATCATTTGTTCCAAAGCTCACAAAATCAATTCCTTCCTCACATAAATCATTAATTATCTGTACAGCAGCAGGAGTTTCAACCATTATTCCAAACTTAACATTCTTAGGAAAATGAACTTTAGAAGCTATTTTCTTTGCTCCTTTTACTTCTTGAACAGATATTATTTGAGGGTACATAACTCCAAATATCTTTTTAGGAAATTCATCTGCTAGCTCTTTTATAGCCATAAACTCTGCTTCAAGTAAATCCTCATTCTTCAAACTAAATCTAATTCCATGATCTCCAAGCATTGGATTCATCTCAACTGTCTCTGGAGCCCCTTCCAAATTTCTATACTCATCGCTTCTTATGTCTGAAGTTCTAACCCACATTTCATCAAAGTGTTTTGCAATCTTCTTCAATCCAGAATTAATTATAGAAACATATTCATTCAATTTATTCTTCTTCACAAACCAAACAGGATGTTTTCCACTCGTTGCAATAAGAGTCTCAAGTCTAATAAGTCCAACACCATTAACTCCGGATAAAGCTGCGCGTTCAGCATAATCTGGTAAATCAACTATAGTCTTAATCTTAGTATGTCTTGTAGGAACTATAGGTTTGATTTCAACTTTCTTCTCAACTGTTTTACCATCAAACACTCTTCCAGTAAAACCATCAACAGTCACAAGTTGTCCATCTTTCAATCTTTCAGTAGAATTTCTAGTTCCAACAACAGCAGGTATTCCCAGCTCACGAGAAATAATAGCTGCATGGCTCGTCGAACCACCTTCATCAGTAATTATTGCCGAAGCCCTTGCCATAGCAACAACCATATCAGGATTAGTCATCTTAGTAACTAGAACATTTCCTTTGACAATCTTATGCAATTCATCAAGATTATGAATTATCTTTACAATTCCAGAAGAAACTCCAGGACTAGCAGCTAAACCAGAAAGTAAAACATTTCCATCAATCTCCTGTTTATTTTCCTTAACTACTGTCGTAATAGGTCTTGACTGTACAATAAATATTCCCTCTTTATCTATAGCAAATTCAATATCTTGAGGCTTCCCATAATGCTCTTCTAACTTTAACCCGTACTGTCCAAGAACCTTAAGCTCATGTCCGGTCAATACTTCTCTGTTGCTTATTTCATGACTTAACTTAACCTCTTCAGTTTTACCGGAAGAACTCCTAGTCAATGCAATTTTCTTATCAGATACTTTATGTTCAACAATTTCAAAACTACTATTCAAAACATAATGGTCTGGAGATATCATTCCAGAAACTATTCCTTCTCCCAAACCAAAAACAGCCTCGATAACTATATTCCCATCATTTTTTAAAGGATTCTTAGAAAACATTACTCCAGATTTCTGAGAATCAATCATTCTTTGAACAACAACAGCTAAGTATCCTTTTTCAGTCGCAAACCCTTTTTTCTTCCTATAATAAATAGCTCTAGCAGTAAAAAGAGAAGCAAAACATTTCTTTACAGACTCGATTAAATTATCAGCTCCCTTAACATTCAAGAAGGTTTCCTGCTGTCCTGCAAAACTAGCGTCAGCAAGGTCTTCCATTGTAGCACTAGAACGAACAGCAACAAAGGGAGGTTCATGTGAATTTTTCAATATAGCTAAAGCTCCTTGAGTTAATCCTTTTTGGTGTATCTTTTCTTTTTCAACATCAAGAACTTGATATGCTTCAGAAATATCATTCTTCATTTCATAAGGCATTGAAGCATCAACTATCAACCCCCTAATTTTTCTAGCAGTAATCTCTAGCTGTTTAGTATCATCAACATCTATCGAATTAACAAGATTAATTATCTGATTTCTAAGCCCAGACTTCTCAATAAAATAATCATAAGCCTGTGCAGTTACAATAAATCCAGGAGGAACAGGAAATTTGTGATTATACATCTCAGCAAGAGAAGCACCTTTGCCTCCAGCAATTGAAATATCTTTATTACTCAGTTCAGAAAACCATTTTACAAAACTACGAACATCACTCATAAAGAAAACAAACACATTCCATTAATAAACATTATGCAATTTCTTATTTAGAAAGCTTATTCTTAACAAATTCAATGACATTCTTCTTGAAAGTCTCTATATCTTTCTTCATGAAACTTCCCCCAGAAGCAGGCGCATGTCCTCCAGCCATAGAGCTCTCAAGACCAACAATACCAGCATTACAAAGTTCATTCATTGAATAAGGTAATGGTTGGCCATTATTTCTGGCATTCACTTTTATTTTATTATCATCTTCAACATAAACAATTATAGTTGATCCAGGATGTTTTAAAGATAATATTGTTGAAATATTTGATCCAATAGAAAACTTAGACTTAAGTGGATAAAAATAGAGATTTTTATTAAAGTGTGATTCAGCATTCTTCTCAAAATCTTCCAACTTATCATCTAATTCAGCAGATATCTCTTTAGAAGCTTCATTTATTTTATCAAAATCTTTCTTTAAAATTAACTCATAAGCTTTATTCGTGTCCTTAGAATAATAATTTATCATATTATTCATCTTTTTAACCAAATGAAGTAATTCAGATTCTCGATCTTCAGGATTATATCCTGGATTGTGTTTCTGTATAAACTTCAAATTATCTTCCGAATGCCAAGAAAATTCAGAAACAGCAGCAACACAACCCAACCAAGTCCAATCTTTGAAATTAATTATATCTTCTCCTAATTTATACAAAACTAAAGAAGTGCAGTCATGAGAATGAGTCTTTATTATATGCTCGTCAATTCTTAAGTTCGGATTAAGAGGATGGTGGTCCACTAATAAAATATCAAATTCGGACCTCATTCTTTCCAATTCTTCTAGTAAACTCTGGTCAACTCCAAGATCAACAAGAAAGACTTTTCTCACAGCATTCTTTCTAAAGATTTTGCTTAAATTATCGATAGATCCGAAAGCGTAAGAAGCAAAATGCACTTCTATTTGAGGCAATTTTGGATATTTTCTCCTTAAGATTTCATGCATTAATACAGCAGAAGAAGCTCCATCAAGGCAATTAGCATGACCAACTATAGCTATCTTCTCATCTCCATTAATTTTATTTAGAAAATCATCAAATTTCTTTTTATGTTTCTCAAAGTCCTGCATGATATTACTTGACAATTGGAGTAGGTGAATGAGCTTTATCTTCCATTTTATCAAATAAAACACGAGTTCTACAAGGTAATTTTGCTTTAGCCATTCCCAATATTTCTCTAGCTACTTTAACAGTTGATTCAGAATCACAAGCAACCATAAATAATTCCTGTCCGCCTAAAACTCTAGCAGCTCTTCCTTCTATTATCCCAAATGACTGCTTCATACCAGTAGATAAACGGTCAGCTCCAGCTCCAGCAGCAGCTTTGTTATTTCTTAATATATGATGAGGATGTATCTTTACCCATAAGTAGAATTTACCCATAAGTCTTGTCTCAAGATTCTTTGTTAATACCTGTCTAGCAGCTTCAATAGATAAATCTTTTATTACAATCATTTCGTCTGAAATCAAACTTAAAATGAAAGGTAACTTTCCATCAACATAAGCTCTCTGATTTCCAATATTATATTTTACAACCTTGTTTGGAGGAACTACTTTAATGTAAGATTTTGATTTTACTTTTGAAACCCTTGTATATGGTCTATTGTGTTTCTTAGAATATGAAAGTGATTTTCTTACAGCCATGTTTAATTTCTACCTCTTATAGAGAAATTTAACAATTGAAAATAGTTGATTTTCATATTTTACTTTACCTCTACGTCAGTTGTTACAGCTTGGCCTGGCAAACCAGTCTCAAATATAGCTCTAACAAGACCTTTATTTCCATGAGCATCGCTTATTTTTCCATGAATTGCTTTTCCAGCAGTGCTCTTCCATACAACTTGCTTTCCCACCATTTTCTTGGCTTCGTCACGAGAAGAGAAACCTAAGTCTAGTAAGTAGTGTCTTTCATGAATTCTATGTCTGCTTCTTCTAAATTGGACTAATATCCCTTTCATCTTTTTACGATAGAAAATGGGGTTTTTAAAGGTTCTCTGTTTACTGGCTTTGCGTAAATAGTATTTAGACCAGTTTACTCCACAATAGGTATAAAGTTTGCTATTGTCTTGCGATTAATCTAAAGATAGATTTCAACTAGCATTAACTAGCTCTTTACATAGTGAGCTATAACAGAAACAACAAATAAGATTAAGAATATTATAGCAAGCCATTTACCTATTGTTAAAGAAACTCCTGCAACTCCTCCAAATCCTAGAAGCGCAGCCACTACAGCTATAACCAGAAATGTAATAGCCCAACCCAAAAGAGTAAGACCATTTTTATTTTTCATGAAGACACCAAGAAAAAAGAGATTATATTATTATGTTGTCGGATATTTACAATATAATCTCAAAATCTCCAAGTTCTTTTTGCAATGCACTCAGAACACCCGAAGGAATCTTAACATCTGAGCCCTTCTTATGGGTCGAAATAGCTTTCTCAAGTTCTCTTGAATCTGACAATTTGAATCTTCCATCAAAAATATGCATCACCCTTCCAGATTCAATGAAGAAATTACCTGAATCGGTCAATACAAGCTCTCCTTTTTTATCTCCGAATTTGATATCAACAACTTCTTTTTCTTCAAGTATTAAATCAGCTCTCTGTGTATAATTAAGTAATTCTTTAATTAATTCAGTAGCATCTCTTCTCAAAGCACTCATTTCCAAAGGAGTTATCTTTCCAGACTTTACTTTAGATTTCATTGCAACTATTTCTTTCAAAGGTTTGGCAAACCTAGGTTGTAATTTACCCTTTGCAATTAATTCTTTATCAACATCTTTTATAAGTGCCTCAACGCTTTTATCCCCAAATATTTTCTTTAATAATGAGAAGACTTCATCATAAGACTTGTCAGCATCATTTACAATTAAGCGAGCCTCTAGCTTCTTTCTTATATCTTGCAACTTTTTATCATAATCTTTAGATTCAGTTAATAATTCATCAACAATTTTACCAGGGATAGTTTTCAAAGTTCCATGTTCATAATCTTTGTAATATTTGATAACCTTTTCCAGAAAATTTAGTTCTGAAGCAGACATAACTTTTTCAGTATCTACTAATACTTTCTTAACATCTGCAACCATGTGTTTAGGAGCAGGAGGAGCATGACCTGCAAGCATCATTAATGCTTGTGTAGGTGTAACAACACCCCAATAAATATCCTGCATAGCATCAAGCATTCTTCTTGTAACAAGACCTTCATTTTGTTCCCCATATTTCATGAACTTATCAACTGCTTCTTGTGAAGGCTTTACTTTACCCATCTGCAACAACAACTTCCAAGGCAAGAATGTTCCTCTATCGTACATTGGAACTCCATCTCTAATGAAAGTAAATATAACAGGATTAGCATCTTTAACATTGTCCCAAAAATCAGTCATCAAATAAACTTGAACATTCAATACATTCTTAACTCCGGATAAAGCGTTAGCCTCTCTTATGTAATCATGTATCATTCCCCTCAACTTTTCAAGTAATTGTAAACGAGGCATTCTCTTTACATCTGTATCATCAATTATAACGAAAGTATCTACATCACTTTCTTTTCCAGCAGTTCCTCTAACTAAACTGCCTCCAACAACATACGATGCAACATATTTTTCGAACTTGCGCAAAACTAAAGTCTTATGAATATTAGCAAGTCTCATAGTACCTAAAAGTCCCTTGTCATGCAAAGGGAAGCTAGAAGAAATAGCATCTATAAATTCAAACTTAGAATCTAATCCATAATTCCACAAGTCTACTTCAGTTTTAATATGGACCCATAATTCTTGCTTTGATTCCTTAATCATTTTCAATACTTCAGGCTTAATTTTTTTAGGAATCTCTTTAAAACGCTCTTCAGGAACAAGCATAATCAAATGCATTGGTTTCTTTGCGACTTCTTCAGGAAGTAACCCTTCATCTTCTTCAAAAAGTTTGAAAGCCTGAGCAGGAATAACACTTAAAAATGTAGTAAATGGAAATTTCTTAATAAGTTTCTTCTTAAAATCTTCAAGTTGTTCCTTAATCTTATCGTTTTTAGCAGAGTCTTCGTTAGAAACCTGAGGCACCGCTCCAGGAATCTTACTTGGAGAGATATAACTTCCAGAAGAAGACATAGCATCATTCAGGCCATGGTTTTTCTTTTCCTGCATATTATTATTTGTAAATAATGCTATTTAAGGCTTACTTATCCCCTCTAGACTCAGGCCAACCACCAAAGTAAACTTCAATTCCTGCCTTTACTCTTCGCATTACATCAGTATTAGTAGAAGGCATTCTTTCTAACTCATAAACATTATCGCATCCTACCGAATCAAACTTAATTCCAGAGATTCTTGTAGCAGTTAAATATTCATCTTCAAAGTTGTTATCTACTTCAGCCATAAACTGCGCTCTTTTTCTATCATCAACAGAAGCAATTTCTCCAGAAAGTCTTCTTACATAATTGTGAGGCAATAAAGTCAGCCCAGTTCTATCTTCTCTTTGTCCTATTTTTCCATTGTGAACGACCTCGTAAGTCACTTCACAAGGAAGAACAAATTTATCCAGAAAAGTCATAATCCTTTTAAATTCCCTATATCCTACCTTACAAGGAAAACTAACAGTTGTTAAAGAATCCAATCGTTCAAGTTGATCAGTCATGTCAATAAATAAATTATGAGAATATAAAGATTTATGTGGTCTGAATTAACCAAAACCCTTAATAAACAAGAAGAACAATACCAAAAGAGGAAAGATGCCACAAGCAATTATTCACGTTCTAGTTCCAATAATATTATTATCAATTTTCAGACACATTTATCAAAAGAAGACAAACAAAAAGTTTCATCTTCAGTATGTGTTAATAGGAGGCTTAGCAGGAGTAATTCCAGACTTAGACATCCCAATATTCTGGATAATGTATTATTTTGGTTACACAATGGAGCAAATTCACAGAACTTTCCTTCACACATTATTTATTCCAGCAATATTCTTAGTACTAGCATCAATATCAAAGTATACTATAAAGAAAAAAATAGGAAGAAACAAACTATCAATTACTATAATCTTGTTATTGTTAGCATTTGGGAGTATGATGCATCTAATTCTAGACGCAACCTTATCTGGTTATATAATGCCTCTTTATCCTCTTTCAATGGAAAAAGTAGGAACCGGATTTCCATTTACAGTATTTCCAGAACATATGGCGATATTCCTCCTAGCAACTTTAGATGGAGTAATATTCATATTATGGGTACTCTACTTAGAAATAAAACACAAAATATCTGATTTTATATAATGCAAATTCAACAACAAGTCCAAGAAATAGATCCAAATTATGTCTGTGAAGCATGTGGTAAAACACTAGAAGAGTTAAAGTGTAAACTAATCTGTAAGCGCTGCGGTTACTTCAGATCTTGTTCTGATTTATTCTAAAAATAAAAAAAATCAAAAATCAATCTTATTTAAATTTTTTAGATCTTTTATTCAGTATTCCTCTAATTGATTGGCTAATAGCTTTATCCGTACGATGAATACACCCTATCCAACAGCAAGGCCTGCGTTTTCCCTCCATCAAATCATTAATAGTTCTTTCAATTCTTCCATTTCTAGTTTCTTTCATCTTAGCATCTAAAACCCAACAAATAAATTCATTGCGTGCAAGAGGAGTAATATCTTCCCATGCTTTCCTAGCCTTAGGAAAAGAAAAAAGAACTGTTTGTAAATCAGCAGGCATTTTATGAGGTAAATTAACTTCTTTTTTCATAATATCAAGAGTCATTAGTATTTTATATAAATATGCGCAGATCACACCCTGCTACTTTTTCCCATTTAATCTATCAATTAATTCATTGTTAAAAGTTACTATTTCTAAGATAATACAAATACATAGAACTATATAATCAAGAGTCTTAGCTAAATGTGACTGAAGAATTAATATTGAAGGCTTTTGAGGCCGTAGGTATACCTAAGATGCAAATTATAGTCTATCTAGATCTTCTAAAGAATAAAGAATCCACCGCAACGCAGGTTTCTAAAAGAACTAAGATGCATAGAGCTAATGTATATGATACCCTAACAAAACTAAAAGAAAGAAATCTAGTTTATTTATCGAACAAAGATGGAAAACAGATGTTTGTTGCATTATCTACAGATTTGATTGTTAGTGAAGAAAAAGATAGGTTAGAAAATTTAAAATTAGCTATGAATTATATAAAGAACTCATACGTTGGAGGTAAATCTCCAACGGTTTATACATTAGAGGGGTTGGGTGCTGTAAGAAGTATTTTATTTGGCTTACTCGAAAAAAGATCGCCTATTTGGATGTATGGACTTGCAGAAGATGAAAATCTAGTTAATATTCTTAATGATAAATTATTGCATTCTTTTCATCTTGAGAGAATAAAGAGACAAACTGAACTTAAATTATTATTTTATAAAAATCCAGTTGAAGAAATCAAAAGTATTACCCGTCTCAAATATACTGAAGCTAAATTATTACCAAAAAATCAACAATCAGAAAACTCAAGAATAACTCAAATAGTGTGTGGTAACTATGTTTATATCACTCTCTGGATTCATCCGATTTATACAATTGCAATAGAAAGCGATATTGTCTCAAAAGAGTATGCTGAATTATACAAAATCCTTTGGAACTATTCAAAAGAGACTGCTTAATTTTCTAGACCTAAGTCTCGAATCATACAACAATTATACCAAACTACTGCGCCGGAATATATAGTAAGATTACTATAATAAATTACAATGGAGGCAAAAGAGATGACAAATATACAAAGAATGAAAAGTGATATGTCTACCGCAGATAAAAGAGAAGCAACAGATAAAGAAGTAAAAGATAATAGAGATGCAAATGACGCATTAACTAAAGAGAGAAGATCTAAGGCAGATGAAAAGATAGAAGAAAATAGAATTAAAAACGATGAACTAACTGCAGATAGAAGAGAAGAAAAAGATGAAAAGATAAGTACTGCTTTAGCTATGTCCTTATTAATAGGTTTAGCAGCCGGAATTGTCTTTATGTTAGTCTAAGTTAGAATTATGGATTCTAAAAAAGATGGTTTTACAGCAAAAAGCAAAATAATTCATCTAGCCAATAACAATAGGTATCAAACAATTAACAACATAGACTTGGAAAAATAGCTTTAGATTAGATAGAGGGTCATTTGGAACATAATTTTTTATTGTTTTCCAAATGACCCAGTTTATTTATTAAAGTATAAAATCATACAGCGCGCGTCTATATACATAGAATACTTAACTAAATATAATAAAATGACTAAATTAAAAAATAACGTAGAAAATTTGAATGCTTTAATTAGAGAAGGGAGAATTAGTGAGGCATTCGAGAATTATTATGGAAATGATGTAGTTATACAAGTAAATGGGAATCTTCCAGTAGAAGGAAAAGATGCAAATAGAAAAAGAGAGATGATATTCCTTCAAGAGATAGATAAATTAAATAGTGCGGAAATAAAGTCTGTTACTTATGGCGGGGCCGGAGATAATGTTTCAATGACTGAATGGGGAATAAATATAGAAAATAAAAATGGTGAAAAAAAGACTATCTACAGAGTAAATGTCCAGCATTGGAAAGATGATAAGATAATAAGTGAGAAATTGTATTTTTGTGGAGATCAGAAATTTTAGAAGTATGAGATCATACAGCGCACTACTATATACTTCTTTTAACTAGATATATTATGATAAAAAAAACTTTGAATTCAAAGAGTAGTTTTTTGAATGCTCAAAATGTTCATAAGACACATTTTGACATAAACAGAAAAGGCATAGGTGGATTGTTAAGTTGGGCAATTGTATTCTTAATAGTAGCAATCGTTGCTGCAATATTTGGATTTGGAGGAGTTGCTGGCACTTCAATTACAATAGCGAAATGGTTAGCAATAATCTTCGTAATATTATTCGTAGTCTCAGTAATAGCCCACACAATAAAGAGAGCTTAAAATCTGAGAAACAAATAAAATTAATATTCAAAGGAAAATAAAATGAGAATAGGTCTTGTCATATTAGGAGTAATATTTCTAGTACTTGGAGTTGTTTTATATCTCTATCCTTCTCAAACTTTTAGCGCCCAAACTAACGTTGCTCCAAGTGGACAAAGCAATATTGTAAACTCTTCTGCAAAGTTCCAAGTCCCAGTTGAATGGTCATATACATTATCTATAATAGGTTTTATATTCTTACTATTCGGTTCAGTAATTCCTAGTCATGCACAAGTAATAATTC
>ERZ1292623.3287-Hain-H51-01um-R1-3287-length-13862-cov-9_pt1 | contig 13862 bp, 12 predicted proteins | sample MGYA00564398_ERZ1292623 | MGnify/ENA primary metagenome ERZ1292623 (study PRJEB36523, sample SAMEA6512633) | groundwater metagenome | collected 2019-01-07 | study: AquaDiva: Metagenomics assemblies of 32 groundwater samples
CTTCCGCCCTCCATGGATGGAGTAATGCCGCGAGAGGGCAGGAGCCCGAAGCGGCCGCCATCCATGGCGGTCGGCCGGAAAACTGTTCCTGCGTTTGTCCCCGTAGGGACGGCTTCGCGCTCGGCACTTCCGCCATCCATGGCGGTCGGCGGAAATCAGTGAAGAATTTCCTGCTTGTTGCCGATCCGTGTCGGTGAGGCATGGTGCATAACCATGCGCCAGCCGTTACCGGTGAGGCGGTAAACGTTGGTGGCGATGACCGGCGGCTGGTAGTTGCTGTCCTTGCCGAGGCGGATGTGTTCGTGCACCACGTGCACCGTCAGGTTCTGATCGTCGTAGCGCGATTCGTCGCTCAAGCGGAATTCCATGCCCGGCGAGTGCGCGAAGATCTGCTCCCAGCTTTGGCGCACGGCGGCGCGGCCATCGAGACGCTGGCCGCCGGGATGCACGCACGAGATATTTTCATCGTCGTCCCACACCGCCATCATCAGACCGAGATCGTTCTTGTGGAGAGCACGGTAAAAGGCCGCTTCCGTTGCCTCGGGGCTGGAGAATACGAGCTTGTTGGCCGGCATGGGATTCCCTTCAGTAATTGCGCATGGCGGGATCGATCTCGCGCGCCCACGCGTCCACCCCGCCCTGAAGATTATAAAGCTTTTTGAAACCCCGGCCGGCCAAAAAACCAGCCACCTGCAGGCTGCGCACGCCATGATGGCAGACCACCACGGTTTCCTGTTCGGGATCGAGTTGCGCGGCGCGCGCCGGAATCTGACCCATGGGGATGTGTGTAGTACCGGGCAGGGCGCAGAGATTTATTTCCCAGCCCTCGCGCACGTCGAGGAGCACGGGCCTCGCGCCGGGTTGTGCCAGCCGTTCCTTGAGCTCGCGTACCGTCATCTGTTGCATGTTTGCCGCGCCCGATCAGGGGTCAATTTCTTCCCAGTTGTCATGACGTTGCCGGCGTTCCTGACGATAGTTGGTGATTTCCAGACGTGTTCCGTCGGGGTCGGAGAAGAATACCGCAAAATAATCCGGAGCGTACTCCGGATAGCGTTTGGCTTCGTTCACAGCAATGTTTCGCTCTTTGAGCATACTCGCTGCCTTTTGCACCTCTTTTTCGCCCTCAACTCTCAGACAGAGGTGATGGAGCCCGGGGGCATAAGGATTATGCCGATTCGTAATCCGCGCAGGACGGAGTACATAACCGAAGTGGCGGTTGTAATACTGAATGTGATTTTCAGCGCCGATTTGAAACGGGCTCTTCCGGAAGTCGAGGATTCCCATCACCACATCATAGAATTTCTCGGACCTTTCCATGTTCGAGACGGTGATGTAGATGTGATCAATGCCGATGATTTCGGGCATGTTTAATTTGAGCCCTAACCCCGGAATGACGGGGTTGGATGTGTCGCTTTCAAATAGCTGTTAAAACACGAACGCGCTGGGCGCGAGCGCGTTCTTGAGCGGCGCCAGGTCGGTCTCGAACAAACCGCGGGTGTCGAAGCCGTTCTGGGTCACGCGCACGATCAGCTGCGCTTCCATCGCCGGCGACTGGCCGACAATCGCCGCCAGCCGACCACCGGCGGCGAGGTTTTTCTTGAGGCTCTCCGGCAAGAGCGGCAACGAGCCGGTGACGAGAATCACATCATACGGCGCGTGCCGGTCCCAGCCGCGCGCGCCGTCGCCGATTTCGAGTTCGACATTGCTCGCGCCGTGCGCGGCCAGTTTCTCCGAGGCGCGCCGGCTGAACTCGGGAATCAGCTCGACGCTGTGTACCTTCCCCCCCAGTTGGTTGAGCAACCAGGTTACATAACCGCTGCCGGTGCCGATCTCAAGAATCTTGTCAGTCGGTTCGATCGCCAGCTCCTGTATCAGGCGCGCCTCCACCAACGGCGCCATCATCACCTCGCCGTGGCCGAGAGGAATCTGCATGTCGGCAAATGCGTAGTGGCGGTGCTCGGCCGGCACAAACTCGTGGCGCGGCGCACGGCGCACGAGCTCCAGAATGCGCTCATCCAGCACCGAACCGGTACGTAGCTGGCTTACCACCATGTTGTAGCGCGCGGTTTCGATGCTGGTTTCGGACATGACGGACCCTTTCTTAAAAGTTGCGTGTGTCTGACTGGCGGCGGAAAATCTGCTCCTGCGTTTCCCGCACTTCCGCCATCCATGGCGGTCGGCGGAAAATCTGCTCCTGCGTTTGTCCAGTGAATAAAGCCTCCTTCACTGACGGCTCCACGCTCCGCACTTCTGCCCTCCATGGATGGAGTAATGCCGCGAGAGGGCAAGCCTAAGCGCTGGCGTGCCGGCAGGCAAGCCATGCGGATTAACAGGGTTATCGACGCTACTGAATGGGCGCCGTCCCTCGGTTATGCAGGGTGGGGCCCTGCCCTACCATTCATTTTCTCCTTTAGTTAAGGTTGTATTCATGCGCCGATTCCGTTAGCTTTGCCTGCTTGCAGCTGGGGGTGCCCGCGAGCGGGCTGAGAAACACCCTTTGAACCTGATCCGGGTTGTACCGGCGAAGGGAAGCCTGCCTTGCTTCCCGGCGTGTGCCATCCCCAGCCGACCGCCATGGATGGCGGCCGCTACGGGCTCCTGCCCTCTCGCGGCATTACTCCATCCATGGAGGGCAGAAGTGCGGAGCGCGAAGCCGTCCCTACGGGGACAAATGCCGGAGCATTTTTCCGCCTATTCGCCCGTTGCGGGCCAGGAGGATGCAACCATGAGCGCCAACCCGAAAGATTTTTTGAACACCTCGTCCAGACTCCCGGACGCCGTCACCGCGCCGTTCCCCGGTTCGCGCAAGATTTACGTCACCGGCAGCCGGGCTGACCTGCGCGTCGGCATGCGCGAAGTGATCCAGCAGCCGACGCCGCTCATGCACGGCACCGAAGCAAACCCGCCGATCCCGGTTTACGATACCTCCGGCCCGTACACCGACCCGGACGCACACATCGACCTGCGCAAGGGTTTGGCGCCGCTGCGCGAGAAATGGATTCTTGAACGCAACGACACCGAACAGCTCGACGGCCCGTCGTCGCAGTTTGGCCGCCGTCGCCAGAGCGACCCTGCGCTTGGCGATCTGCGCTTCGAGCACCTGCACAAGCCGCGCCGCGCCAAAAGCGGCGCGAACGTCAGCCAGATGCACTACGCGCGCCAAGGCGTGGTCACGCCGGAGATGGAGTACATCGCCATCCGCGAGACCCTGCAACGCAACGAACTGCGCAAGGACCCGCGCTACACGAAGCTGCTTAAACAACACAAAGGCCAGGACTGGGGTGCGGCTATTCCAGAGGAAATAACGCCTGAGTTCGTGCGCAGCGAAGTCGCGCGCGGCCGCGCCATCATCCCCGCCAACATCAACCATCCGGAATCCGAGCCGATGATCATCGGCCGCAACTTCCTGGTGAAGATCAACACCAACATCGGCAACTCGGCGGTCACGTCGAGCATCGAAGAAGAAGTGGAGAAAATGGTGTGGTCGGCACGCTGGGGCGGCGACACGCTCATGGATCTGTCCACCGGCAAGAACATCCACGAAACCCGCGAGTGGATCATCCGCAACGCGCCCATGCCGGTCGGCACGGTTCCGATTTATCAGGCCCTGGAGAAAGTAAACGGCAAGGCCGAAGACCTTACCTGGGAGATGTTCCGCGACACGCTCATTGAGCAGGCCGAGCAGGGCGTGGACTACTTCACCATCCACGCCGGCGTGCGCCTCAAGTACGTGCCACTCACCGCCCAGCGCGTTACCGGCATCGTGTCGCGCGGCGGTTCCATCATGGCCAAGTGGTGTCTTGCGCATCACCAGGAGAGTTTCCTCTACACCCGCTTTGAGGAAATCTGTGAAATCATGAAGGCCTACGACGTGAGTTTCAGCCTGGGCGACGGCCTGCGCCCCGGCTGCATCGCCGATGCCAACGACGCCGCCCAGTTCGGCGAGCTGGAAACCCTGGGCGAGCTGACAAAAATTTCCTGGAAACACGACGTGCAGGTAATGATTGAAGGCCCCGGCCATGTGCCCATGCAGCTCATCAAGGAGAACATGGACAAGGAATTAGTGGACTGTCTCGAAGCACCGTTCTACACCCTCGGGCCCCTGACCACCGACATCGCCCCCGGCTACGACCATATAACGTCCGCCATCGGCGCGGCCCAGATCGGCTGGTACGGCACCGCCATGCTCTGCTACGTAACGCCCAAGGAACACCTGGGGTTACCGAACAAGCAGGACGTGCGCGACGGCATCATCACCTACAAAATCGCCGCCCACGCCGCCGACCTCGCCAAGGGCCACCCGGGCGCGCAGTTGCGCGACAACGCCCTTTCCAAGGCGCGCTTCGAATTCCGCTGGGAAGACCAGTTCAATCTCGGCCTCGATCCCGACAAGGCGCGCGACTTCCACGACGAAACCATGCCCAAGGACGCGCACAAACTCGCGCACTTCTGTTCCATGTGCGGGCCGAACTTCTGTTCCATGAAGATCACCCAGGAAGTCCGCGACTACGCCGCCGCGCAGCAGCTTACGGAAGAAGAAGCGCTCAAAAAGGGAATGGAAGAAAAGGCCATCGAGTTCAAAAAGGCCGGCGCGGAGATTTACCGCAAGGAATAAAACGCTCGATGCCACTCTACTTGCCGCTATTCAAGGCGCTTAACGATGCCGATGTGAAGTATGTCGTGGTGGGAGGGGTGGCAACCGTGCTCCATGGTTACGCGCGCTTGACCATGGATATTGATCTTATCGTCGATCTCGTTCCGGATGAGGCGGCCCGAGTCGTACGAACGCTGGAGTCATTGGGATTCAAGCCGCGCGTGCCGGTACCGGCAGCGCAGTTTGCCGATGCGGCGAAACGCAAGGAGTGGATCGAGCAGAAGGGGATGACGGTGTTTTCGTTTTTCAACCCGTCCAACCCGATGCTGACGGTCGATCTTTTTGTACATCACCCCATTCCATTCACAGACTTGCACTCACGTGCTGAGCGCATGGTTATCGACGGTGTTCAGATCTGTATTTGTTCAATAGATGATCTGATTACCTTAAAGCAGCTGGCGGGCAGACCACAGGACCTGCAGGACATCGAAAAATTGCGACTCATCCAGGAGAAACGCCAACGTGGAGAACGCTAAACCGACATCAATGGACAAAAGTTTTTATCCAGTGACATGGGATGAGGTCAAGGAGGCTGAACTTGACGACGCCTTGCGCGCCACGCCCGCCCAGCGGCTGGCCTGGTTGGAAGAAGCGCTGAAATTAGCGTGGATGGCAGGCGCCACCAGAGGAGAGAAGGAGTCATAGCGGAAATAAACGGAGCTAGACCCTGAGGTTTCCTCTTTTCGATAGTGCAGACAATGTTTCAGACGTGCTGTCTATTCTCCTGCGTTGAGACGTTCAGGTGTTCATCAATCGGTATGGGATGCCTGATCGTGTAACCCTGCGCGTAGTCGACGCCGAGAGCCACCAGCCGTTCCAGTATCGCATCGCTTTCCACGGACTCGGCGATGGTGGCAATGCCCAGCACATGGCCAATGTCGTTGATCGAACGCACCATCGCCTCGTCGAGCACGTCGTCGACCATGTCCCGCACCAGACTGCCGTCGATTTTGAGGAAATCGACCGGCAGGTTCTTGAGGTAGGTGAATGACGACCAGCCGCTGCCAAAATCATCCAGCAGGAAGCGGCAGCCTTTTTCCTTGAGGACAGTCATGATGCGGATCGCGCTGTCCAGCTCCCGAACAGCGGCGGTTTCGGTAAGCTCGAACGCGATTCTGGCCGGAGCGACGCCGCTGGATTCCAGCTCCTGCAATACAAAAGCCAGAAACGGCGCGTCACTCAGGGATGGTCCGGACAGGTTGATGGTGTAGCACTCGGCCAGTGCTGGATTCGACGCGTGGGCGGCCAGCCACTGCAGCGTTTTCTGGATGACCCATCTGTCGATGGCCGGCATCAATCCGTAACGTTCCGCGGCCGGCAGAAACGCCCCGGGTGACGCCAGTGTGTCGTCCTCGTCGCGCATGCGCAGGAGTATCTCTTGCATCGCCGGTACCCTGGTCGATGAGGCGAGGTGGATGATCGGCTGGCAAAACAATACGAATCGGTCTTCATCCAGGGCATGTTTCAGCCGGCTGACCCACTGCATCTGTTTGCGGCGCTGGCTGAGTTCGTTATCGTCGGCTTGGTAGATCAGCACGCGGTTTCGTCCCATATCCTTGGCGGCATAACAGGCGGCGTCGGCGGCGCTGAGGATAGCAGCGGGGCTTTCCGGGCCTCCGCCAAACGGCACCATGCCGATACTGGCACTGATCGTGAAGGTTCGATCCTTCCACACGAACCGGAAATCGTTGATCGTCTGCAGCAGCTGGTGCGCAACCTGTCTTGCTTCGTCCGCCGGACAGCTGTGCAGCAGAACACCCATCTCGTCGCCGCCGAGGCGGGCCAGCAGGTCGCTCTGCCGTGTTTCCCGGCGCAGTACGGCGGCCAGTTGGCGCAATAACTGATCGCCGGCGGAATGCCCGCAGGCATCGTTGACGATCTTGAACTGGTCGAGATCGATATACAGCAACGCATGCTGGGTGCGGTCGGATACGGCATTGGTGATAAACTGGCCCAGACGCTCCTCGAAAGCGCGCCTGTTATACAGACCGGTCAGCGCATCGTGCGTGGCCTGATAGGACATCTCGTGGGCGGTCTTGCGTTGTTCGGTCACATCGCGAAACACCACCACCGAACCGCGCACCTCGGCGTCGCGCCCAAGTATCGGCGCAACCGATTGGTCAATGGGGATCTTCCGATACGAACGATTGATGAGCAGATTGTCCAGCGTCGCGGATTCCTCGACCCCGACCGGCGAGGCGGATTCCTCCGCCGGTTGTACCCGGAAAACCTCGATGAGGCGGCGACCGCGCGCCTCGTCGCTGCCCCAACCGGTTAATTTCTCGGCCACGGCGTTCAGGTACTCGACGCAGCCGGCGGCGTCGGTCGTGATCACCGCATCGCCGATGGAGGCAAGTGTGACCAGCGCACGTTCCTTTTCCAGCGCCAGCTCGGCGGTCTTCTCGGCCACCTGCCGTTCAATCTCAAGATTCCGCAGGACCAGCGCCCGGGTGCGCCGCGCCGCGCGTTGCACAGCGACCACCAGCAGCACGGTGGTCAGTGCCCCGGCAAGAAATACCGCGATGACCGGCAGGTAGTTGATATCGCGCCACGACACCGCCTGCTGCAGGTCGAGCCGGAAACGTTGATTGCCGGAGTTAATCTCGGATCTTTGCGTGAGCACCGGGGTGCTCCAGCTGGCGGAGGCATCGTCAAAATCGGCGCTTGCAACAAGTTTAAGCGGCGGTCCGCCGCGGGACGGGATCATCGTCAGCTTTGCCGCTAACGGCCGCCTGGCCAGCGATTCTGAAAGCAATTGTTCGGCGTTGATGCGCAATGCGACCAGCGCATTCACCGCCGGGCGGCGCTCTTCGGTGGTGGCCGGGGCGCCCTTACCGGCGTATACCGGTGAAAACAGCCAGTAACCCCGGACCCGTCCTTCGATGAGCTGGGGGTCGGCGGCGCTCGGCTGCGCCGAGTCGATCGCCAGCTGCGCCGACTGTGCGAGTTGTGCGTCCGCAAACACATCGAACCCGATCATGGAGACCGAGATCGGCTCGAACGGTTCGATGAACAGCATCGGAAAATACTGTGCACGCGCCGGGGCGCTGCGGTAGACGTCGCCGGAGCGATCGGTGATGGCGAAACCCGGAAACCCGGACTCGCGGCGCGAGCGCTCAAAGCCGCGCCGCAGTTTTTCGGGGATGCGCGGCAGATAGGAGGTGGAGACCATGTACCGGTGCCGCCGCAGGAGTTCATCGGAAAACACCCGGAACTGATCGGCATCCACGTGGGTGGCGGAGTTCACCAGCGTTCCCAGGCTGATGATCATTTCGTCGCCGGTCTTGATGCGTGCGAGCACCTGCTCACGCACGGCATCGGAATGCGCGGCAAAGACCTTCTGCTGGTCGTTCAGCGCGTCTTTCCAGGTCGATAGGACTACAGCCGCTGTCAGGAATGCGCCAAACAGCGCAATCAGCATGACGAACGACGGACGCAGCCGCCGCATGAGTTCTGTCACTAGTCCACCTTCATGGCCTTTTGCAGGATTTCGGTCGACACCCGGATGCCGGCCTTGTCCAGCAGCAGGGTGTTGACGTACATGTTCCAGCGGCGGTTCGCCACCACCGGAATTTTCGAGGGCGGCGTGCCATTCAGTATCAGTACGGCGACCTTGCCGGCCCATTCGCCCTGCTCGTCGGCGATCTTGGCCATGGTCAGCATGGCGTACGGGGCCATCCACTCGAGGTAGGCGACGGTGAAGCGCCGGCCATGTTCATGCACATAGCGACGTGCCACCGCCTCGTCCCAATCCTTGATGCCGGCACTATTGCCGATCACGATAAAGTCGGCGTTTTGTTGCGCGGCGCTGAATCCCGCCTGCCAGTCGGCGAGCGTGCTCACCGCGGTGTGGGTCAGGGTGATGCCGCGGCGCTTGTAGAGTTCCCGGGACATGGCAAATTCCTTGCTTTGGGTCATCTCGTCGGCCGACAGAAAAACTCCGCGCCGCGGATATTTAACCACGGTCAGCACCTCGGCCAGCAGCGGTCCGATCGGACCGACCTCAATCATGCCGGTGGCATTGCGATACGGATAGCCATAGGGTTCGGCGGTCCAGTTCAGGCCGCAAAAAACCACCGGGATCGCCGCATTCTTGTAATACGGCATGATCAGGAATCTGGAAACGTTGTCGTCGGCGGCGATGATGATATCCGGCTTCCAGGTCTCCACGAGTTGTTTGGCCTCAAGCGCCTTGGCCCTGGCAAACGCCTCGCCCAGATTGTGCTTGCCGTCCATGTAGAATTTGCGGATCTCGCAACGGTTCTGCAGGGTCGATTGCAGGCCGAGCTGGATGCCATCGTCCCATTCATAACCGGCGTGGTACGACGATACGTACAGACAGCGGGCCGGCGGGGCGGCCCCAGCCGCAGTCGCGTGGGCAGCCAGGATCAGTCCTGCTAAAGCGGCAGCCAGATGCATAAATCTCTTTTTGACGAAATGACACCCGGACAGATCGGCATATCGGGTTCGGGGCCCGTGATCACAGGCCCGATGCCAACCCGGTGTCCATCGTAAATCGGAGGCCATGTTGATATTGTGGCTATCCATAAGTTTTCCATTAAAAATGTGCAAATTGTGTGCCAGCCTGATTCATGACAACCCGGGTCAGACGCGTCTCACGCGACAGTTTCAACCTGCGTGGGGAGGCCGTAGGCGGGGCTGTTGGCAATGCGCGGCGCGCGCGGTAGGACCGGATCCTGGCTGAGAACGTTGCCAATATCCGCGGCGGAACAGGATGGATCGCTTACCATCCCGTTCACATGTACCCCGACCCCGGGAACGAAACACGCATGGCGGCTTAGTCGCTCTATGGTTCCCTGCCACTAAGTATAGTGCCCAATCGGGATCGCCGGAGGCCGTCCTCTAAGGGAGGAACCGGCTGCTTCCGGCCTCCGGAGGGCGCGCCGACAACCCTGCCAGTCCGGGCGGGGCCCCGACCGCCTGTTTGTGCTTGGGGTAAGTTAAGTCTGTGTCGGGATAGGAGTAAGCTGACCGCGGCCATCCGGTTGGTGCTTTCCATCGCCTCGGCTGTGTCGGCGGCGATGGGACGCGGATGGAAATGTTGTCATGCCTGATCTTTAAAGGAGAACGGTTATGGCTTACTTCCCGCTGAACGAAGCACCCGGTCAGCAGGATGTCGGGAGCGCGCTGCGCAGGCGGGACGCCTGGCGACGTTGGATGTTTTTCCATACTTAACTTCAAGGGGAGAGAGGAATGAACAAGAATAGTGTTCGCGGCTTGCTTGCAGCAGGCCTGCTGCTGCCGTTGGGTGTGGCATCTGCCGCAGAACTGGCAGTAGCGCCGGCCATCGATCTGGCCTACAAGTCCAGTGACTTCACCATTGCATTTTTCGGCGGTAGCGGAACCAGCTTGATCAAGCCTTCCTACACCACCCTGACCCCTTCCCTGGCGCTGAACTATGGCCGTTTTTACGGGGTAGCGGCCTATGAGTCCACGGTGGATGACTGGAATTCGACGAGTCTGGAGGTATCTTCTCCCACCAGCAACAGTTTCATACAGCAAACGTTCGAGCGCAACGAGGCGTCGCTGACGTTCGGTTATCGTGTTCTGGATGGCAGCGGCAAGCTGGGCGCGGTCAATGTTTTTGCCGGTTACCTGCAAGGCGTTTCCGGCTGGAACTCGACCACTTTCCGGTACAGCGCCGCTCCAGCTCCAGTCAGTATCAAGAACCTGAATGTCAATTTCAACGAGAAGGGATTATTCGTCGGCGCCAATTACAGCCAACCCTTTGGCAGCAAGGGCACGCTTTCCCTGAGCGCCGCTTACGGTTTCTTGTCCGGACTGCTGAATGACGTTGAAACCTCCGGCGGCAGCTCCAGCACCAACCAGGACTTGTATTCGAAGTCCAATGGTCTCAGCGTGGGTCTGGCCTGGAGCGGGAACCTCACCGGCAACATGAACTACCGCGTCGGCCTGAAATACATCAAATACAATTTCGACGTGGACAGGATCGACGACAAGCTGACGGGCACGTCAACCAGCGTCACGCCCGGAATGTTCGTGATCAAGGAGCAGATCTACTCGCTGAATTTTGGCGTGATAAATTATTTCTGATATTCCCGGGCAAGGGCCGCCGCGCCGCACCCAGCCTGGGGCGCGGGTGTGTGCGGCGCAGGGTTCGCGCTGCACCGGTATTTCTTGCCGCCCGCGGTTCAGAACGTGCCGAAGGTGCGCGGTTTGGCCTTCTGGCGCTCGGCCACGTCTTTCTGCAGGCCCGCCAGCAGGCGATGGTTGGGAACGAGGTCGAGGCCCTTGCGGATCAGATTGTCGGCCTCGGAATAGTCCTTGGCGTCGGCACGCACCGTGGCGAGTTTGAGATAGGCGTCGGCGATCTGGTTGGCTGTATTCCTGACCCGCGCGTCGGAGGGCGCGAGCTTGGTGGCTTCGGCATAAAGTTCCGTGGCCAGTCCGGCGCGCGTGGCGGTGATGCCGCCCGTGGCCAGAAGTTCCTGCATGCGTGCAAAGATGCCGGCCAGCTTCTGCTCGCGTTCCTGGGTTTCATCGATACGCGGCGCCACGACCGGCGCCGGCGGGCGAGCGGCGGCGATCGGTTCCGGTCGGCGCGGCGGTTCCTTTTTGGCGGTGGCTGCCGGTGCGGGTTTGATCGCCCCTGACGCCGTTCTGATGCGGGCCTCGCTCAGCGCCTGACGGCGGGCGGCGAGCAGCGGATGGGCGGGGTCGGTTTCCTCGGCCTGTTTGAGCGCCAGCGCCGCTTGGTCGTAATCCTTTCTGTCCAACGCCTGGTCGAACTGATCGATATAGTATTTGGCAATCTCCTGCAGGCCGCGCTGGGCGCGGGCATTGCCGGCGTCGAGGTCGAGTACCTGGCGGTATTTGTGCACCGCGCTCTGGTCGCGCGGTTCCAGGTAGCGCCCGGCGAGCGCCGCCATGCCGGCCTCGGCAAACAGCACGTTCAGGCGATTCGCCTTGCTGTCAGCGGATGGCGATGGCGCCGCGGGGATGGAGGCCTGGGGTGCGGGTGGAGTCGTGGCTGGACGCAGCAGGAAGTATCCGCCCGCGGCGATCAGCGGAACCAGCACCGCGGCGGCGATGACCAGTCCACGCCGGTTACCGGCGCCTTCGGCAACCGGCGCACCGGTGACCTGGGTCCTGGCGTGGGCGCCGGAAGTGCGTGACCGGACGACCGTCGGCTGTTTGGTCCTGCCGCCGCCAGTGATCACGGTCGGCGTGGTGGTGCTGACCGCGGTGAAATTGCCCGAACTCATGGCATCGATCATGGCCACGAATTCCGCGCCGCTCTGGAAGCGGTCGTCCGGGTCCTTGGCCAGCAGTTGGTCGAGCAGCGGCTGGTAAACCCTGAGCGGTGGCGGCAGGGCCGGCGCCGGCTCTTTAAGATGTTTGATGCCGATCGACAGCGCCGAGGTGCCATTGAACGGGACGACGCCGGTGAGCATTTCATACAGCATGATGCCCAGGCTGTAGAGATCGGAGCGGTGATCGAGATCCATGCCCTGGGCCTGTTCCGGGCTCATGTAGTGCGGCGTGCCGATGATGGCGCCGGTGGCCGTCATGCGCGACGCGCCGTCGCCGGTCTTGGCGATGCCGAAGTCGGTGAGCAGGGCGGTGCCGTCATGGCGAAAGATAACGTTCTCCGGTTTGACGTCGCGGTGCACGTAGTTCTTGGAATGGGCAAAGGACAGGGCGCTCGCCACCTGGCGGATGATGGACAGCGCCATCTTCGGCATCATGCCTTCGTGGATACGCGCCTTGAGATCGCCGCCGGTGTGGTACTCCATGGAGTAGTAGTGGTGGGGGCCGGCCACGCCGACGTCGATGACCGCGATGATGTGCGGATGCGAGAGCTGGGCGACGATGCGCGCCTCGCGCAGGAAACGCTCGCTGAAACTCGGGTCGGTCGCACTCAGCGCCGGCAGCATGACCTTGATCGCCACCTCGCGCTCCATGCTTACCTGCATGGCCAGATACACGCGCGCCATGCCGCCCCGGCCGAGTTCGCGGATTATGCGGTAGCCGGGAATTTTGAGATCGGGATCGGGTGTCGTTGAGTTCATGGAGAATGGAGACTGCTATTCACACAAAAAGTGTATCAGATGCAGGCCGCCGTCCTGGATTTTTTCGCCGCAGGCAATCACGCCGGAACCGAACAGCGGCAACTCCTCGCGGTGCAGAAACAGGTTGTCGATGTCCTTGAGACTGATGTAGGTGCCGTTGGCGCTGTGGTCCACGTACACGAATTTTCCCAGCCGGTATTCGATCTTGCCGTGCTGGCGCGAGGCCAGCGTGGACAGGATCTGCAGGTTGCAGCCGTCGTCACGGCCAAGGGTGTAGGCGGCGCGGCCGTCGCCGCGAATCGCGCGGGTCTGTTCCCGATAGGTGAGGACGATGCGCTCGCTCGCACCGCCGCCGCCGCTGGTGCGGTTCATGTGCAGCACGGTCAGGTTCTCCTGGTGCCAGATGACCTCGTGCAACACCAGTGCCTCGGCCTTGCCCTTGACCGGCGTGAAATCGAGACGGCGGGTGTGGGCGGAATCGGCCGGCGTCAGCGCCTCAATCGTCTGGGCGGTGGTAAGTGTCTGTTGGCCCTTGGCCAGGGATGCCAGCCGCGCCGCCACGTTGACGGCGTCGCCGAACAGATCGTTGTCCTTGCGAATGGCCGGTCCGAAATGCATGCCGATGCGCATCGACAGCCGGGTTCCGCCCGGGTCGGTCTGCTGATCGAGGGTGTCGTGGATGGCGCGTGAGGCGTGCAGGGCATCGGATGGACTGTCGAAGCTGCACATAAGCTCGTCACCGATCGATTTGACGATGGCGCCGCGGTGGCTGGCGACCACAGCGCCGATTTTCCCGAGCGTGAGGCCGATCAGTTGCTGGGCTGCGGTGTCGCCGAGCCGCTCGTAGAGCGAGGTGCTGCCGATGATGTCGGCAAACAGGATGGTGCAGCTGTGCTGTTGTTTGTTATCGGTCACGGTACGTGCCGCCTGCCACTCGGTCCGGAGTGACGGGACCAGGCGTTCCTCCCCTGCTTCTCGCCAAAAGTATAGCACCGCCGCCCGCCACCCCCGGCGAGTGCTTCAGCGGCATTGATTGTAATGATGTTTCCACGGATGATTACCGGACCGAAGCGGTAATCGAACCGACGGGGTTGTGGCCAGGGAGGAATCGTGGGCAATAAAAAGTTTCTCGCCCGCCTTGCCAAAGAGCTGCC
>ERZ1292623.2371-Hain-H51-01um-R1-2371-length-16959-cov-43_pt1 | contig 13861 bp, 14 predicted proteins | sample MGYA00564398_ERZ1292623 | MGnify/ENA primary metagenome ERZ1292623 (study PRJEB36523, sample SAMEA6512633) | groundwater metagenome | collected 2019-01-07 | study: AquaDiva: Metagenomics assemblies of 32 groundwater samples
TCCATAGTGCTTCAGAGTATGCCGGCGGGCGGCAAGTTCAAGCGGGTTTGGCCCGATTGGCGTACAGATAATACAGCAACGGGATCACGAACAGCGTCAGCACCGTGGAGGCGAAGGTGCCGAAGATCAGCGAAACGGCCAGCCCGCCGAACACCGGGTCGAAGGCCATGATGGTGGTGCCGAGGATAATGGCCATGGCGGTCAGCAGGATCGGGCGCAGGCGCACCACGCCGGCCTGCAAGACGGCGTCGTACAGCGCATGGCCGCTGTTGCGGTAGTCGAGAATAAAGTCGATCAGCAGCAGCGAATTGCGCACCACGATGCCGGCCAGCGCGATTACGCCGATCATCGAGGTGGCGGTGAAGTACTGGCCGAGGATGGCGTGGCCCGGGAGCACGCCGATGATGGTCAGCGGGATTGCCCCCATGACGATCAGGGGGATGGCGAAGGAACGGTAGTAGCCGACCAGCACCAGATAGATGAGCAGAATGGCGACCGCAAACGCGCTGCCGAGATCGCGAAACACGTCCAGCGTCAAGCGCATTTCGCCGTCCCAGCGCAGCGAGTAGCCGGCCGCCGGTGGCGCCGCCATGAAATACTGGTCGAGCTTCACGCCCGAGGGCAGCGGTTGTTGCAACGCGCGCCACATGCCGAGCACGGCGTAGACCTGGCTGGTGCTGGCCAGATCGCCTTCCACGTACACCACGCGCCGCTGGTCCTTGTGCAGGATCGGCTTGGCCGTTGGCACGCGCTCGATGCGCGCGATGTCGGTCAGCGGGATCGCGCGGCCCTGCGGGGTCACGCAGAACAGGCGGTTCAGGTCGGGTGGTCCGGTGCGGTCGGCCTGCGGCAGGCGGAAACTGATCGGCACCGGTTCCTTTTCGTGTTCGATGTGCACGCTGCCGGCATCGATACCGGCCAGCGCCGTGCGCAGGGTGTCCAGTACCTGCGCCGGCAGGATGCCGGCGAGCGCGGCCTTTTCCTTGTCGACGATAATGCGGTACTCCGTCGTGTCGTGCGTCACCGAATCGTCGATGTCCACGACGTCGCGGGTGCGCGCAAACACCTGCGTGCGCACTTCGCGCGCGAGCGCGCGCAGGCGCTCGTAGGCGGTGTCCGACGATTCGGCATCGGCCGCGCCTGGCTTCACCGGCTTTTCTTCCGGGCCGTAGAGTTCCGCCAGGATCGTGGCGCGCACCGGCGGGCCGGGCGGGTCTTCGACGACCTTGATGTTGGCGCCCGTTTCCGCCGCCAGTTTCGCGAGCGGCTCGCGCAGCGCCAGCGCGATGTCGATCGACGACGTCCAGCGGTCGTGCTTGTCGCGCAGATTGACGCGCACCTCGGCCACGTGCGGACCCTGGCGCAGGTTGGTCCCGCGCAACAGGCCGTTGAAATCCACCACCCCGGGTTCGCCGACGCTGGTCTCGTAACTGGCCACGTGCGGATGCTGGCGCACGATGTCGCCGACCCGGCGCGCGACACGGTCGGTTTCCTCCAGCGCCGTGCCTTCCGGCATGGCGATGGTGAGGTTGATGGTGTTGGTGTTGTTTTTCGGCAGCATCCTGAACTGCACCAGTTGCAAGGCCGGCAGGGCCATCACCAGCACCATGGCCCCGACCACGCCCCAGGCGAACAGGCGGCGCGGACGGCCACCGTCGAGCAGCAGGCGCATCAGGCGTTCATAGCCGCGCTCCAGCCGTCCCGGCGCATGCGTGTCAGCCGCGTGTTTCGCGGTGTCTCGCGCGTTCATGCGCAGCCAGCGGTAGGCGGCCCACGGCGCCACGGTGTAGGCGATCACCAGCGAGACGATCATCGCGACCGTCACGTTGAACGGGATCGGCGCCATGTACGGGCCCATCATGCCGGTGACCCAGAACATCGGCACGAAGGCGATGATGACCGTGAGGGTGGCGAGGTTGGTGGGTTTGCCGATTTCGTTGACCGCCTGCACGGCGTGTTTCAGCCGGTCGACCGACTGGCGCGAGTAGTGGCGGAAGATGTTCTCGATCACGACGATCGAATCGTCCACCAGCAGGCCGAGCGACAGGATCAGCGCAAACAGCGTAATGCGGTTAATGCTCTGGCCGGCGATCAGGCCGATGGTCAGCGTGATGAACAGGATCAGCGGGATGGTGATGGTGACAATGCCGGCCGCGCGCCAGCCGAGGAAGATGATCAGCAGCACCACCACCGTGCCGACGGCGATCGCCAGGTGCTCCATGAGCGTATTGACGGCATCGTTGGCACGCGCACCGTCGTTGCGCGTGACGGTCACGCGAACCTGCTCGGGGATCAGCTGCGGCCGTACCTGCTCCAGTTTGCGCAGCACCGCATCGGCGACGGTGACGGCATTGGCGCCGGAGCGCTTGGCGACGGTGATGGTCACGGCCGGAATTTCGTAGTCGGGCGGGTGCGCGCCGCGATGCGCGGGTCCGAAGCCCAGACGATGAATCTTGTCGATCTCGCCCGGCCCATCGACGATGGTGGCGACGTCGCGCAGATACACCGGCCGGTGGGCCTGCAAGCCGACGACCAGGTTGCCGACGTCGGTCGCGGTCTTGAGCATGCCGCCGGTCTGCACCGCCATCACGCGGTTGGCGTTGACCAGCATGCCGGCGCGGCTGTCGACGCTCGCCGCCTCCACCGCGCGACGCAGCTCCAGCAGCGACAGGTTGAAGTGGCGCAGGCGCCGCAGGTCGAGGTAGACGTTGATCTGGCGCGGGCGCCCGCCGTGCACGTAGGCGAGCGCGGTATCGTTCACCTGGCGCAGGTGATCCAGCACCTGGTTGGCGATGCGCCGCAGCTGGCAGTCCGTCAGGTCTGCACAAGCCAGTGAAATGGTCAGGATCGGCACGTCGTCCACGTCGACCGGTTTGACCAGCGGTTGCCGGGTGCCGGGCGGCAGGCGGTCGATATTCGACATGATGCGGTCGTAGAGCTTGACCAGCGAATCCTCCTTGTCCTGCCCGACCTTGAACTGCACGGTCACGACACCCAGCGAGTTGGTCGCGAGCCCGTAGGTGTGGTCGATGCCGGACAGTCCCTGCAGGATGGCTTCCAGCGGCCGTACCACCAGCTCCTCGACCTCCGTGGGGCTGGCGCCGGGCTTGCTGACGATGATCATGGCCGCCGGCACGACGATGCGCGGATTTTCCTCGCGCGGCGTGACCAGGAAGGAAAACACGCCGGCGATAAAGGCGAACACCAGAATCAGCACCGTCAGGCGGTTGTCGACGAAGTAGCTCGCGACCCGCCCGGCGAGATTCAATTTGTGATTATTTTTGTCCATACGATTTCTGGAACGCAGATGGACGCAGATTTATATGTTAAGGATGAACGCAGATGAATCCGATGCATTTCACAATATCTGCGTTTATCAATATAAAGGATCATCGGCGTTTATCTGCGGTTTCAACCGGTTTTACCGGACTGCCGTCGCGCACGTCGCGCAGGTCGCCCAGCACCAGCGTTTCGTTCCCATGCAGGCCGGCCAGAATGATCAGGCGATCGCCGTCGGCATGACCGGGGCGGACCATGCGGAAGCGTGCCTCGCCGATCGAATCGAGCACGAACACGCCCGGGATGCCGCCACGTTCCACCAGCGCCGCACGCGGAATCCGCAGTTGCTCCGGGTTTGCCTGCAACGCGAGCGTCGGCCGTTCCAGTGTCGGCAGGGCCGGTCGCGTCGTGACAGGCGCGCGCCCGCAGGAGGTGACGACGAGCGTTGTCAGAAGCAGGGCAGGCAACCACAGATATCTCATGGTTTCGCTCCATCGCCAGGGGGCGTGCCCTTGCCTGTGGCCAGGTCGAGCTCGGCCCAGCCGAGGAGCACCTGCACGCGCGCCGTCAGTTCCTCCTGCCGCGCTTCCAGCAGCGCGCGCTCGGCCTGCAGCAGGTCGATGAGGATCGTGCGGCCCTGTCCGTACCGTTCGCGTACCAACCGGACATTTTCGCGGGCCCGTTCCACGTTGCCCTGGCTCAGGGCATGTCGCCGGATCGCGCCCGACAGCGCGGCATGGGCGCTGCGGACTTCGTGGCGGATCGCCTGTTCGAGCGCGCGCACCTGCCATTGCGCCGCCTGGGCCTCGGCCGTGGCCGCATCGATCCCGGCGCTGTGACGCCGCCCGCTGTAGAGGTCGATGGACAGGACGCCCATGATGGTGGTCGACGAGGCCGTGGCCTCGCGATCGTCGAAGTGGTTGCGCGCGGCGATCACATCGAAGCGCGGGCGGTGCGCCGCGCGGGCACCGGACAGTTCCGCGCCGGAGGCGCGCGCTTGGGCGTGGGCCGCGGCAAGGTCCGTGCGCCGGGCGATGGCGACGGTTTCCAGTTCCGTCAGCACTGGCAACGGTGTGTTGGGGACCGCGGCGGGCAGAGGCGCCGCCTCGACCGCGGTGCCGTCGGTGAGCCCCAGGGTCAGGCGCAAGGCGCTGCGCGCCTGCTCCAGCCGGGTGATGCCCTGTTCGTGTTGGGATTCCATGGCCGACTGGTAGACCTCGGCGGTCAGCCGGTCGGATACGACCGTGCGCCCGGTGCGGGCCAGCGCGCCCGTGGTTCGGGCATGGTCGCGCGCGGCGTTGGCGGTTTCCAGGCCGATCGTCACCGCCTGCTCGGCCTGTTGCACTTGCCGGTAGGCCTGGTGAGTCTGGAAGATGACGAGTTCGCGGGTGCGTTCGTAGTGGCGCTCGTGGGCACTGGCATTTTCCGCCGCCGCGGTCGAGCGTGCGGTCAGTTGTCCGCCGCGGTAAACCGGCACGCGCAACGCCAGTTGCGCGTGGTAAATGTCCTGGCGATTCGGGTCATTGAGCCGCGCCGGGTCGAAATCGCCCGCCGTCACACGGCGGGTATTGAGTTTCGATCCGAAAACTTCGAGGGGATTGTCGGTGCTGACCGCCGACAGCGACAGGCCGAGTTCGGGATGATGCGCGCCGCGCGCCGCCTCGCGCCGTGCCGCGGCCGCCTCCACGCCGCTTTTTCGCGCCGCCAGCACCGGGTTGTGCGCGAGCGCGTGTTCGATGGCCTGCTCCAGGGTGAAAAGCCCGGCATGGCCGGTCGCGCTGGCGAGCGCAGCGGCCAGCAGCAGGAATGTGCGGATGAAAAACCGATTGTTCATACAATGTTGCTGGTATTGGTCGGAAACACGCTTGCAGGCTAGGGGTAACACCGGCCGTCGGCCTTGACCGGCATCAACCCGGTTTGAGCACCGCCAGCAGGACCACGGCAATCAGGATCACCACCGGAAACTCGTTGAACCAGCGGTACCAGACGTGGCCATGGTGGTTGCGATTGCGCCGGAGATCGATCATCAGCTTGCCGCACCAGACGTGATAGGCCACCAGCACCGCCACCAGCGCCAGCTTGGCGAAGATCCAGACGCCGCTGACCGGGACGGCCGACCATAACCACCATCCGAACGCGACGGTCAGCACGCCGCCCGGGGTCATGATGCCCCAGAACAGTTTGCGCTCCATGATCTTGAAGCGCTCGCGCGAGGGCGCGTCGTCCGACAGGGCGTGATAGACGAACAGGCGCGGCAGGTAGAAGAGGCCCGCGAACCAGGTGACCATGAAGATGAGGTGCAGGGCCTTGACCCAGAGCATGGCGTCAGCCGGGGTCGAGCATGGATTCAATCAGGCGCCGGACCCGCGGGGTGTCGAGGCGGCCGGTTTGCTGCCAGGCGATGCGGCCGTCGCGGTCGATCAGGACGGCACTCGGGATGGCGGGAATGCCAAAGGCGCGGGCCGCGTGGCCCGGCACGTCGATGGCGACCGCGTAGGGCAGCTGGCGCTCGCGGGCGAAATCGCGCACCACCACCGGCGGGTCGTAGGGCATGGCCACCGCGATCAGCATCAGCCCGCGCGACGACAGCGATTCGTGGAGTTTCACCAGGTCGGGAATCTCGTCAATGCAGGGCGGGCAGCTGGTGGCCCAGAAGACCAGCAGTACCGGCCGGCCGCGCAGGTCCGTGACGCTGGCCCGGTTGCCATCGAGCAGGCCGAACTCCACGGCCGGCGCTGCAATCCGCTTGAGACCCGGCAGCACCCACACGATCAGCGCGGCGAGCAGCGCCACCGACAGCAGCACGGCGAACATGGAGGCGCGACGGCGGGTGATGGGCATGCCGACATTGTATGCCGGCCCCGGTTTTCGCGTCGAACGGTTCGTGCCATGATGTGCCATGCGCCCAACCTTCCTGATCCTCGGCCTGCTGTTGGCCACCCCGGCCAGCGCCGATCTTGGCGACTGGCTGCGCGATAAACTCAAGACCACCGGCGCCAAGCCGGATGCGCAGGCCTCGGCCGGCGCCATCAAGGACGCCTTGCGTCAGGGCACCGAGCGGGCCGTGGGCGAGCTGGGCCGCGAGAATGGTTTTGCCCTGCACCCGCAGTACCGTATCCCCATGCCCGAGCAACTGGTGCGCGTGGACAAAACCCTGCGCAAGCTCGGCCGCAGCAAGGACGTCGATGCCTTCCTGCTCAGCCTTAACCGCGCCGCCGAAGCGGCGGCGCCACAGGCACGCGAGGTGTTCGTGGATACCGTGCGCGGCATGACCATCAACGACGCCGTCAACATCGTGCGCGGCGGCGAGGACGCCGGCACCCGCTATTTCCGCGATCACACCCACGCCGAGCTGGTGCGTCGCTTCACGCCGATCGTGCGCGACGCCACCGATCGGGTCGGGGCCACGCGCAATTTCAAGCAGTTGCTGGTGCGTGCCGGTCCGGTCGCGCGCCTGGCCGGTGTGAGCGATTTCGATCTCGATGCCTATGTCACCGCCCGCGCGCTCGACGCGCTGTTCGCCTTGATCGGCGAAGAGGAAAAACGCATCCGCCGCGATCCGGTGGCGCGCACCACCGAACTGCTCAAGCAAGTGTTCGGGAAGAACTAGCCGGCGCGCCGGCCGGCGGCAGAAATTCCACCAGCAGATCGTTCAGGAAGCGGGCGCCGTGTTCGCTCGGGCGAATGCCGTGGGCGTCGCGGATCAGCAATCCCCGTGCGAGCGCGCGCTCAATCGATGGGCGGATCAGTTCCAGATCGAGCCCCGCGCGTTCGCGGAACAGTTGATCGGTGAAGCCCTCGTTCAGGCGCAGGGCATTGAGCAGGAACTCGAACGCCAGCTCGCGGCCCGCCGGCCGGGTTTCGCCACCGATGGCCGCGGCCGTGCCGACGGTCGCCAGATAAGCATCCGGATGTTTGACCTTCCAGCGCCGGGTTACGGCCGCTCCCGGCGTCCTGCCTCCCGCGGCACTCGCACGTCCCTGTGCATCGCCGGTCGTGGTGATCTTGCCGTGCGCGCCGGCCCCGATTCCCAGGTAGTCGCCGAATTGCCAGTAGTTCAGGTTGTGACGGCATTCGCGGCCGGGTTTGGCCCAGGCCGAGACCTCGTAGTGTCGATAACCGGCGGCCGTCAGCCGCGCGCCGATCGCTTCCTGCATGTCATCGATGCGATCGTCGTCGGGCAGGGTCGGCGGTTGTGCGTGGAAGAGCGTATTGGGCTCGATCGTGAGCTGGTAGGTGGACAGATGGGCCGGCGCCAACGACAGCGCCGTCTCGACATCGGCGATGGCGTCCGCGACGCTTTGGTCGGGCAGCCCGAACATGAGATCGAGATTAAAATTGTCGAATCCGGCCGCGCGCGCCGCCTTCGCGGCGGCCAGCGCCTCGGCGCTTCCGTGGATGCGGCCCAGCGCCTTCAGTTTGGTATCGTCGAAACTCTGAATGCCGATCGACAGCCGGTTCACGCCGGCGGCGCGATATCCCTGAAAGCGTGATGGATCGCCGATGGGATCGAGGCGAGGGCCGCGCGCCAAGGATGGCGCGATTGCGGCTTCGGCGGCGCCGGGGTTGGCTTCCAGGGTGATTTCCGCGTCGGTGTGCAGGTCGGCGCGCTCGCGGATACCTCTGATCAGGCGCGCGATGGATTCCGGTGAAAACAGGCTCGGCGTTCCGCCGCCGAGGAAAATCGTTTCGATCGGCCGCCCTCCGCTGTTGGGCCATTCCTGTTCGAGATCGCGCAGCAGGGCGGTGACATAGTCGTCCTCCGGCAGCGCCGCCCGCGCCGCGTGCGAATTAAAATCGCAGTACGGGCATTTGCGTACGCACCAGGGCAGGTGCACGTACAGCGTCAGCGGAGGTCGCGTGGACATGGGTGACGGCTTGAGCCGGCCGGCCGTCAGTGCCGCGACAGGGCGGCCAGCAGGGCACGCAGGGCCTGGCCGCGGTGGGAGAGAGCATTTTTGACTTCGGCCGGCAGTTCAGCCGACGAGCAGCCGTGGCTCGGAACGTAAAACACCGGATCGTAGCCGAAGCCGTTTATTCCGCGCGGCGCCGTGAGAATGCGCCCCTCCCAGGTGCCCTGGCAGATCAGCGGCGTGGGATCGAGTTCGTGACGCAGATAGACCAGCAGGCACTGGAAGCGCGCGCTCCGCTGATCCTCGGGGAGGCCTTCCAGATCGGCCAGCAGTTTCACCAGGTTCTGCTCGTCGCTCGCCCCTTTCCCGGCGAAGCGCGCCGAATAGATGCCCGGCGCGCCGTTCAGGACGTCCACTTCCAGTCCGGAATCGTCGGCCAGCGCCGGCAGATCGGTGTGCCGGCTGGCCTGGCGGGCCTTGAGCAGCGCGTTCTCGATGAAGGTCTGACCGGTTTCATCGGCTTCGGGGACACCGTAGTCGGACTGGGGCACGACCTCGATGTCGATCCCGCCGAGCAGGGCGTTGAACTCGCGCAGCTTGCCGCGGTTGCCCGAGGCCAGCACGATTCGTTTGCTCATGAAAAGATCATCCGCCGATGAACGCAGATATTTCGATTGATTAACGCGGATAGAACCGGGCTATCCTGCACACATCTGCGTCCATCATTTAAATGAACCCGCGTTCATCTGCGGAAGAAATTAAATAGCGAGCGCTTGGCGCTGGTGAGCAACAAGATCGGCGATGCCCGCCTGCGCCAGCGCCGTCATCGCGAGCAACTGTTCCTGCGTGAACGGCGCGCCTTCGGCGGTGCCCTGGATCTCGATAAAACCGCCGTGCTCATCCATGACCACGTTCATGTCGGTCTCGGCGCCGGAATCCTCGGCGTAGTCGAGGTCGAGCACCGGCGTGCCCTGCCAGACGCCCACCGATACCGACGCCACCAGTGCGCGCAGCGGCGATTGCGCCAGCAGGCCGCGTTCGCGCAGGTGCGACAGGGCGTCGACCAGCGCCACGCAGCCGCCGGTGATCGAGGCGGTGCGTGTGCCGCCATCGGCCTGCAACACATCGCAGTCGATGGTGATGCTGCGCTCGCCGAGGCGCTTGAGGTCGACGGCGGTGCGCAGGCTGCGACCGATCAGGCGCTGAATTTCCATCGTGCGGCCGCCCTGTTTGCCGGTGGCCGCCTCGCGGCCGGTGCGCGTATTGGTGGCGCGCGGCAGCATGCCGTACTCGGCGGTCACCCAGCCCTGGCCCTTGCCCTTCAGGAACGACGGTACTTTTTCGTCGACGCTGGCCGTGCACAGCACGCGCGTGTCGCCGAACTCGACCAGCACGGAGCCTTCGGCGTGCTTGGTGTAACGGCGGGTGAAACGGATCGGGCGAAGTTGATCGGGGGTACGGCCACTGGGTCGCATCAAGATAATTTCCGGGTTATTAAGGTTTGTGAGATTTGGGTTCGATGGTGCGCAGATAGCTTTCCAGTTCGCTGATGCCTTCCTCGATCGAGCCGCGCCGGTCGGTGGGTTTTTCCGCGCGCTGATCGTCGCGCGCCTGCTGGGCGCGGTTGACGCCCATCCACTGATGCGCGTCTTTCCACATCCGTTCCTGGTCGATCTGCACCATTTCGTTGCCTTGCAGCGGCAGGCTGCGCGTAATCGCATCCTCCCAGCGGAAGGCCACGGCGCTGATGTTGTCGCAACCGGCCTTCATCTTGCGCTGGGTGGCGAGCAGGATTTCCTCGATGTCTTCCTCCAGGTCCTCACCGGCCAGAAATTTTGCCAGTTCCTCTGGCCCGTGAGCCTCCCAGACGCCGTCGGAGCACAGCAGCAGCACGTCGCCGCGCATGAGCCGCGTCTCCTCACCGAGGCTGATCACCGGCTTGCTTGGCCCGCCCACGCACTTGAGCAGCCGGCTTTTGTACGGGTGACCGGCGACCTCTTCGTCGGAGATCAGCCCGTCCTGGCGCAGTTGTTCGACGCTGGTGTGATCCTGGGTGCGGGTCAGCAACTGGCCGTCACGGAAATGATAAAGCCGCGAGTCGCCGACATGCGCCCAATAGGCATAGCCGCCCTGCACCAGACACAGCACGCAGGTGGTGCGCGGTTCCAGCGGCGGTACGTTCTGTCGGCCGATACGCACGATGGTGTTGTGCGCCTGCAAGATGGACAGCGCCAGAAACGCCGAGGGTCGCTGGATGAGCGGCTGGCGCACGGCCTGGAAGGCGTGGCCCACGGATCGTACGCAGGTCTCGGCCGCCAGTTCGCCGCCGTGGTGGCCGCCGAGTCCGTCGGCCACCACCAGCAGCGCCGCGTTGTGACGCTCGACCACCGCCGTGCGGTCCTGGTTGGTCGGGCGCGCGCCGCGCAGGCTGTGATGCGAGACCCGGTAGCGCATCTATTTTTTCCCCCACGGCAGGCGCAGGCCGAATCGGCCCAGCAGCGTCGTCTCATCCTCCGGCGCGCCGGCCGCCGGCGGGGGCAGTGCCGCGAAGGCCGATTGCAGGTCATCCACCCGCTGCGGCCGATGCACCTGATCCATCAGCAGGCACCAGTCGACGATTTCGAGCAGCTCTTTCGTGTAGCGGCGCTCGAAGGCGATAACCGCGGGTTTGTAGGTATCGTGTTCGGCGCGCACCAGCGCCGGCGGCGGCGCCCGGCCGGCCATGCAGGCGTACATGGTGGCCCCGAACGCGTACAGATCGGTCCACGCCCCGATGTGGCCGCGCTGGTGTTGTTCCAGCGGCGCGAAGCCGGGGGTCAGGGTATGCGGTCCGAGCGGTTTGTTATTGGCGTAGGCGGCCTGGGCGGCGCCGAAGTCGAGCAGCAGCGGTTTTCCGCCGGGCCGCATCAGCACATTGGCCGGCTTGATGTCGAGGTGCAGCAGGTTGAGCGCGTGCAGCGCGCCCAGCCCTTCCAGCAGCGGCGGGAATACCGTGCGGATGAATTTTTCGGAAAGTTGCCCGCCGTACTTTTTGATGTGCCAGCGCAGGTCCTTGCCTTCCTCGTGCAGCATGACGAGGTAAATGGTGTTGTTCTCGCGGAAGAAGTCGACGACCCGGACGATATTGGGGTGGTTGACCTTGGACAGCGCCGCCGCCTCGTCGAAAAAACGCTTCATGCCCTGGCGGAAGGTGTTGGAGGCCTCCAGGGAAATGCTTTCGACCGATTCGTCCGGCAGGCGCATGGCCTGGCTGCTGGGCAGGTATTCCTTGATGACCACGCGCATGCGCGCCTTGGTGTCGACGGCGAGGTAGACGATGCTGAAGCCGCCGCCCCCGAGCGTTTGCTCGATGCGGTAGTGGTGAAGCATGGCCCCGTGGGGCAGGGCGTGTTCGAGCTTGACGGGCACGGGGCTGTTGTTCCGGATCGTTTCGGCCGTGGAGGCGAAGCCCCAACGGCAATACTTATATAAGTATACATGCAGCCCGAATACCCTCACCCTCATTCCCTCTCCCGCGGCCCTCACCCCTTGCCCTCTCCCGCTGATGCGGGAGAGGGGGAGTCGGTAAGAAGCGATGGATCGAATTGGCGGGAGAGGGAGGCGAGCCGAATGCGCTTCGCGCATCCCACGTACGATTGGGCGGTTCCCGCCCCCGGCGAATGCGGGTACCATGCCGCGAACACCCCGGACTTGCCCATGATCCACAGCATGACCGCCTTTGCCCGCGAACAGGCCGACGCCGCCGGGGGCCGCCTGACCTGGGAGTTGCGCTCGGTCAATCACCGCTATCTGGACATCAGCCTGCGCCTGCCTGAGGAGCTGCGCGGGCAGGAGACGGCCGTGCGCGAGGCCATCGGCGCCCGCCTTGGCCGCGGCAAGGTCGAGGCCGGGCTGCGCCTGGAAACCCCCATCGCCCCGGACAGCCTCGACATCGACGAATCCCTGGCCCGCCGGGTGATCAGTGCCGCCGTGCGCCTGAAGGAAATCGACACGCAACTGGCGCCATTGTCCGTCGCCGAACTGTTGCGTTGGCCCGGGGTGCTCCAGAGCACTACCGCCGAAGCCGAGACCCTCGCGGCCGAGTCCATCGCCCTGCTCAATCGCGCGCTCGACACCTTTGTCGCCACGCGCGCCCGCGAAGGCGCGCGCTTGCGGGAATTTCTGCTGGCGCGGCTGACGGCGGCCGCGCGCGTCGCGGACGAGGCGCGCGTGTTGTTGCCACAGGTGATCGATGCCCAGCGCGAACGCCTGAAGGCACGGCTGGCGGAGTGCCAGGCGGCGTTCGATCCATCGCGCCTGGAACAGGAAATGGTGATGTTCGTCACGCGCATCGACGTGGCCGAGGAACTCGACCGGCTGGAGGCGCACCTGGCCGAGATCCGTCGCCTGCTCGATCAGGGCGGGGCGATCGGCCGGCGGCTCGATTTTCTCATGCAGGAACTCAACCGCGAGGCCAACACCCTTGGCTCGAAGGCCGCCGACCTGCGTTTTACCAACGCCTCGGTTGAGCTCAAGGTGCTGATCGACCAGATGCGCGAACAGATTCAGAATATCGAATAGCGGTTGGTTCCGGAGGAGATGACATGCGACGCTGGATGATTATTGGACTGTTGTTGGTGCTGGCGCTGCCAGCCGGGTGCGCGTCGTTCAGCGACAGCGCGCGCATGGGAGTGTTCGAGGCCACTGCCCGCTCCTACGAGCGGGCCATTCGCTGGTCGGAGTTCGAGAACGCCTACGGTTTCGTGCGCGCCCCGGCCGGCGCCGCGGTGCCGGACTTCGAGCAGCTCAAGAACATCCGCGTCACCAATTACGACGAGATCGGGGCGAAGCTGCTGCCCGACGGCAAGACGGTCGAGCAGATCATCCGCGTCCAGTACGTGCGCACCGACCGCATGGCCGTGCGCACCCTGACGGTCATCCAGCGCTGGCAGTATGACGACAAGGAAAAGCGCTGGTTCCTGCAAAAGGGCCTGCCCGAGTTCCGCTGAGCCTTAGGCGCCGTGGCGAGTCCGCCCTCGCCAGACAATTTCATCGGATACAATTCGCCCGTGTCCATCGGCCGCCTCTTCATCCTCTCCGCCCCGTCCGGCGCCGGCAAGACCAGCCTGGCCAACGCGCTGGTGGAGTCCAGCCCCGACGTCGAGTTTTCGGTCTCGCACACCACGCGCGCGCCGCGCCCGGGCGAGCGCGACGGCATGCATTACCATTTCGTGAGCGCGCCGGAGTTCGAGCGCCTGATCGGCGCGGGTGAGTTTCTCGAACACGCGCAGGTGTTCGGCAACCGCTACGGCACCTCGCGCCGGGCCGTTGAGGCCCTGCTGCGGGCCGGCAAGTCCGTTGTGCTCGACATCGATTGGCAGGGCGCGCGCGCCGTCAAGGCGCAGATGCCGGAGGCGGTCAGTGTCTTTGTCCTGCCGCCCTCGCGCGAGGCCTTGCGGCAACGACTCATCCGTCGCGGCCAGGACAGCGCGGAGGTGGTCGAACGACGCATGCGCGAGGCCACCGCCGAGATGTCCCATTTCCACGAATTCGATCACGTCATCGTGAACGACGCGTTCGAAGCGGCCCTGGCCGACCTGCGCGCGGTCGTGGACGGGTCCGGACGGCCGCGACCGCTGGCCTTCGACCCTTCGGCCCTGTTGCAGGAGGGGAGTTACTGAGCCCCTTCTCCCGCCGGGAGAAGGGCGGTAAGAGCGGTGTTTTACCGGTGATCCTCCTCTCCACCCCCC
>ERZ1292623.1581-Hain-H51-01um-R1-1581-length-21654-cov-6_pt2 | contig 13860 bp, 7 predicted proteins | sample MGYA00564398_ERZ1292623 | MGnify/ENA primary metagenome ERZ1292623 (study PRJEB36523, sample SAMEA6512633) | groundwater metagenome | collected 2019-01-07 | study: AquaDiva: Metagenomics assemblies of 32 groundwater samples
TATAAACTCGAACATAGTCAACAATTATGGCTTGAGGAAAAGTAGTAAATTCGTTTGGGCTACCAGGCCAATTTCCACCAACGGCTAAGTTCAAAAGAATGTGAAATCTTTTATCAAATGGTTTTTCTTTTAGCACAGAAAAATATTTTACATCATCAACATACCAAGTGAAACCTAACGAATCCCAAACAACTGTAAAAACATGATACGCATTTACAAATGTTCCAGTTGGCAAAATATAAGAGCCACCAGGATATTGATGTGGAGGTCCGTAATGAATTGTGCCGTAAACTTTTGTAGTTTCGTGTCCGAGCAATTCCATAATATCAATTTCGCCACTTAAAGGCCAGCCGCCATATTCCCAATCAGTTGGCAACATCCAAAATGCAGGCCAAATACCTTGACCAAAAGGTAATTTTGCGCGAACATCAAATCGGCCGTAAGTCCAATCACCTTTTTTTAAAGTTCGCATTCGTGCCGAAGTATAATTTTTTCCCAAATAACTTTCTTTGCGTGCTTCAATAATTAAATTACCATTTTCGATATGCGAGTTTTCCGCGCGGGCAGTGTAATATTGCAATTCGTTATTTCCGCCACCATCGCCATTTACTTCGTGGCTCCATTTTGTTTGGTCAATATTTTTATCGCTGAATTCATCATTCCAAACTAAACTCCATCCCGGAATTTTTGGAATTGTATCTGTTAAATCTGGAGGAATTATTACCTCTTCATTATTTTTTTTGCAACTTTCAGATTGAAAAAATAAAAATATCAAAAGAAAAATAATTATCAGATTTTTAAAAATATTTTTTCTCATTATTAATATGTCAATCCAAAACCAAAAGGAAAAAGTGGATCGTAGTTTTTATCACCAATATTAATTGGAATTTGTTTCATCTCTTTTGGCCAACTGTGCGGAAGTTTTCCGACTGGCGCAAAATCACCAAATAAAACATCAGCAACTCCATCTCCTTCCGAGCCGGGAAGCCAAATTGCCACAAAAGCATTTGAGTTTTCAATCGCAGAATTAATCATAATTGGTCTGCCAGAAATAAGAAGAACAACAAATGGAATATTTTTCGATTTCATTTTTTCAATTAAAGCCAAATCATCTTTTGATAAACTTAAATCTTCTCTATCGCCAATCATTTCAGCGTAAGGTTCTTCGCCAATTACAATTATCGCGACATCATTGCTATCAACTCCGCTTCCATCAACCGAATAAGTTACTTTTGTATTTTGCGAAACCGATTTTTTTATCGCAGTTAAAATTGATGTTCCACCAAATATATTTCTACCACTTTTTCCTTGCCAATCAATTGTCCAACCACCGCATTGCATTCCAACATTATCTGCACCTTTCCCAGCAACATGTAAATTTTTAATATTTTTTGATAGAGGCAAAATATTTTTTTCGTTTTTCAATAGTACAAGCGATTGTCTGACTGCTTCTCGTGCAACTTCACGATGCGCAGGAGTTCCAATTTCAGTTGTGAGATTTTTATTTGTGTATTTATTTTCGAATAAACCAAGTTCGTATTTTACATTTAAAATTCTTCGTACTGCGTCATCAATTCTACTCATTGGCACTTTATTTTCTTTTACAAGTTGATTTAGAAGAGTTACAAAATCGATATAATTATTTTCTTTTCCTTGTCCGTTCGGAATCATAATCAAATCAAGTCCTGCATTTATCGATTTCTCAATATCGCTTTTATAATCTCCATCAAGTTGATCAATCGCCGCCCAATCTGAAACTACAAATCCTTCAAACTTTAATTCATTTTTTAAAACATCATTAATTAAATATTTATGTCCGTGCAATTTTTCATTATTCCAACTATTGTAAGAAATCATAATTGATTTTGCGCCAGATTTAATTGCTTCAATATAACCGGGCAAATGAATTGCGCGAAGATTTGCTTCATCACATTCTGTGTTGCCTTGATCTTTTCCATTTGTAGTTCCTCCATCGCCAACAAAATGTTTTACACATGCAAGCGAAGAAGTTTCATCAGAAAGGTTTGCCCCTTGCAAACCTTTTACAAAAGCGGCGCCAAGTTCTTTCACAAGATTCGGATCTTCGCCGAAACTTTCATAAGTCCTTCCCCATTTTTCGTTTCGCGCAACTGCAACGCATGGCGCAAAAGTCCAGTGGATTCCAGTCCCTTTAATTTCCTTCGCAGTAATCATTGCAACTTTTTCAACCAATTGCGGATTTCTTGTCGCGCCCAATCCAACATTGTGAGGAAAAATCGTCGCGCCCTCAACATTATTATGTCCATGCACAGCATCAATTCCGAAAATAATTGGAATATGAAGACGATGTTTTTCGGATAATCGTTGAAGCGAATCATAAACCGTTGCCCAACCTTTTCCCGAAAGATCGGCGATTTCAGAATTTCCGCCCCAAAGAATTGAACCAATAGAATATTTTACAATATCACTTGGATTATTTTTCATTGCATCATAATCAATCTGCGTCATCTGTCCGATTTTTTCTTCGAGCAACATTCTCTTGATAAGCGATTCAACATTTTTATTTTTTGAATTTTTTTGCGCGTTCACATTTATGATAAGTGCGAAGCTGATGAGGATTGCAGAAAATAACTTCATGTGGTTTCCTTTATTTTTGATTATTGAATTAGAATTAATTTTTTTGATAATGAATTTACTTCGCCTTCTACGACATAATAATAAACTCCCGATGCAATTTTATTTCCAGTAAAATCTTTTGCACTCCACGAAAATAAATGTTTTCCCTCATCAACTAAACCAATTGGCATTTCAGAAATTTTTCTTCCCATTGTATCGAAAAATTTAATTGTAAGATTTTCACTTTTAGAAATTTCAACTGGAATCAAAGTTTCTCCATTAAATGGATTCGGATAATTTTGCCCAATATTAAATTGCGTTGGTTGAGTTTTATATTTATCATTTATTTTTGCCGAAACGGAGGAAATTATAATTCCACTAATTGTTGCTGGATTTTTTTGCTGAATAAAATGAATTTCGAGCATTCCATCTTCCACTGAAACATTTGTAACATTTTTTTGATAAGCCGCAAACTTTCCGACCTTTGCAAAAATATCGAGATATTTTTCAATAATATTTCCTTCCACTGCAATTGAAAATATTCTATCTCCAACATTTGAAAAATAAGTTTCAGCCATCATCAACTGCACATTGTATTTCCCATTTGGTACGCGAAAACGATATCGCACTAATCCATTTCGTTCGTATTGATAAACACCATGCTCCGTTGTTCCCGAAAAATTTACATTATTAAATCTTGTTGAACCATCTAAATAACCAAACTCAGTTTTTGGTCCCCATTCTTGATCTGCTAAATAATCGTTATATGCAGTTCCACCACAATTAATTTTAATTGGGAATGAAATTGGTTTTGATTTTGCCAACAAAACATTTTTAACAATTAAGCTATTTTGGAAACGATCTTTAACATTCATCACAATAATATTTGATATCGTCGCAGTATCGTAATTGGCAACGGTTAAAAATACAGTTTGCGAATCAGCCAATAATTTCGCGGTCGAAATTGTCATTCCCGAAATAATATAATTTGAAATATTTTCAACTGAAACGGGATCGACCTCTTCAGTAAATTTAATTTTTATCCCATCAACTTCGGCGCGCCCAAAATTAATTGAAGGTGGAGTTTTATCAGTAAATCCGATTGCGTCCTCTTTTGTTAAACACAAAATTAATTTTCCATCTTTCAAAACTGCATTGTCTTGAATAAAGTCCGAACCATTTCCACCAAAAGTATGCGTTGCTTTATCCCAACGAGTTTGGTCCCACGAATCAAAATTATCTTTCCACTGGAAAGTAAAATTATTTCCTGTGCCACTACTTCCCGCGCCCGGAGTGAAAGATGAATAACTTACCCAATCGTAAAATGCAAACGCAGGCAAAATATTTTCATTCCATTCACCAGCCCAATTGGGAAATTGTGGATTCCAAATATTCATCATAATTTTTTGCGAAATATTTAGCGCTTCAATATGCGCGCCAGTTTGCCGATGAGTTTCAACTCCATCAACAAACCACGCAACATAATTTGGTGTCCACTCAAAAGCATAAGTATGAAAATCAGTTGCGGGATTAAATTTTGCTTGATGATGACTTGTGTGACTTATTTGTCCGGGAGTTAGAGGATTGAATTGAATATCATCGGAGTAACGACCCATAATTTCAATATCAATTTCATTCCAAGCCGAATTTGGAAAATCATCATTGTAAGTAAAAAAAGATGCCAACATTCCATCTCGATAAGCTGATTTCATATTGACTTCAAATCTTCCATATTTAAATAAATTTTTTGTGCGATACTCTGCACCTTTATAAATTTTTGCTGAAAGAAAAATTGGAATAATTAAAAAAAGAAAAATATATTTTTTCATCACTTAAAATTTTGATAAAGAAAAATTGCAATTAAATTTATTTTTATTTTCAATTGAACTTTCAAATATTTCTAATAATTCGTTATGAGTAATTGTTTTTAAAATATAAATGAGTAAAGGAATATTTTTATTTTATCAAAACCCCCGCAACACTTGCGGGATTTCAGATAAAATGATGTAATCATTTTATCATCAACATTTTTTTAATTTCAACAAATTTTCCAGCCGTTAGTTTATAATAGTAGACACCATTTGATAAATGCTTGGCAGAATAATTTTCGGTGTAATTTCCAATTTCTTTTTTTTCATTTACTAAAGTTGCGATTTCTTTTCCGAGCAAGTCATAAATTTTCAATTCAACATGCGATGCTTCGGGGACTTGATAATTAATTACTGTTGAAGGATTAAAAGGATTTGGAAAATTTTGCGAAAGTGCAAAATTATTTGGAATTTGATTTGATGAGGATTTTTTTACTTCAGTAATATATTCGCTTCTATCAACAAACTCTGAGTATTTACTTTTCAAAGTTGTCATTACAGGTTTTTCACCAAGTCTGTCCATTCTGATTAATCCCATACTTTGGAATCCACTACTTTGTTGATGAGAATACCAATCGAAAATGCACCACCAAGTTACACCAGCAATAAATCCACCTGGATTCAAATTTCCATTACTCAAAAGTGGAACGCGTGATGAAAATGCGAGATAAGTCGAATCGAAAACCATAACTTGTTTTGCAAATTGCGACATCGTTTCTCCCGACCAATATCCAAACTCAGTAGCAATAATTGGCTTCTTCGGAAAAAAATCATGTGCGTCAATCATAAAATATTTTGTTCCGCGAAATATTCCAAATTTATAAGGATCATAAAAAATTCCAAAATACATTGTCCAACCTGCAACATCGCAAAATGCTTGCGATTCATCATAAGGTCCCGGACGATCAGAAGCGGCGGATTGTGTAATTAATCTTCCGTCGGGATAGAGCATGTCAAGTTCATTATTTATTGATTGATTAAATGTGATTCTTCCCGGCACATCTTTGCATTCGTTGCTTGTACTCCACAATGCAATTGATGGACGATTATAATCGCGGAAAACCATTTCGCGAAACATTTGATAATGAATTCTTCGAATAAAATTTTGATACAACCAAGATTGAGTATCATCAAACCACCAAACTGGGATTTCTTCCATCACAATTAATCCGATACGGTCAGCCGCAAGATATGTGAAAGGATGATTTGGATAATGACCAGTGCGCAAATAATTTGCATTTACATTTTTTACAATTTTTAAATCTGAAAAAATTACATTTGTTGGAATACTTCTTCCATAATTCGGATGATCTTCGTGTCGCGCAACTCCGTGCAGATAAATAACTTTTTCATTTAGCAAAATTTTATCATCAATTGTTTTGATTGTTCGAACACCGAATTGAGTAAAGAATTCATCTTTCGTTATTCCATTTTGCGAAATAGTAACTTTTAAAATATATAAATTCGGAATTCTTGGTGACCATAATTTTGGATTTTGAATTGTAAAATCTGTTCGCCACACATTTATAGAATCAGCAGGAACGGAAAATGATTTTTGCGTTACTCCTTGAATTGCAATTTCTGCGCCAGCAAGTTCTGCGCTGATTTCTTTCGTTAATGAAACCGAATCATTTTTTGCAGAATAAACTTGAATTTTTACATCAACATTTTCGGAAGTAAGTTTTGAATTATTAACAACAACTGTTGATTGCATTAATCCATTTATATCTTTCGTAATTATATCTGCGCGAGTTGTAGAAATTTTATCGCTGAACTCAAGATAAACTTCATGAATTATTCCTGTGTAATTAAACCAATCGCATTTATAAAATGGAACAATATCTTTTCTCGTTCCCCACGGAATATTGTCAACTCGAACAACAAGTACATTTGCACTATCAAATCTTAAAGCAGATGAAACATCAAATGCAAAAGATGTGTAACCTCCTTCGTGCCAACCTAAATATTTTCCATTAAGCCAAACATCGGCGATATAATTAACCGCGTAAAAATTTAATTTTGCAAATTTATTTTTTAGAGAATCTGATGTCGTAAATCTTGATCGATACCAAACTCCATTTTCATAATATTCTGGAACTTTTTCGTTTGCATTTAAAACATTTTCCACACTGGGAATTTGTTTTGGCTCATACCAACTATCATTAAAATATGGCGATTGTCGTCCATTTGCTTCGGTTAAAAGTTGCGCATATCCTGCCGAATCGCGATGTGTTAGCGATAGATTATGGTCTGCGGCAAACCTTTGTTTTAACCAATTGCGAAGTGAAATTGTAGTTCTTTTTTGTTTTTCAAAAGATGGAACTGGCATTCCATTTTGATATGGAATTGTAATATCGGAAACTGAAGTAAGTTGCAATGTTGCCTCAAGTGTTCCTACTTGAGATTTAAGAATTGAAACTGTAAAAAATAAAAAAAGAAAACTATATAATTTTTTCATAAGTCAACTTTAATAAATGAATATTATTTTTAATAATATTTTTTTGTTCGATTTAGTAAGTCATGCCCAAAAGTGAGCGCCTATGGCGCCATGGCGTAAAGCGCCACTTTTATTGGGCATCCACTTTTAGATTCCCGATTGAATCGTTCGGGAATGACAACCGTAGTTTCGTATCAACAATTAAAATAAAAATCCAACACTAAATTTTTGTGTGCTTTTTAAAATTCCAAAATTTTGATAAGCGTAATCAAATGCAAATCTATAATTTCCTACAACTGCTTGTTTGACTCCAACTCCGAAAGTCATTCCTTCTTCCGAATCGACTAAAAACAAAGATTTAAATCCGCCACGCAAGAAAATAAAATCATTAAAAGTATATTCTCCACCAAGGTCAATACTTTCGTAATTATCACTTGGATGAGATGCATCTATAGCTAATAATAATTTATTGGATTCGTCGGAATAAATTTTGTACGCGATACCAACTTTAAAATTAAGTGGCAATCCCCACTCGCCTGTTGTTAAAGTTGCAGGAATTTTTCCATTGTTGCCAGTTGTAGATTGGTCGGGATCAAATAAAACTGAAGAAGAAGTTCCCAACATTTGCATCTTCGAACCAAAATTTGAAATTGACATTCCTAAAACTGCGTCATCAAAAGGTGTTACATATTTCACACCAATATCAATTGCCATTGCACTTGCACTCATTTTCCAAATTTTTTGGTAAACATATTTCGGATTAAATCCGATTGTAAATTTATCAGTTAACTTTACCGCGTAAGCAACACTAAATGCAATATCAGAAATTGAAAATGTTTCACCGTTGCCCTCTGGTTTATCGGTCGTAGTAACTTGCATTTCGTCAATGCTTGATGAAGTAAACGACATTCCAATAGTTCCATATTCGCCAATCGGCAAAGTGCCAACAATATAATTGTATTGAACATCCGCAAGCCACAAAGTATGGTCAACCATAAATGAACCACCATTTATATCAGCAATTCCAGCAGGATTCCAATAAATCGAACTCGGATCATCTGCAACTGCAACATAAGCTCCGCCCATTGATAGCGCGCGTGCGCCTTGACCAATAGATAAAAATGGTGCGGCAGTTGTTCCTTTTTTAGAAACATTTGATTTGAAAACTTGTGAAAATATATTTGATGAACTTAATGCCATCAAACAAACGAGATAAAATATTTTTAACATCTTCATAATCTTTTTAAACTTTCTATTTGATTACAGCAAACTTGCCGATATGCTCACCAACATTTTGAGCTTTAACATGATAGATATAAAGTCCGTAAGCAACCTCCATTCCATCATCGGAAATTAAATCCCACGACAACGAACCATTTGTTGCAGATGAGGATTTCTCCAAAGTTTTTACAAGCGCGCCATTGACTGTAAAAATTTTAATTATACACTCCGAAGGAAGATTTATAAAATCAATTTTTCTATCTCCTCTTCCACTTTGGAATAATGTTCTTCTCTCCCATTTTGCCGCAACGACATACGGATTTGGAACAACTGAAATTTTATTGAGTTGGTTCTTTGCAATTAAATTATCTAATCGTGAAGAGTGAGTTTTAAATTCAAAATAATCTCCTCGAGCAAACGGCTTACTTGTTTTGATAATAAATTTATCACCTTCGGTTGGTGGTCGTTGGTCTTCAGTCCACAAAATAAATTTTAAAGCAAAATTATAACACAACTTAAAATTTCCTTCATCGACAAATCCATCAAGGATTCGAATTGTATCACCTGTTGAATATTTTCCATTCTGATCCATATCTTGAATAAGAAATTTATTTTTATATCCACTTGTGATATTTGTAATTGTAAAATTTACCGAGTCTTTTATGTACGGTCCATCTGCAAATGCAGAAACATCTTGCTTTGTTTTAAAATATTTAATTTCATAATCGGCAGGCCATGCAACATTTAATGCAAAAAATGAATTATCAATCGTTGCAGTTAAAGTTGCGTTAGTTGTACTTCCCGGAACCCAACCAGTTATTTTTTCATTAATTACAACAACCGAATCGTTATTTACAGCAATTGTAATTCCATCGACTGGTGAAGTGGTTGAATTTATTTTTGAATTTTTTATTAATGTGTCAACCGTTGTACCTGATGGTGGTGTGCGCAATAAATTAAAAGATTTTGTTTTGTAATTTGCAAGTCCACCAACCGAATCAAATTTTACTTGATAAGTATATCCTTCATTAACCGCATTCGGATTTACAACATTCACTTTCATTGTACCTGTGCCGATGCCTATTTTTAATGTTGATATATTGCCTTCAATTTGTGGTGGAATGTAACCAGCTGATTGTGCATTCGGAATTACTACAGCGCAATTTTGATCTATAAATTTTAATGTGCCATTGAAATCTTCAGAAATAATTTTTGTGCACTCCGATGGAGTTAGTCCTCCAACTGGTCCATAGATTGTATCAATTTTTGTCGGCACAACACCTCTATCGTAAGATACAAGCGCGTAATAATATTTTGTTCCATTCACAACATTTGTATCAACAAAAGAATTTTCTATTCCAGTATCATCGCCACGCCAAAAATGCGCGCCATTAATTCCAACTGGGTCTGGTCCTTTAATAGAATTTATCAAATCCCATTGCTTGATTGGTTTCCAATATTTTGCTTGTCCCTTGGAATCTGTTACAACTTTAATATCTTGAAATTCCGGTTCGGAACTTCGATATAATAAATATCCTTCAAAGTCGAATTGCTTTAAAAATCTATCATACGAATGTTCCGCAACTTCATCCCAATACAAATAAACTTTTTTATTTCCTTGGACTGCAGTTAAAGTTGGAGTTAACGGTGGTTGAGCAAAATTATAATTTGCATTGTAAATTGCTTGAACAGTAATTTTGTTGAAAATTAAATCCTGAAGGTCATCGCCAAATAAAATTGAAATTGAAAATCTTTCTCGCTGATTTTTTTTCAGTGGAAAAATTCCTGAAGCAAAAACCATCGAGATGTTTGCATTTTTAATTGTAGTATCTCTAAATCCACTTGTCATTGCATTCCAAATTGTCAAATCATTTTTTGGCCAAATACCATTTGGACCTTTATCGGCTAATAAACCAATGTATGCTGATTGTAATCCAATTTGATCTGATTCATCTTTATCAGTTCTATCAAAATTTGGTTCACCCAAAGTTGGAAGTCCATCTCCTTCTCCAATGTCGGCACCTTTGTATTGAGGATCGAAAGGACCAACTCCATCTTTTCCTAAATCATCATTTAATTGTTCATCTTCATCCCATTTACCATTTTTATTTACATCGCTATATTTGAGCCAATCTTTATCATTATCAATTCCATCAATTCGCGATTCATCGAGCATTCCATCATCGTCGTCGTCAACTCCATTATTCGAATTTCCCGGACTTTCCAAAAATGATTGACCATAATATCCAGTTTTATAATTATCTGGCAATCCAAGTCCCGATGGCGCCCACGAATAACCAAGGTCAAGAATTTTATCAAATTTTGCATCGTTACTTACAGAGCCAACACTTGGGTCGGTATAAAATCCAAAAGTAGTCGAATCATAATCTTGATCAGAAATATTTATAATGTCGTAATGCCAAAAAATAATATCTTCGGCAAGAACATGCGTCCACTGAAAACCACGAACTTCAACTCTAATTCCAAGTCCACCACGAGCCGAATCGGATTTAATCGGATAGAATGAATAAGGGATTCGAGTAAATTCTTTATCCTTCGAGTCATCAATTACAAAATAAGTTTCGAGTTGCGCGTTGCTTACACCGCGCCCAAAATATCCGTACCAAAATCCATCCCATTTACTAATTTCAGTTTCATCTTGTCCGTACAAATCATAAAAAATTGAGCGAGGCCATTTTTCAGGGAAAGTTTTTTTATCAATATTAATTCCAGGTCTTGTTGATTGCGGATAAACATAACCGGGAACAGGTTCGAGTCCCCAAATTTCTCGTGTAACTGGATCAACATCCACCTCTTCGCGATACGCAGATTGAATTGGAGTAATGTATTGTTCTCTTCCAAGAACATCTTTGATTTTAATTTTTGAACCGATAAGAATTGCAAGTCCATCTAAACTTCTATGACCAGTTCCTTTTGGCCATTCGCCATGCGGAGCAGAAACTGCTCCACTAAACCAATCGGAAACTTCGCCAGAATTTTGATAAATTGTTCTGACAAGATTTCCATCTAAAGTTCCTTTTTTTCTGTACTGAATATTTCCTTTTGGCTCATCGCGAAACATTTGTACTTGTGGAGTAACTTGCGCTTCAACCGAAGTTGCTAAAAGTAAAATTGTAAAAATTACGATTGAAAATTTAAATATTTTTTTTATAAAAGAATTCATTTGTCTTACTCAGTTCGGTTAATAAATTAAAAATTAAGATTAATTCCCATCCTCATACTTCGCGGAGATGAGAATGAAGTTGGATTATTTAAATACTCTTGAATTGTATTTAAGCCATAAATCGGTCCAGCTTCGTTTAAAAATAAATCAACATTTGCTCGTCCACTTGCCGCATCAACACTGTATTCATTTTTTATATCAATTAAATTATAGATAAGAATAAATGCGTTTCCAATATTTCCAAAAATAGAAAATGTTTTATCAGCACGAAAATCTAAAGTATAGGTTTGTGGTTTCACTCCACCATTCTCAAAACGAAGTCCGCCATTAACTCGAATACTTTCGGTGTAAGGAAAACCAGTTCCATTTCCAAAAATTAATCCTGTCATCCAATCACCTTGCTCGCCAACATTTAAAGAAATATTTAATGTTGACCGTTGATCCCAATCAAGTGGAACAACTTTTTTATTTGTTGAAAGTGGTGGATCGGATTGATTGTTGAAAAATACTGAAAGCGGATCGGAAGCATTTCCCTCTGCAATTTGATAAGTGTAATCTGCACGCAAACTATAAAAATCTGCATATTGCTTTTCGACAGAAAAAATAAATCCACGAATATTTCCATAATCACGATTTATGTAACGAGCATATTTAAATCCTTCGTGCGTTTGAATAATTTCTGTCCCGAGTAAATTTCGGATGTCACGATAATAAACTGAAAAATCAATACCAATATTTGTAAGAAGTTGTTGTTGCAAACCGAGTTCGTAAGTTACAGTGCGTTGAGCATCAATATCTGGGTTTCCTGTTACGCTTTGCAATTGTGCTGTTGGCGCAATTAAATAATCGGAGTTATGATATAAATTTCCGAATGATGGAATTTGGAAAAAATGTCCGTATGAAAAATGAATTATTCCTTGATCGGTAATTGGAAATGAAACTCCCAATCGAGGACTTACTTGAATTTTTTCTTTTGTGTTTTGCATTTTTCCAAAATTATCAAATAAATTATTTCGCATTGGATTTTTTAAATCAAATAAAATTTCGCTGTTCGGATTAAAATAATCAAAACGCAAACCTGCGTTGATAATCATAATTCCATATTCCATTTTATCCTGAATATATGCGGAAGCTTCCAAAGGAGATTTACTATAACTTTGATTTCCGATTGCACCAACTTGCGGATATTTTGGTTTGTAAATAGAATCTTGACCTTGCGTTGACTCTAAAGATAAACTTGTTCCATGATCATAAAGTTGATGACTTCGAACTTCAACTCCAATCCCGATTTTATGCTCCTTTGTAATTTGCGAAGAAAAAGTCCATTGACCGATTATGGATTGACTTTTATTTTCATATCGCCAACCTTGATTTCCGCCAGAGCGAAAAGTATAATTTGAAATTGGCGAGCCACTATAAGGATCAACATATCTTGAGTCGTAAGGATTTTCATACAAAAATCCTTTTCCTGTAAATTTATTTGATGAAACTTTAAATGATTGAAAAGTTGAATTACTTATTACATGACTAATTTGGAAATTCTGCAACCAATTTTCGCTGAACTGATTTACAATTCCATCGGGAGTCCATTTGTAAGAATGATCATAATTTTTCCATTTTGCACTTTCAATAAATCCACTATAACTTATTTTGAATGCATCAAAAGAATATGTCAATTTTCCATTGAATGAAAATTTGCGATATGGATTCATCGAAACAATTTTGCCATCACCAGAATTATGATTTTCAAAAACTGTACGATTATTCGGATCTGAAAAAGTTGGAGCAACATCATTTACATTAAAAACACGCTTTCCGTATAAATATCCCTCTTCATCTTGAAAACGGCCAGTTGTAAAAAAAGTAAGATTGTCTAAAATAGTTGGACCACTTAAACTGAATTGATAATTATTTGTGCGAGTTAAAGTTGGTTTATCTAAATTTACAAACACATCGGTATGATTTGTAAAATAATCGCCAATATTCGCGCCGACTGAACCATGAACTTCCGAAGAACCATCTTGCGTAACAATATTTACAACTCCCGACATTGCTTGTCCATATTCAGCGTTAAATGTTCCACTGATAACTTCCATTTCGCGCACCGAAGAATTTTCCGGTATAAGTCCAGCATTTCCGCTCATCGGATTATTTACAGGAATTCCATCAACAAGATATGCAACTTCGCCACTTCGTCCGCCACGAAAATGTCCACCGACTACGCCAGCTTGTAAATTAATTACTTGCGAAAGATTTTCGACTGGCATTATTTTCATCTCATCAGATGAAACTGTAACCGATGATGAAGTTAAATCTTTTTGTACTAAAGGTCTCTCTGCGATGACAATAACTTCCTCTCCCTCAATAATCGTCTCTTCTAATTTGATATCAATATTTGTAGTGAGGTCAATTTTTACAATTACATTTTGGATAATTGAATTTTTATAACCAATGCTTGATGCAGTTAAAGTGTAAGTTCCGGGCATTACATTGCCAATAATATAATCTCCTTCAAAATCGGTTGCCGCTCCAGATTTTGTACCTTGGATTACAAC
>ERZ1292623.3290-Hain-H51-01um-R1-3290-length-13845-cov-6_pt1 | contig 13845 bp, 16 predicted proteins | sample MGYA00564398_ERZ1292623 | MGnify/ENA primary metagenome ERZ1292623 (study PRJEB36523, sample SAMEA6512633) | groundwater metagenome | collected 2019-01-07 | study: AquaDiva: Metagenomics assemblies of 32 groundwater samples
TGTACTCGGCATCATTATTAGGCAGTATGCTATGAACAGTAAGCAAAGCCCTCCTACTTGAGGGCTTTCTTTTTTTACGCTGGGCAGTGGTACACTGTACGCATGACCGCGAAGCAAATAACCACGCTAACATTCCAAATCCGCCGCTGGATCTTGCAGATGACCACGGCTGCCGGTTCGGGTCATGCCACGTCGTCACTTTCGGCCACAGACTTGCTGACCACGCTTTTCTTTGACGGAGTTTTCCGCGCTGACCTGCGCCGCCCAAAGAATCCAAACAACGACCGGATTATTTTATCCAAAGGCCATGCCGCGCCACTCCTCTATGCCTTGTACGCCGCGGCCGGAATCATTCCCGAACGCGAACTCCTTACCTTACGCAAATTCGGCAGTCGCCTAGAAGGCCACCCTATTCCATCTTCTTTCCCGTACGCCGAGGCGGCCACGGGTTCGCTCGGGCAAGGATTGTCCGTTGGGTTGGGCATGGCGCTGGCTGGCAGGATGGACAAACTCCTGTACCGAACCTTTGTGCTGCTCGGTGATAGCGAACTTGCCGAAGGACAAATCTGGGAAGCGGCGCAGCTTGCCAGTTATTACAAGCTTAATAATCTGATTGCCATTGCGGACATTAACCGGCTCGGCCAGGCTGGCCAAACTATGCTGGGCTGGAATGTACAGGCGTACGCCAAGCGCTTTGCCGCCTTTGGCTGGCGAACGTTCACTGTTGATGGCCATAACCTTGAGGCCATAGCAAAAACCTACCAACGTGCTCTCACGAAATCCAGCCGACCCACAATTATCCTTGCCAAGACGGTGAAGGGAATGGGCGTGTCTTTCTTGGAGGATAAGCATGGCTGGCACGGTAAAGCCTTGAACAAAGTCCAGCTCGACCAAGCGCTCGCCGAACTGGGTGAAGTGAAAAAAATCCGAGGCCTAGTGAAACAGCCCGCTGGTCGGAATCCAAAGCAGCCAGAAAAAAAACTATCCAAGCCTATCCAGTACAAACGTGGTGAACTCGTGGCGACGCGCCAAGCCTATGGTAACGCCCTTTCCCGACTCGCACCTGCCTATCCTAACCTTGTGGTACTGGATGCCGAGGTGAGCAACTCCACCATGGCTGACGAATTTGCTAAAACGCAAGCCAAGCGCTTTTTCGAAATGTTCATTGCCGAGCAAAATATGGTAAGTACCGCACTCGGCCTGGCCCGGCGCGGCAAAATCCCGTTTGCCTCTAGCTTTGCCGCTTTTTTAATAAGAGCCCACGACCAAATCCGTATGGCCGCCTTGAGCGATGCGCATCTCGTCATCTGCGGCTCTCACGCCGGCGTGTCCATTGGCCAAGACGGCGCGTCGCAAATGGGTGTGGAGGATATCGCAATGTTTCGGACGGTATTTGGTAGCACCGTGCTGTACCCAAGTGACGCCGTAAGCACAGAAAAACTCGTCGAACAAACAACTCGAACCAAAGGCATTACCTACATTCGCACGACGCGAGAAAAAACGCCGGTGCTCTACAAAAATACCGAAGCTTTCCCTATTGGCGGTAGCAAGACCCTAGCCAAAAGCCGCAAGGATAAAGCCACGATTATCGCCGCAGGCATAACCGTCCACGAAGCAGCCAAAGCCTACAACGAACTGTTAAAACGGAATATCCACGTCCGGGTCATTGACCTGTACAGCATCAAGCCAATTGACCGGGCAACGCTCTTGCGCGCTGCTCGCCAAACCAAGCATCTCATCGTGGTGGAAGACCACGTTGCCGAGGGCGGGATTGCCGACGCCGTGCGGGAAGTGATTGGGAACATTGCCAAGGTAACGAGCCTAGCAGTCCGTAAAATCCCGCGCAGCGGCAAGCCCGAGCAGCTCCTAGCCTACGAGGGGATTGATGCCAAGGCGATTGTGCGAGCGGTGAAGCGATCGCTCTAATCCAAGTCATTGCGAGGGCCGCTATGCGGTCCGCGCCTGCCCGCCGTACGAGACTTCGGGAGGCGGGGCAATCTTGCGGTATTTGATGTGCGCCTGACTTCTGCTAGAGTACCCTGAACATCAACAACGAACCCTAACAAGGAGCCTGCCATGACGGCAAAAAAACGCGCGGCCCCGCGCCTTCGCATTGGCTACACGAACACGATATTCGACCGCCCCACCTTCGACCGCATTGTCCAGCCGCAGCTGTACCCCAGTGAGTTCCGCGACGTCGTACTGGCCTACCGTATGGCCAAGTACGGTCACCGCGGCCAGTCCCGCCGGGATAATCGCACGCGGTACTTTGACCACTGCAAAGGCGTCGCGCTCATCATCATCCTGGAGTGCAAGGTCTTCCTGGGTAATCCCATCTGCGTCGGCCTCGTGCACGACTTGGGCGAAGATTCCTTCATCCTCACCTGGGACGAAATCGAACGCATCTTCGGCAAAGATATCTACCGGGGCCTGCGCATTGTCACCAAAGAGCGCGGCAAGGACTACTACTGGGGCATTACCTCGGTGGAGCCGAAAGACTGGTGGATTATCTTGGTGAAGCTGGCAGACCGCCTGCACAACATGCGCACGGTCTGGCGGGAGATCGAAGCATTCCAGCGTAAGCAACTGGAAGAGACGGAGCGCGTCTACCCCGAGGTCATCACGGCCTTCCGCGATCGAGTGCCAAAACGCTTCAAACACCTGGCGGAGTTCTTCCGCTCCGAGTTAGAGTACGCATGTAACCGCGTACGCAAGCAGCTGGGCGAGCCCAAAACGACTGCGTTCAAACGCACAGTCTAACCTTACTTCGAAAGGCACACCCGTGCCTTTCTTTTTTTACCGACGGAGGAAGTCTCGCGTAGCGGCAAACCCGAGCAGCTCCTGGCCTACGAGGGCATTGATGCCAAGGCGATTGTGAAGGCAGGGAAGACTGTGCTCTAGATAGGTAGATCGCCTATTTCTACTACTACAAGCTTTCGATTACTGCCAGGATAATTCCAACTACCGCGAGCGCAAAAACTCCAATGCCAATATAGAGGAATACCTTGATGACGCGTTTCGTCATCGGAGTTGACTTTCCAATTTTTGGAAGCATTGCCTGTGGTGTCATTGCATGCCGTGGCAAATATACACTAAGTGCTTCAGTGGTCTCCTTAAAACGTAAGGGCGCAATGGGTATTGTACGAAGGATATTTAGCTCCAAGGCATTATCTGGGGCTGAACTTTTAATGAGTATGACCGAATCAAACGTCTCGTGTGCTGGCTGAAAAATTCTTTGCAGAAAATATAAGGGTTTCGATTGCTGCAAATCAGTCGGCGTAGTCCATGAAGAAAGTTTGCTCCACGGTATGCAGTTGTCTTTTCTTGTAACGATATGAACCCCATCTTGTGCAAATCGTATAGTAGTCTGACGACGACTTTCTTGTATCCACCAACTAATATAGGCAAAGGCGAGGAGTAAAAAAATGACTAATGACCATCCAAACCAATTATTGAATAAGAAAACCAACGTTGCTTCGTGCGACATTTCTACTAAGATAAAAATGCCTGATATTAAGAAACTTGCAACCACACCAAAAGAAATGCGTTGTCTTGGCATCACATATTCGTATGGTGTTGGCATAAATTACCGATTAGTAAAATCACGAATGAGTTTGGCAATATCTGTCTTGCTTCGTTGAAAATGCTTCCCGCCCTCCCGCTGACGCGTAACTTCGTAAATGCAAATCGCTGTCATCACCGACACATTCAAGCTCTCCACAAACCCGCGCATGGGCAGCATGAGCAGGCGGTCGCACGCTTCTATTGCTTGCTCGGATAAACCCGCGTGCTCATTGCCAACCCACAAGGCAATCCGTTTGGTCGTGAGCTTTACCTTGGTAAAATCCTCTGCGCCTGGTCGCAGCACAGTCCCGACAGATTCGTACTTCAATCGCTTCAGTGCAGCTTTACACTCGGCAACAGATTTGAAAATTCGAAACGTCAGCCACTTATTCGCCGAAGACGAGCTGGACTTGCCCACGCGTTTGGGGTTATAGGCCTTTTCTTTGTTGAAAATAAACCATACGTCCTGCACGCCAAAGGCATCGCAGGTGCGCAAAATAGCTGCGGCGTTGTGCGGGTCGTGGATGTCTTCCAAAACGACAATGAAACCGGCTTGACGCTGGCTGGCAACCTGCTGAAGTTTTTGCTGACGCTTGCTAATGACCATGACGAACCTCGCCCTGTACCCAACGAAAATATTCTTTTGAAACATCGACGGCGATACCATTTATTGAGGGTAACGAATCGCTATGCAGCCTGGTAACAGTAGTGCGGACTTTCAAAACCAACTTTGGCATAGTAACGGCAATGAGCATTGCGCCCTTGGCAGTCTCAACCTTTCCACTTTTCGGTGGCCAAAAGTATGCGGCTTTTGAACGGAGAATAATATCGTAACAAGCAATTCTTCGCTGCTTAAGCAGTGTGTTGCCAATTCGGTCAGCTTCAGCTCGGGAATTGCAGTTGATGAGCAGCCAAGTGACTTTCATATGGGTATTCTAACACATGGGTAGCCTGGGTCCCTTGACCCAGGCGATTATGGCGAGGTCAAGGGACCTCGCCTACCCTTTAACTGGTAAACGAAAGGCAACTTCACGAAACTATTGTTTCGCCAACCTCAACACCGCCTGTGCGACTTCTGGTAATGACGTACAGCTTTCTTCCTTGTCTCGCGCGCCAGAAAAGTGTTTGGCATTGTGCTTAATAATAACCTCTGCCCCAAGTTTTTCTTTAAAAATATCAGCAAACTTTAGGTCAACAAACGGGTCATTATCGGAGTGAATAACCACAAAACCTTTGGCCTTTTCTCGAATGTCGGCCAAAGGCACAGCTGTCGTGAAAAAATTTTTCAGCTCTTCGTACCCGAGATCATCGGTAAACCCTGCAACGAGCACCACCCCACCAACCTTTACACCCGGCGGTAGCTTCTCTAAGTACCGCAGGATGGTAATGCACCCGGCACTATGCCCGATGAGATAAAGCTCCTCATCCGGCGTGCCAATTGCTTCCTGTAATTTCGGTAGCCAAAGGGAGAGCTTTGGAGCTTCGGTTTCGGGCATTTCTGGAACCTGCACGTCAAAACCTCGTGCTTCCAGCTCCATTTTGGTTACGGGGTACCAGCAGTAGTCCGGGTATCCATCCCAGCAGTGAATTATGATTGCACGTTTTGACATACACTAATAGTAGCAAAATGCCCTACACTTGGCTCGCCCCTTGCTGCCGCCACAAGGCTGCATACAGGCCGCTTTGCTTGAGCAGGTCGGAGTGATTTCCATGCTCCACCACTTTACCGCGTTCCAGGACGTAAATAACATCCGCGTGGGCAATGGTCGAAAGCCGGTGTGCAATGAGCACGGTCATAAGCTGCGGCTTCTTGGCCGTAATGTCTTTAATGGTTTCGGTAATGGCCTGCTCGGTAATGCTGTCCAAGCTGCTCGTGGCCTCATCAAAAATAATTAAATCTGGTTGACGGAGCAACGCGCGGGCAATGGCTAAACGCTGGCGTTCGCCGCCCGAGAGCTTGAGGCCGCCTTCGCCGATTCGTGTATCCAAGCCTTGGGCCGAGCGCTGCATTATATTCGCAGCCGCCGCAGACTCAAGGGCGGCCATGCACTCTGCGTCAGTGGCTTTTGGCCGAACAAAGAGCAAATTCTCCCGAATCGTCCCGGCAAAGAGCTGCGTCTCTTGCGCCACCAAGCCAATGCGCTGGCGGAACTGTTGGTAATCCATGGCCTGGCTATCCACATCGTTGAAAAGCAGCTTGCCGTGGGTGGGCTTGTACAAACCCGCGAGGAGTTTTACCAAGGTGGTCTTGCCGCTGCCCGAAGGCCCGACGAAGGCAATGGTCTGCCCCGAGCGCAAGACAACATCCACATGCTCCACGGCAGGCTGCGTTGCCGAGGCATAACGGAAACCAACATCCTGAAAAGTTATATTCGTGAGCTTGTCCACGGTAAGCGGATGCTGCGGTTGCTCGTCGGCTGGTTGCTTGAGTACCTCTTCCAGCTGATCCATGCTCGCCCGTGCTTCCTGGTACTGCCGGGCCACCGTGCCAAGCTCGGCGAGTGGCGAAAAAATAAAGAAGGAGTAGATGAACAAGCTGAAGTATTCGCCCATACTAATCTGCCGCTCAAAAATTAAGTAGAACATTAAAATGAGCAACGCGGACCGCAGCGTGTTAATGAGCGTACCCTGGATGAAGCTGAACTTCCGGATGATAACTATTTTCTTGAGCTCCAGTTGCAAAATTTTCTCGTTCGTTGCATTCAGCCGGTCAATCTCCTGCTGCTCCAAGCCCAGGCTCTTCACCAACTCCACGTTCCGCAAAGTTTCCGTGGTCGAGCCAGAGAGCGACGCCGTCTCGGCAACAATCACCTTCTGGGCGGCCTTGATCTTGCTACTAATGAGGAAGGTGACGTAGCCCAACGCCGGGATCATGAGCGTGTACACTAAGCCAATGCTCCACTGGACGGTGAATGCATAGCTAAGTACGAAGATGATGCCGACCAGCGAGAAGAACAAAATGCCAATGGCGCCCACAATAAGCGCCTGCACATCGGTTCGGGCTTTTTGCAACTTCTGCAGCAACTCCCCCGAGCGTTGGTCTTCAAAAGCTTGGTAGGGCAAGGAGAAGGAGTGCTGCACGCTGTGCGCGTACAGCCGGGCGCCCATGCGCTGCACAATGACGTTGACGAAGTAATCTTGAAAGTTCTTGGCAATGCGGGAGACGAGCGCCGTGCCCATGGAGAGCAGGACGAGGATGACGACACCGTGCACGAATTGCGAGCGGGTGAGGTCATCAATGTGGTTGGCATACTTATCCACCATGATCCGCAGGATTTGCGGATCGAGTAAGGAGAAGAGCTGGTTAATGGCCGCCAAAAACAACGCCCCAAACAAGAGTTTTTTGTACTTTTTCAGGTAGGTCCAGAGCAGGCGCATAGGGGAGGATAAAAAACAGATGGGAACTCCCATCCGTCCAGGAGGATATCAGGATTACCAGCTTACCGCCAGGTGACGTTGAGGCTCGCGGCGCCAAGGGAAAAACTACTGCCCGAGCAGTGCCTGTTCTTCTGCGGTAAGTCCGCTCCCTAGCAACCGGCTGCCCATGCACTTGCTCGTACGATATACACCGTCAGCATCCTGCTCCAAAAAGAGGAGGTAGGGCGGTTGGTTCGAAGCAAAGTGCAGGTCGTCTGCAGGAATATTTTCACCTTCGGTTGTAGCCAGCGCCCGAATACGCACGCCAAGTGCAGGCAACGTCCCTTTGTAGAAGTGCTGCGGAGTTATGAGCACGGTGGCGTAACCAGGCTCGGCCGGAACCACGAGAAAAACTTTCCCGGTGAGAATAAGATCGGCGCGGGCAACACTCTCGGCAAGGGAAAGCGGCGTGCAGTTTGCAGATTGCTCCGCCGCTGGTTGCTTGCGGTCAATGACCAGAGTGGCCGCAAGTACGGCCGTAATTATTGCCCCAATCATGAAGACGAACAAGCGGGCAAAATGATGGTGGGCAATGTGCTGATGTTCGGGCATGCGCCTAGTGTATCACGCACTAATAAGTTAATGGCTACAGGTGTTGTACTTACTCATTGAACTTACAGACAATCTTTTGACAACTACGCAAAAATCTGGTACAATATACTTAATTAGTAAATAAATACCAACATTATGGCAGCAAATGACATAGAACAGTGGCTCCAGTCCGCCCGTGCCGCGGGTGTTTCTGATGTGCAGATTATAGAACAACTCAAAGCAAGCGGTTGGACCGATGAGCACCTAGCGCAACTTTTTGGTGCACCAAAATCACCCACCGACCTTGTACCAACTAACCCAATACAACCCCAACAGGCTAGAAATTGGTTTGTGCGACACCTTGCCGTGGTTATTGGTGTTGGTGCGGGTATAGTACTGCTTGGCGGCGCGGCGTTTGCCGCCTGGCGCGGATATATACCAGTACCGTTTTTAAGCAAGGGCAATCTGCAGGAGCAGTTGGAAAAAGCAATTGACGTGCTCTCGGGAACAAAGAGTGGGGAAATTGGCTTGGCAATAAGCATGCAAGTGGAACCGCATGATGGAAGCTCCAAACGCTTACCCGAACCCAAAGCCGGAGAGGTGAGTCCGGCCAGGGCACGCGCGCAAGACCAAACACTTGCGTCTGATGCGGGGCAACTACGAACTGGGCTTGCACTCTACTACGATGCACACAATGCTTTCCCCGATGCGCTCTCTGCTTTGGTAAGTGAGGGAAAATTTCTTAGCAGGTTGCCCGAAGAAATTGAAGGGCATCCAATTACCTATGCCGCATCAACAGACCATCAGGACTACACGTTAACCTATACATGTGTCAGCGATGCAACGAAGCACGGTGAAATTAATTATAAAAATGGCGTGGCGACAACCTGCTCTAGTGGAGAAAACATCGAAAGCACATCAGTTTTTGATGCTTTCGATTCTACAATGCTCTTCCAGTACCTGCCTTCGGACATGCAAATTTCGGGCAGTATTACCACGTTCGTTGGCGAGCAGGAGGTAAATGGTAAGAAAACTCCCAAGGGCTACGTAATGCTCAAAGGGACGTACGCCTCGGGAGGTACGACCATAGCCGTTGATGGCGAAGTACGAATGCAAGATGCCAAATACTACGGAATTGTCCGCCAATTCCCTTCACTGTTCTTCATCGACCTTACGTCACTTAAAGATAAGTGGGTCCTTATTGATCCGGCAGCCGGAGATACGACTTCGGACCTCTTCCCTCTGGACAGCATTGCCGATACAAGCCCAAGCAATGACGACCTGGGTAAGGCGAAAACCGAAACTACTACTTTTATTCGTAAGGCCCTAGATACGAAAGCACTTGCACTCACTCGAGAAGGAACCGAGAGCCTTAATGGCCGACGCTTGAACAAAATAAAAATTACCATGGATGCCGATAAACTCCCGGCCGCTGTAGCAGCGTATAAAGAAGACGCTACCAAACGCAACGCGCTGGTCAAAGAAGTGGGCGAGTCTTTGGATGAGCTGGTGCTGCCAAAAAATCTTGAGAGCCTACGCATCATTGCCGGCCAAACAACATTGACTATTTGGCTGGAGAACCTCAATGGCACGCCGCATAAACTTGAGCTCACCACAATCCTGGTCGCACCAGAAAAAGTGGAAAAACTCAAAGGCAAGCAGGTGCGTGCAAGTATTGCCTTAACCTTTGAGCATCTCGGCGAGCAGCCAAAAGTTGACGTACCAGCGAATCCAATCTCCTGGGATGAGGCGCAGCGCATTATCATGGGTATTAGTGAGGAGGATCAAAAGTTTGAAAAACAGCGCTCGGCTGTAGATGGTATTCGCAGCGCCCTGAGTAACTATAAAAACCGTAAAGGTGCATATCCGGATACGCTAGCTACCCTCTTGGAAAAACCTGAAGAAAAAAAGGAAGCGAACACCAATGCCGGTCTGCAAATTGAATCTATTGGTAACTCTGTAGAACCAATAGGTCTTGGGTTGGGAGAAAATCCACAAAACTATTTTGGCGCATACAACAAGCGCAGCGTCATACCTAATGATGTTTTCACTGGAAAGCCATTCGTGTATACCAAAGAAGACACCGGGTACACCTTGACCTACGAAATGGTGTTGCCAAAGGCATCTGATGATTACGGCTTTGGCAGTGCAAGCTACTACTCCGAAATGTATGTAGCAGGAATGAACACGGCAACAGAAAAAGTACTCTCAAAAGAAGCCGCCGTAAAAAACGATACGCAATCATCTTCACTGAAGATTACACCTGTTGGCGGTGACACGAATAATGCAACATAGGTGTAAGTAAGATACCAACCATGCACAACCTCGAAATTCAAAATTGGCTCAACCATGCTCGCAGCATTGGGTACACGGATAAGGATATCCGCACGCTCATGCTAAAGGCCGGGTGGAACAGTAAACAGGTAAACGAAGCAATGACCAGCCGTGGCCTGACGGCGGGCACAGCCGCGGCAAACCCCAAAGGCAAAATGGTGCCGCGGAGGTTAGAAACCCACGGCAAGGCACTCCTGCGGCACTACCTCACCGTCGCACTACTCATTGCCATAAGTGTTATCGTCTGGGTGGTAGTGTACTGGGTCTGGCAGCGCTAAAAACTCCAGGTGGATAATTGACGCTCTACAAAAGGGCGTTAATTTTTGCAGCCAAAATAAAATCGTTTTGATGCAAACCACCAATAGCGTGCGTCCACAACGTAAAGTCAACCTTGTTGTAGTGTACGCAAAAATCTGGATGATGCCCTTCGGCTTCGGCAATTTCCTCAACCTTCCGGAGGAAGGCCATTGCCTCACGGAAATTCTTGAACTTCATGGACTTCTGTAGCGTGGCAACGTGGTTACCCGATTTTTCGGCTAGCACCACCTGCCACCCCGACACTTGAGGAAGGAGCGCTTGCACTTCACTGTCGATTAGCGTCGGCACGCCACCTTCACACGGGACACATTTTTTCTGAACCAGGGTTTCGGCCATACCTGCAGTATAGCGCATGTTCTTGACGTACCATCGCCGGCCGGGTAGTATTGCTTGCACCAGAAAAACCCAAACCAGGAGGTAGTATGGCGCGGAAGTGCCTAGAAGCTGACCATGAAAAACTCAAAGCCTTTGGCCACGACACACACTGCACGAAGTGCGGCAAGCAGGTTAACCCCGATGCAATCGTCGCGGTAAACTGCAAGACTCAACATAAAATCCACACCTCACGCGGTCTTAAGTACTGCCCCGATTGCGGCGAGTAAAGCACAAGCTCTGTTATGACCAAAAACGCCACCCATGAAAAGGTGGCGTTTCTCTTTGTTCAGTGTTATCCTTCGACTTCTTCGCTTATACTCTCGATGAGCTGGTCCCCCTGGGCACAGAACACGTTTTTCTACGTAAGCGCTTCGGACAAGCTAGGAGGCTGCGCCTGCGCTTTCAATCTTGAGCATCAACGTATCCACTGTATCCCGTTCTTTTTGATCCATAGAAATATAGTTTTCGGGATCCTCACACTTAGAGAGTATCTCCAAGCCCGCATCACCAATCTTAGGATCTGCGCGCAAAGCTTCAACGCGTGCTTCGTCATTCAACACTGCTTTTAAGGTCTCGCGGTATCCCTCGGCCCGCATTCGCATTGCCTGACCTTCGGCGTTCTCAACACCACCCATATCGATTCCTGGCATAAATGTATTTCGTAATTGCGAGGTCTCCTAACTGCAGTCTACCAACAATTGGGACAGCGTGTAAATAAAATGAGTTGTCTAAAGAAGGGCTTTAAATTCCCAATGGTCGGGGTGACGGCAAACTCGGGACCTTCCCGCTTCACTGGTCGGGGTGACTGGACTTGTCCCGCCCTGGGGCGGGATGCCGCCTTCTTCTTATTGTCTTGCGGATGGCGGCAAACTCACGGCCTCTCCCGACGATTCCGCGGTAGCGGAATGTCGGGACTCCGACATCCGACATCGCGTCGGATCGTCGGAGCTGCTCTAGAAAATCTTTCAACCCACGGGTCGGGGTGCCGAGGCTCGAACTCGGGACCTCCTGGTCCCAAACCAGGCGCGCTACCAACTGCGCTACACCCCGACCCGTGGGGACAAATAACACAACTTTGCTATTTATCGTCTACGCGAATATATTTTTCACTTATGATTTTTTCAATAAAATCTTTTCTTTTCCAGGATTTCAATTTTCTTTCTATCCTTCGTGCCGCAGCTAAAGTAGCATACTCTTGTGAAAAGACTAAGGTCCAATGACCCATACGTCGAGTAGTAGCCGTGTTTCCTTGCTGATGTCTGTTGAGTCGTTCCTGTAAATTTCCGGTGCTACCAATATAGTAGCGACCTGATTTTTTCGATTGTAGGATGTAGACAATTCCTCGCATAATACTTCTACTCTATGCTACCGCTGTAAAAGATCCCCACAGGTGGTGCCGCGGGTCACCCCGTCGTAAGGCGGGACCTGCCTCTTCAGCCTGTCCGCCGAAGCTTCCCCGCCGACCGAAGCTTTAGTGTAGGTCGGAGCGTAGGCGAAGGCAGCGCTCTATCCTGGGCAGCGCCGAACGCTCCGTGTGGTCGCGTCCGGTCGGCGCTCCCTTTCGACTCGCTGCGCTCGCTCAAGGTCGCTGCTGCCCGTTCCGCCTTCGGCGGAACCCAATTCGCTACCGCGGTTCGAATTGTGATGAGCCCTCAGTGGTGCCGCGGGTCAGAATCGAACTGACTACGCTCCCGCCATGGCGGGACGCTCATCCGTTAACTTCCTTCGCTCTGGTGCCTGGGGCCAGAATCGAACTGGCTACGCCTGCCTCTTCAGGGCAGCGCTCTACCAATGAGCTACCCAGGCATGCAAGGCACCAGAGCGAAGGGGATGAGCTACCGCGGCCCCACTGAGGGCTTTCAAAAAACTGGTGGGCGGTGGAGGATTTGAACCTCCGACCTTTACAATGTCAATGTAACGCTCTAACCAGCTGAGCTAACCGCCCTCAAGTGTTAGCCCCACTGGTGGGCGATCCAGGAATCGAACCTGGGACCTCGTCATTATCAGTGACGCGCTCTAACCATCTGAGCTAATCGCCCACCAGTGGGGCTTTGACGACCACGTACGATATGAAAAAGAACTTACCTACTGTACCAAAAACCGGCTGGCCATCATAGGCCAGCCCTAATCGGCACCGTTGTACAACTGAAGAGTGGTAAGGTAGTGGAACGCCAATGTTCTACTTACGTAGAACGAATCGTTGCCCGTCTGCCTACCCCCGAAGGGTAAGCAGGAGGACAACACGACTTATATCAGTCAGGCCATCGTGAGATGACCATCACCGTAATCTCCCTAGAAAGGAGGTGATCCATCGACAGCTTCCGCTACCGATGCCTTGTTACGACTTCGCCCCTATTATCGAACCTGCCTTGGTTCCCACTTGCGCGGAAGCTTCAGGCATTTCCGACTCTCTTGGCGTGACGGGCGGTGTGTACAAAGCCCGAGAACGTATTCACCGCACCATAGCTGATGCGCGGTTACTAGTGATTCCAGCTTCATGAGGTCGAGTTGCAGCCCTCAATCTGAACTGAGGGGCGGTTTGATGGGATTGGCTCCCCCTTGCGGGTTGGCGTCCCTTTGTTGCGCCCCATTGTAGCACGTGTGTAGCCCAGGTCGTCAGAGGACCATGCTGACTTGACGTCATCCTCGCCTTCCTCCGGCTTAAAGCCGGCAGTCTGTTATGATTATTTTAACATAACACGAGGGTTGCGCTCGTTAGGGGACTTAACCCAACGTCTCACGACACGAGCTGACGACAGCCATGCAGCACCTGTCACCGAGTTCCTTGCGGCACGGCCACCTTTCGGCGGCTTTCTCGGGATGTCAAGACCTGGTAAGGTTTCTCGTTTATCGTCGAATTAAACCACATGCTCCACCACTTGTGCGGGCTCCCGTCAATTCCTTTGAGTTTTAGCCTTGCGGCCGTACTCCCCAGGCGGGGTACTTAACGCGTAAGCTCGTCTAACCGACACTGCAGGGGTCGAATCCCGCAATGCCTAGTACCCATCGTTTACGGCGTGGACTACACGGGTATCTAATCCGTATCGCTCCCCACGCTTTCGTTCGTGAAGCGTCAGCAATGTTCCAGCAGACTGCCTTCGCTATTGGTGTTCTTGTCGATATTAGCGCATTTTACTACTACACCGACAATTCCGTCTGCCTCTCCCATGCTCGAGTCGAGCAGTTTTCCCAGCAGTTGCACCGTTGAGCGATGCGATTTGACCAGGAACTTACTCAACCGCCGTTGAACTCTTTACGCCCAATAAATCCGGATAACGCTTGAGGCCTTCGTATTACCGCTGCTGC
>ERZ1292623.2641-Hain-H51-01um-R1-2641-length-15822-cov-7_pt1 | contig 13843 bp, 19 predicted proteins | sample MGYA00564398_ERZ1292623 | MGnify/ENA primary metagenome ERZ1292623 (study PRJEB36523, sample SAMEA6512633) | groundwater metagenome | collected 2019-01-07 | study: AquaDiva: Metagenomics assemblies of 32 groundwater samples
TTTTAGGGCATGCAAATCTCAATACAACACAGCTTTATACTCATATTTCTTCAGAACAAATAAAGAAAGTAGAAAATCCTTTGGATAAATTGTGATAGATGATACACAAATTTATAAAATTACCGTATAACAAAAGTTGTGATACTTTATGTAATAAATTTTATTATAACTTAGGTTACATCCTTTAAAGTTTTTTATTTAGCTGATGCAGAAACCCATTCTTCTTTAGGAAGTCTTAACCTATCTAGATTTTTTTCAAGAGCACCATATAAGCTTCCAACAACGGCTTCTTCTTCATCTGTTAAACTTCGTCTTTCAACTATAAGCCCTTCTTGTCCATTTCTGTTAATATAAATCCCCACTAAATTCCTTTGAGGATTATACTTAAAGGAAACCCTTACATCTTTAACTTTAGGCTTCCAATGGTCATTAAATTCATCCATAACATCTGAGATTATATCTGCTTGCCTATTTTCTAACTCTTGAAATTCTTCTGGTTTTACCTCCCTTAACAAATAATCACTTAAGTTCATAATAAAATAAACTAAATTGAGTTATAAAAAGCTTTCTATAATGAATAAATTAATTTCCTAGATTGTGAGACATCTCAAAAATACATTGTGGGACACTTCTGTCGCACTTTTTATAAAATTAGTGAAAAGCAATTACCTAAATGACTTCTGTCTCTTTGCTCTTGCCTTGGAATCTCCTGGCTTTCTTGTTTCTTTTCTTCTTGAATCTTGAACTATTATATTTCTGTCATATGCAATAAATGCTTTTTTTAATGTTTCAGAGCCGGATATTTCTAATAAGGCGCGGGCAATTGCTAATCTCGCTGCCTGAATCTGAGCTTCTTTTCCACCACTTTGTGTTTTAACATGAAAATCAAAATTTGGCATTTCCCCTAATTCTTTTTCATAAATTCTAATTGGCTCTATTAAAGCTAATCTATGAAACATTCCAAGTTCCTGATAAGGAAGTTTGTTATAGAAAACTTTTCCATTACCTTTCCCAATTCTAACTTTAGCTACTGCTGTCTTTCTCTTTCCAGAGAAAATCTTGTTTTCTATTGAAGCAATTTTTGTTTTAACCATTTTTAAATTACTCTGCTTAATTCTGCGAGAGTTATTTTCCTGCCTAATTTATTTTTACCAGAACTTATTTTTTTAATTTTTTCCAGTTCTGGCGGAATTTCATTATAACATCTTACATTAGTAAGAGCTTTAACTCCTCTTCCTGTTCTATAATCTGGAAGCATGCCCCTTATAGTTCTTTTAACAATTTTTTCAGGCGATTTGGGAAAAAATGGACCCTTTAATGAACTTCCTCCCCTTTTCCTTAACTTTTGATAATGAGTTTTTATTGAATCTACATTTCCAAGAATTATAGCTTTATTGCAGTTAACAATCTCTAATTTTTTCCCTAATAAAAGCTGCTTTGCTGCATAAGATGACAATCTTCCTAAGGTTGCGTTTGCAGCATCTATTACAATTTGTTTTTGTGTTTCAGTCATTTTATCTTAAAATTTTAATTCCTTCCATTTTTTTGTTTTTTAATATTTCTTCTTTTAGTTTTACAAGTTCTGATTTTGTCTTTTTTGCCTTTTCAAATACAGGTAAAGAGAATGATAAAGCAGCTATCCTAATCTTCTTTGTGAGTTCACCTTTAGATAAAACTTTTCCAGGAATAACAATAGTATCTCCTAATTTTGCATGTAAATCAATTTCATCTAAATTAACAGCAGAAAATAATCTTGTAGGTCCAGAAATAATTTTTGTTATGCTATTCCATGAAGGGTTTTTCAAAGCAACAACTATTGTTTCCTTTAATTCCGGATTAGTTTTCTTTTTTTTTCTTGTCTTAATCTTTGTCCTCGAAATCATAAGTTCTCCTGATCAAAAAGTCTTTGTGTTTTGTTTGAGACTTTTGGATGTTCAAGATTGCATTTCTGCATAAGCAATCTTGACATAAAAAGAGTATTTAAACCTTCTTAAATGAGAATATTTATATACTAAAATACACACTAATACACATATAAAAATGGCTATAAAGATAAAAAATTCAGAAAAGAAAGTAAGAGTGAATATAACTGTAGACAAAGATCTTCTTAACAAAAGCAAAAAAAAGCTTGATCTTTTTGGAGGAAAACTTTCAACATTATTTAACTCATATTTGCGTGATTTTGTAACTTCAATGGACAAAAAATATAACGAAGACAGCAGAATAAAAGAAGAAAAAATCAAAGAGCTCGAAGAAAGAATAAAAAATTTGGAAAAAGAAAAAGGTTAATTCTTTAGAGATTTTTTATTAAATTAGTTCTATTAAAAATCTCTGAGAAAATTTTGAAAGAAAAGTTGAGCATTCAAAGTTTTCTATAAATTTAAAAGCATTAAGAATTCAGTATTTGTACGCGGATTGAGAAATTAACATTTCAGTATCCGCAAAACCGGCTTACGCGGAAGTGCCAGAGTGGTCAAATGGGTGACGTTAAGGCCGTCATGGCTTAGTGCCTACCAAGGTTCGAATCCTTGCTTCCGCATGTTTGTTCACCGTAGCGAGTTCTCGAGCAAGAGTGAATCAAACATGTTCACCGTAGCGAGTTCTCGAGCAAGAGTGAATCAAACATCGCTCTTCACAGCGATAGTGAATAAAGATAGATTCTTCATAGCAAGTACTTAAGCAAGAAAAAATCGAAGAAGCTGGCAATAAAAGTAAGCAAGTTATTCAGAAGAAACTTCTCTCTTCTTGACATAAGCTCTAATAACTGCTCCAACAACTGCCAAAGCAATTAATACCAAAGCAGGAAATGCAAAATCTCCTGCTAATTCAGTTATCGCAGCTCCTGTTATTCCAAATCTTGAACCTGTTGAATTATTATTAATCTCTGTTTCATTTCCAGATTCATTAATTTCTTTGATTTCATCAGCTATAACACTGCTTGTAATTGCAGTTGAAGGAATTGAATTTCCGCTTGAAGAACTCCCGCTGCTTCCAGAACCTCCGCTGCCTCCGGTTCCACTGCCTGAACTTCCTGAAGAACTTGAACCCCCGCTATTTTCAGAATTATCAGCAGAACTATTAACATTTAAGTTTCTTGAACTTGAATTTCCAACATTTCCAGCCAAATCAGAACAACTTATACTCCAATTATAATTTCCTACATTTGTCGTATAAACAAAGGTATTGCTTTGTTCTGTTAAAATCTTAGTCTGATTATCAAAAACTCTTTGTTTATTCAAAATCAAACCGCAAGAATTAATTTCATAATTATCTAAAATACTGAACTTGTATTCAATATCTTGAGATCCTGTAACACTATTTCCATCATCAGGTTTATCTAAACTAACTTCTGGCTTTGTAATATCATATATAAAAGAATAATTTTTAATTGAAAATCTGCTTTCTGAATTATTATTTGCTCCAAGGCAATTCCATGAATAGTTTCCTTCCATATCTACAAAATAAGAAAAATCACTGGAATTTAAGTTTCCATTTATAGTTTTATTTTCACTATAAATCAAAGAAGTTAAGTTCCAAACATTTAATTCTAAGTTGCTCAAAGAATATGTGTCTTTAGATTCGCCGTTGCAGGAAAAACTAATATTTCCTTTATTATAATACGAATTATCCAAAGGAGAATTTAAGGAGACAATAACCCCCTGGCTGTTTAAAGTATAATTCTTTTCAGCAAAAGCACTGTTTCCATTTTCATCAGAATAAAGACAATTCCATTTATACTTTTCTCCTAATTTCAAATTACTGATATTTATTTCAAAATTATTGCTCTCTCCAGAAATTTCTTTTAAGCTTTCATTAACAACTGTGTTGTTTGAATTCCATAAATAAAAAATAATTTTATCTAAGCTAAAATCAGTTGCATTGCAGTTAAATTTCTGGCTCAAATTAGAAGAAAATAATTCGTCTTCAGGTTTTAAAAGAGTAACATTTGGTTTTATTTCATCAAGAGAAATCAAAGCAGAGTAAATATCTATTCTTGAGTAATTCTTTTCAGGATTTATCCCATTGTTTCCCAAATCAATTACTTTTTTCCCAGTATTATTCAGAATATTTTTCAGTTCCTGCGGAGTTTTACTTTTATTATTTAATTCTAAGAACTGATTTAAAATCAATAAAGCTCCTGAAACATGAGGTGCAGCCATAGAAGTTCCGCTGACAACTGCATATTGAGATGAATTCAGAAAAGTTGAATTTATTCCACTTCCGTAAGAAACCAAGTCAATTAAATGATTTCTGTCTGCATAACTTGTAGCAATATTATTATTTTTATCAATGGCAGAAACAGCCGTCACATTTCCAACACAGGCTGGAGAAGATATTTTATTCGCTGCTCCGGCTCCTACATTATTCAGTCCATTTCCAGAAGCAATGACAACACTTATTCCATTACTAATTGCATTTTGTATTTCATCTGCAAGAGGATCATTATTGCATTCATCAGAATACAATCCAGCTCCAAGGCTCATGCTTATAACTTTAATATTATATTCTTCTTTCTTTTGTACGCAATAATTTATAGCACTTGAAATAGCACTGTCATAACAAACTCCAGAGGCATCGCACACCTTTAAGGCGATTATTCTTGCTTTTGGAGCAATTCCATTTAATCCTGTTTGATTAATTCCAGATTCAGCAGCTATAATCCCAGAAACATGAGTTCCATGTCCATTTTCATCAAAAGGATTTGTATTATTATTAAAGAAATCAAATCCGGCAGGAACTTTAGAGCAATTTCCAGCAAGAAATGTTTCATTGTTGCAGCTTCCAAAATTAATATGATTAAAATCTATGCCAGAATCAATAACGCAAACTCCTTGTCCATCTCCTGTCAGATTAACTTCTGAAAATCTTAAATTCCAAGAATTAGACGCATTTGTCAGTTTAATTGTGTCTTGCAAGAATAAATTTCTAATTCCTTCAACTTCAATATTCTTGATATTATCCTTTTCTTCTAATCTTCTTAAATCTTCTTTTGCAATATCAATATAAATTTCATTTTCAGATTCATATTTTATATCTTTTCCTATTTTCTTTATTTCTTCTTTTGTTTGCTCAATATCTTCTGATAAGAAATTAAAGAAATGTTCTTGCTTTTCAAATTTAATGTAAACTCCGATTTCTTCTTTTTCAGTCAAGTTACCATATACATTCAAATTAATTTTATTTTCATCAGCACTTGAAAAAACCAAGTTAATAAATAAAGCTCCAAATACAATCAAAAAAATAATTTTTTTCCAGCTCATTTTATTCTCCTATTACTGCTTCGCATTCTCCTTTCACACAAGAGCAATATCCTTGCCCACAATCCAATGTTCCGGGCTCACAAAACTCAGTGCAAAAAAATCCATCTCTGCTGTCTTCCTGTCCTTTTAAAACACACGAGGTTGGATGACAGGCTTCTTTAGGAACACAATCAGAGTCAAGTTCACATTCAAAATTTCCAGTTTCTTCTTTATTTTTAAAAATATAAACACCAACAACTAATAACAATATAATAATCACAATAATAAAATTCTTTTCCATTGTAAAATTAATACTTCTTTTCAATATTTAATCTTTTTCTATGCCAATCAACTGCTTCTTCAATAGCAAAATTTAATTGGCCAGTTGTATATCCTAATTCTCTTTTAGCTTTTTCACTGCTAAAAACAAAATCATGTCTTATTAATCCAACTCCTTCAATTGAAGCCTTTGGTCTTTTTCCTGTTATTTTAGAAATAAATTCAAACAAGTAGGCAGATGATGTAGCAATAAAATAAGGAACAGCAATTCTCGGCGCTCTCACTCCAGCCAATTTAGCAACTCTCTCTATAAAATTTTTCAATTCTATATTTTCACCTCCCAAGATATATCTTTCTCCATGAACTCCTCTTTCCATTGCCAAAACATGTCCTAAAGCACAATCTTTAACATGAACAAAATTCATTCTTCTATCAACATAGCCTCCAAGATTTCCTTGAATAACTGCCTCAATCATTTTTCCAGGCTCTGTCGGCAATGTATCATTTTTCCCTATTGGACAAGTAGGATGAACAACGATAACTTCAATTCCGTTGGCCTTTTTTCTCAAAACTTTTTCAGCTTCAATTTTTGATCTTCCATAAGGTCCAATTTCATTTAAATCTCCATCAGGAAATCCATCTTCATCTCCTAATTTTCCCGCTTTTCGCTGGCTTCTTCCCATTATATCACAGGTTGAAGTATAAACAATTCTTTTAACATTATTTCTTACAGCCGCATCAGCAACATTTCTTGTTCCAGAAACATTAACCTCCTGATAAATTCTTGAATCTCTCTCCCACAACAAATGCGAAGCAGCTAAATGATAAACATAATCACATTTTTTCATTGCGATTCCAATACTTTCTCTGTCTCTAATATCGCATTCAACAACTTCAATATCATCAGAATAGGGCTCAATCGTCCCAAGCGAACTTCCAGGTTTAGAAATTACTTTAACTCTTTTTCCTCTATTCAGAAGAATTTCAACAATATGCGAGCCAATTAATCCATTTCCTCCAACAACTAAGTTTCTCATAAGGTTCTTTTTCGAAATAACTTTTTAAGTAATTTCGTTATCAAAACAATATCTTGCAAAATATATATAGTGAAATACATAAATAAGTCACAAAACCTGCTGGTTTTAACTCCGCACTAAAGACTCAAGATTTGAAAAATCTTGATGTTCATCAAGAATCTGAACTTGTGAAGATTCTTGAGATGCGGAGCTTGTCGTGATTTTGTAACATATGGAAAATCCGCAGCAAAGAAACCACAGACTAAAGTCTGCGGATTTTAACGAGTGTTAACCAAAATAGTATCTCTTTCCCTTGATGTCAAGAACAAAGTTCTTGAACACATCTCAAAAAATTATTTTTCTTCAAGCATCCTATCATAAACTCTTCTCACAACTTTTCTTGAAGCATCCATCTTTTTATCAGCAATAAATAAAATAATATCTTCTCCAAAAGGAATAAACCTTGTATATTTATTCATATTCGCAGCCAACTCGTTCTTTATTCCTTCCAAGACACTTTCTGATTGTGTTATAAGTCCTTCAACATCTTCTTCAGTCAGTCTATCTACTCTATCTTTGACTTTTTTCTTGTACATTGAAACTTTGTAATCTATTTCTTCTTTTATCCTGTCAATTATATGTTTGCTTTTCCAGTTCATCCTATCATCAATTTCATCATACAATGCAGCAGTATCAGAAACTCCTTGCTCAATATCAATCTCGCCCTTAATTATTCTTAAAGGAACAGATTCTATATCATAAAATACTCTCTTTGTTTCGTCAATTCCTCTCTCTTTCACAAGTCCATCAATACTATCAATCTTTCCGCTTGCTTCTTTAAAATAAATATCAACATATCTTCTGGCGATATTTTGTTCAACTCTTTCAAGACCATCTTCAACAGCTTTTCTCTCTAAATCAGATTCACTTATTCTTTCTATTTGTTCATTTCTTTGATTTCGATTTTCTGTTTCCCGAGGTCTATTAAAATTATAATTTCCTAAAAAAAGAAGACTTAAAAAAAAAGTAGCATAAAAAATATTTCTCGACCTCATATAAATATAACTAATTACCTTATTTATAATCTTTTCATCTTGACAATGATTAAAGAGTTATTACTCCAACTTGATAAAAAAATATAAGAATCTTTTTAAACTTCCTTGCATTTAAAATCAAAAGGAGGTATTTATAAATGAGATTTTCAAGAGGTTTAGTTCCATTTTTAGGTTCATTGGCTTTAGCTATTCCTGTTTATACTGCTCGAGCAGATGATTCTTCGGTAGACACGATTGTAGGCAACGCAATGACTGCATTAGACCATAATTTCTTAGGAGTCACAAGGTCTTTTGAAAACGGATACAATAGTTTGATATCTGGTGTTTCTGGAATAGTTCTTGGTCCATTAGACACTTCAGCAAGTTTAGTCGGAGAAGGCTCTGCAGCAGCAGGATACTGGTCTGCAACAGGAGCAGATATTCCATTGGCGTCAGCAAACTTGGCAAGTAAAGCTCTCAACGGCTCTGGAGACATTCCATCCAGCAGAGGATTAGTAGAATCAGTAGGCAGCGCAGCGAGAGATATAGCTAGTGGAGTTTACCACTTCGCAACTGATTGGTTAAGATAAAAAAATATCTTTTATTTCACTTTTTTTTAATTTTCAACTGGTCTGCTTTTATTTGCAACTATTTTATGTGCTTGCCTCATAGAAACTAATTTCATCAAATCTAACAAAAAATAATATCTCGGGATAAAAATTTCCATTCTTGGTTTTTTCTTACAAACTTCTTTTACAATTCTATCTGCAACATCTCCAGATTCAACAACACTTCTAAAATTTATTCCAGCAAAATTTTTATATTTATTATAAAATCCTGTTCTAACAATTCCTGGAAAAACACAAGTAAAATAAATTTCTGGATTTTCAGCAGCAAGACCTTGTGTTAAAGCAGATACACCTGCTTTAGCAGCAGAATAACTGGCATGCCCCCATGAGCCCATTCTAGCAGTTATAGAGGAAATATTCACTATACGTCCATTTCCTTCTTCCAGCATCAAAGGCAGTACAGCATGTATTGTATTCATTGTTCCGATTAAATTAACTCTTATTATTTCTTCTTGTTTTTCCATGCCATTAGATAAGAAAGGCTCATATCTATTAAATCCAGCAGAATTAATTAAAACATCAGGAACTCCTATTTCTTTAACTCTTTTTCCAATAACTTCGTGTACTTGATTCCTATCAGAAACATCGAGATAATCATGATAACTTCTAAAACCATATTCCTCTTCTATACTTTCAGTTAATCTTCCTAAATCAATCCCCTCTCTCTTTGCAAAAAGCACAGTATTATATCCTTTTTGAGCCAACTTTCCAGCACAAGCAAGTCCTATTCCGCTCGAAGCCCCAAAGATAAATGCTAATCTTTCTTCTTCTATGTTCTTTCGCATTTTAAAAAATTATTCCTTAAAGATTTTTCTTCTTTGTGCCCAAAGATTTATGGAATTTTTAGAACTTCCTACTTTAGTGTTTGGTTCTCGACATATTTTTTCTTTCTTTCATCCCAAACAACAGGAAATTCATCTTTTAATTCAGCTTTTTTAGCCCCCATTTCAATTTTATATTTTCTCACAAATCTTTCTCCATTTAAATCATATCCCACCCATAAATCATTATTAAAAACTCCTTGTGTAACATCATATCCAACATTTTTAACTCCTTTAGGAATCTCTATTTCACAATTTCCTCTTTCTCCAAATGCCCAATGATTTCCTTTAATCTCAAAAATATCATTTCCTTCCACACTTCTTACTCTTTCAATCTCATAATTTCCAGCTTGAAATAACATCATGACTGGATGTCTTGGAAATCCAACCACATATTCTTTTTTGCCTTCTCCTGCAGCAGGAAGCGAACTACATCCACTTAGTGAAATTCCTATCATAACGCCACCCAATACTAAACCAACATAAGTACGATTCAACCTCTTTTCTAAACCTTTCACTGATAAATTAACATTTATCTATATATAAAGAAAATTATATCTTAATATATATTAAAGAAATATTTAATTATGTCAAGATTGCTGATGCAGGAATGCAATCTTGAGCATGTCAAGAATTGGAAATTCTTGAGCACTCTCAGGAATTTTATTCCTGAAGAATCCATAAAAGATTTCTCTTGCATCCAAAAGTCCAAAACAAACCTCGGACTTCAGTCCGTGTAAAACGCAAGGACTTTTTGATGAATAATTCTGGCAAAGCATATTCTAACTATTAGGATTCTCTACAAACACAAATTAAAAAAATAAAAATTAATTCTTCCTGATTTACTGCCTATTCATAAAACATTCTTTGCAATAAACCGGTTTTCCTTCAGTTGGCTTAAAAGGCACTTCACATTCTTTCTTGCATTCAGAACATACGGCTTTGTGCATTTCTCTAGGCCCAGAGTTAAAATTATTTCTTCTAAATCCTCCGCCTCTGTTTCCTCCGCCAAATCTGTTTCCGCCTCTGTTTCCTCCGCCAAATCTGCTTCCTCGGTCTCCGTCTCTGTCTCCGCCTCTGAATCCGCCGCTTCTGCTTCCGCCTGATCTTCTTTCCATTTTTTCTTTACCCCCTATCAACTATTCACACCTACCTCTATTCACTTCTTAGAACATTAGGTATAAAGAATATTGTGATATTCTTTGACCATCACTTCTTGCGAAGTATCAGGTATAAAGAACAGGAAATTCTTTAACCATCGCTTCTTACGAAGCATCAAGTCAAGAAAATCTTATCCCAACCAAGTTCTAATTCAATAATTATCAACAAACTCCCTATAAAAACCTAATGATTTTGGTTTTTATAAGTTTACCAAAAAAAACGACAGTTTGCATTTTCGTCATTTTCATGAATAACTGCATTAAAGCAATTTTGCTCTTCAGACTTTTTATGAAAAGTACAAGAAACATTTTGATGAGTTAGAGCACTATGACAATACCAGAGAAAAACTCTGGAAAAAAAGCGCATAGACATAACTCTAAATCAGAGAGTTATTAACAAACTCAAGAAACTAAGAGAAAAAACAGGAAAACCAATCTCCCATATAATTGAAGAAGCTTTGGATAAGGTTGTTTAATCTTTCTTCTTCCCCTCACTAAACTCCTTAACCTTCTCCTCAATATCTCCCTTCCTTGTCAACCTTAAAAATCTAACAACACATAGATTAATTACTGCCAAAAAGGTAAGTCTATCAAACACTTTTACTGCTAAAAAGGTAAGGAATACACATTTTATATAGGGTATAATACCATTACATTACTGCCAAAAAGGTAAGATTTATAAACTATATGTGCTTCCGCAATCTATGAGTTATATAGAAAAGAAAGAAACTGGAGGAAAAACCCACTTTTATTTTGTCAAAAAAGTCTCTTTTATGGGAGAACTACAAGTAATCAAGAAATATATTGGAGTAAGCCCTCTGGCAATAAACAAAGAAAAATATATCTTAGATCACATAGAAGAACTATCTAATGAGGAACTTAAATTCAAAGGTAAATTTTTAGAAAAAGTCAAAGACGAAATATCTTATAGTGAGAACTTATCTAAGAAAACAGAGTTAAAATCAATAAAGATAAATAACTTCATCGAAGGAAAAAAATGCGAAGACGCAATTAATACAGAATTCTCGAAGGAATTTATCTTTAATTCAAATAACATTGAAGGCTCAAAGATACCTCCAGAAAGAGTAAGAGAAATAATAAACACTGGAGATACAAAATATGATAATAGAAATGAAATTAAAGAGGTAAAGAATTCAATTCTTGCTTTAAATTACTTACAAAAATCGTTCAAATTTAATCTAATCTCTATAAAAAGACTGTATCATATCTTAACTAAAGGCTTATTCATGGAAGGAAATATCGCATATCCAAGGGGATTCAAGACAGAGGAAGTTATAGTAGGTAATTCTCAAACAACATCTCCAGAAAAAGTTAATGAAGAGTTAACAAATTTGATAAATTGGTATAGAAATAATAAAAAAAAGATACATCCCTTAATCTTAGCTTTTGAGTTTCATAAGAGATATGAGTTTATACATCCATTCAGAGATGGAAATGGAAGAACAGGCCGCCTAATTATGAACAAAATCTTAATTAGTTCAGGATATCCTCCAATAATATTTTACAAGGAAAATAAAACCTCTTACTTTAATCTCTTAGAAAAATCAAAAGAAGGAAAATTAAAAAGTTATTATCATTTTATGCTAGAACAAGCAGATAAAAGCTACGATTATTTATTAAAAGTTATAAGTAAGTATTAGTTCTCCCCTATCTTATTCCTTCTTCTCTTCACTGAATTCCTTCACTTTCTCCTCAATATCTCCCTTCTTTGTCAACCTTAAAAATCTAGCAATTCTCCAATCTCCCCATCTAAGAACCCAAGAGCTTCTTTATCATCAAACTCAATATCGTCATACTTTGTATTCATCTTTTCTCTTATTCCTTGAAGGGCTTTATTTCTAATATGTGTCTTGTCAGACTCATTCCAATGATATTTCTTTGCATCTCTACTAACTCTCCCCCTATATTCAATTACCTCTGAACTGATAAATCCCTTTGATTCAGGCCTATTAGTATTCTTAAGAACAATCAGATGAACAACCGTATTCACAATTATTCTAATTAAGGAGTCTCTATCTCTATTTTTTCCCATTTTGAATTTTTTAGCTTATTCTCCAAATGTTTAACAAGCAGATTGAGATAACTCAATGCAAGTTTTTTCTCTATTTTACTGGCAGAGTTATTTCTCAATTTATCAGAAAGCTCTATCCAAAGTAAATTATGCATATTTTCCCTTAATTTATAATTATCAACTTTCTTATTCATTAAGAGAGAAACAAGCATAGCATTCCTAATAGCATAATATATCTCTTCTCCCTTTGAATTAATGTCGATGCCCTCGCTCCAATCAAGCTTCATTCTTAGCTCTAAATTAGAGGGCTTAATCTTCTTAGGCATTTTTAGTTTTCCATAAATTGTTTTAGAATCTTTAAGCTGATAAATCAAAGAAGGATTCTTATCACTCTCCGAGAGAATAGATTTCTTAGAATAAATTTGAACATCTAAATTAAGCCCCTCCATCTTTCCAGCATTTTCAATCTTTTCTATAATTTCTTTCTTTTTCTTATTAGATATCTGTTTTCTCAATGCTACAATAACATCAATATCATTGTAGTTTCTATAATTATTTTGTATGGCAGAGCCACATAAAACTATAGAATCAACTCCAGAAATAGAATCAAGTATAATTTTCTTTATCTTTTTTTCAATTGAAATGCCTTTTTGATTATATTCTATCTTCACTAAGATTTCTTCAGGATTTAACTTATTAATTGCTTTTAATTTAGGCCTTATGCTCTTACTTAAAATATTTGACTCATTTTGGCTCAGCCTATGTCCTGCAACTTTCTTTCTTATAATCTTTTCTTCCCTTTCGGTGAGTATATAAACCATATAATATCTTTAAGTATTATATGATATTTAAATGTTTCTGCATATATCTATCCTCAATTCCCCTTTCTCAATCAAACCCTCTAAGACAACAGAAACATCCTCAGCATTACTAATCTTATCCAAGACCTTTTCAACCTCAGGAGTCATCTTGCTCTTTCTGTATTTAGCCCAAAATCCCTTCTTATCTAATTCAAGTTTTACAGGAACTCTTCCAATAAAGCAATTATATGATTTCATTTATTTTCCTCTCTTTGTAAAACCTCTTCAAAATTACGCTTGAACTTCTCTACATCTTTTAAGGCAGCCTTAACATCTTCAAGAGTGAAATCAAATTTCTTCAATGTAATATAATCTGAGTTATAATCCATTAATAAATTATTCAAATAGAATTTATAAAATTGAGTTTTAACTTAATAGTAGAATTATGGTTTTTGTTCGTTTTATTCGTATACAGAAAGTTTATAAAAACTCTTTCTCTAATAAAAAGATAAAAAGAGGAATTAAGATATAATGCCGTTAGATCCAACAATCTTTGCAGGTCTATTAGGAGGTCTCGGCGGTTTAACAAGAGGAGTTGTAGGTCTTCTCAAAGCCTTATCCCTAAGAAGAAGAATTCTCTGGCCATATTATTTAATAACTGTAATTATTGCAGCAATAATCGGAATTTTTGTAGGAATTGTATTTGACTTTGACCCAAGGCTTTCTCTTCTCGCAGGATATGCAGGAACAGACATTCTTGAAGGAATTTACAAATCGTTCAAAGTGGAAAAAGTTTATGTAAGAAAAGGGAAATAGTAAAATATAAAAGTCT
>ERZ1292623.3292-Hain-H51-01um-R1-3292-length-13842-cov-8_pt1 | contig 13842 bp, 25 predicted proteins | sample MGYA00564398_ERZ1292623 | MGnify/ENA primary metagenome ERZ1292623 (study PRJEB36523, sample SAMEA6512633) | groundwater metagenome | collected 2019-01-07 | study: AquaDiva: Metagenomics assemblies of 32 groundwater samples
GACGGGCACGGCGGGCATCGCCGCTCATCAATCCGATGGCTCAGACACAACGCAAGTTGATGAACAACTAAGTAAACACATCTATGGACATAACCCAACATATCAAAGGCGACGGCCAGCTTCCGAACTTGCTTCGCGAAGCGGCGCGGACGATCACCCTCTCAGAAGACGAATTCGCGGCCTTCTGCGACGCGAACCACGGCACCATGTGGAATGAGTCGGCATTGACTCACTCGTTCCAAGCGAACGTTGAGGATTCAGGCCCGGATCAACTGGACTTGAAATGGAACGTGAACCTGGCGGCGATAACCATCAAACTCGAATCGCTGACACCCGTTCAGAAGTGCGCCCTGCTGGCTGCGCTGGATGGATTCTTCCAAAGCACACCATGAACACGCTCCAAAACAAGTACTCCCTTAAGTATGGATACCGCCTGACGCCCGGCAACGGCTGCTGCTATGCCGCTATTACCTTTGCACGCCGGCATTGCTACGGAAAGAATTCTGCACATGGAAAGCGCATCGTCTGGCGAGTGGATCGCTACCTCGAACTCGGACGATTCCAAAACAAAGCCGCAGCGAAAGCGGCGGCCATTAACTGGATGACAAAAGCTCTGGACACACCATGAAACTTGGAGACTTGATCGAGTTCACACGCCCGACCGATGGCAAAAAAATCATCGGCTCGTTGACCGAAGCTCCAAGCGCAAGCGGGCCATACCAGACCGGATCAACAATGACTGTGATCGACACGGAAGGAATGCCCCATCGGTTTGATGCGTGGCTCATCGACTGGCGGATCGTGGCGGATCACGGCCAGGGCAATTAACTTTTTACTCTAACCTTTCCCGCCGCTCTTGCGCTTCAGCGCACAGGGAGGCATCCCTGCTCCGGGGCGGTGGGAGTTTTTATTCGCGGCTTCGGCGCACTCGCGCCGGGAATCCGCTTGTGTCTTGGGCCGCGCGGTGTCCCGGTGCGAGATGATTTGTTCGGCGGTCATTGTTTATGCCGGTTTTGAACACGCAAATTCGCCACAACTTTCGCCCAAATGTTCATCGAGGTTGGTGCATCTAAATCCTGTTCGAGAACGGCTCGGATTTCTTCGGATGCAGCGTTGATCTCCGGGCCGAGCTTGCGCCAGGATTCCTCCAGAGAAATACGTTCCGCAGCGGCTTTGGCTTGGTTTAGAATTTCCCAGAGTTTCATGCGTCTTTGTAACGCCTTTCCGCTGGAACGTCGCGGTCGGATATTTTCGACGCGCTTTCGAAGCGGCAGTATTCCTTAAGCCACGTCAGTTCGATCATCCCGGTCGCTCCATCGCGTTGTTTGGCCACATTCAAAAACGCCTCTCCTGAATCTTCCGATTTATTCCTGTGCAGCAACAGCACACAATCGGCATCCTGTTCTATCTGTCCGCACTCGCGCAGATCGGTCAGCCTCGGCGCACGCGGCTTGTCCTTTTCAGATTCGCGATTGAGTTGCGCTATGGCCAGAACGGCTGTGTTTGTCGCGACCGCAGCGCGGCGAAGTGTCGAAGAAATTTCCGCGACTTCATCTGTCCTCTTTTGTTTCGATTTCGTCGGCTGCACGATTTGAAGATAATCCACGACGACCAATTTGACCCCGTATGTCTCGGCGTGGATGCGGATAGCCGCCGCTATCTCCGCGCAGGTCATCCGTTTTACTACGCAATCAATGAAGTAAAGCGGGGACTCTCTGACCGTCGCAAAAAATCTTGAGAGCTTTTTAAAATCACTCTCCGTTAGTTTGCCGGTCTTTACGTTGGTTGCTAAAATTTTTGACCACGAGGCTGACATCCGGGACATGAATTGGGCCATCGACATTTCGAGGGACACCATCAGAGTCGGAACCTTCCCGCGCAGGCAGCAATGTTCAATGATGTTTCCGCTCAACGCACTTTTACCAATGGATGGCCGTGCTCCGAGTATAGTTTGTTGACCGAGTTGAAGCCCGTTTGTGTAATGGTCCAAGTCCACGAATCCGCTCGGCAATCCGCTCAACTGGCCGCCCAGTTGGTGCCGGTGTTCAATCTCGTCTATGGTTGTTTGAACAATTGCCTTTGCGCCTTGCGACCTGATGTTTTTGTTTGCAGAAATGAGTTCCATTAGCTGCGTATCAGCAGCCGCGAGTATGGATTCGATCTCGGCAGGATTATCAAAAACAGCGGCGGTTATCTCCGCCCCGATCTGGATCGCCCTCCTGGCGCGCCATTTCGCGGCCATAGATTCCAGCCAGAAGGCTATGTTTGAGGCTGAATGGCAGAGGTCCCTACAAACAGAGATTGCGGCATCTCCGCCAATGCCATCCAAGACGCCAGCATCCAGCATTGACTGCCGAAACAAAATCGGATCAACGGTCTTGTCCTTCTCGAAACACACAAGGGCGTGCTCGTACATCGTCCGGGTTTGCAGGTTGAAGAAATGTTCCGATGTGATATTCAACTGACATTCGGGAAGACATTTGCCTTTCGATTCCAAAATCGCGCCTATGCACGCCTGCTCCGCGCTGGTGTCGCTTGGCGGCAGGCGGTCCGCAACGATGTCCAAATCCACACCATTGCGCTTGGCTTTACTTCGTGTTGCCATTAACTGCTCCCCCACGCGGCATAATCGGCCTTCCACTCCTTTTGCTTTTCCGGGCTGAGCTTCTCTAATTCTCGCCGAACAGGATCGCGCGGGACCCCATTTTCGTCCATCCACGGCTTGGCCGCTGTGCTGGCACCGACGGTTCGGGCGCGGTCTAGGATACCAGTCCAATCAGAGAGCAGTCTTTTGAGTCCACGGAATCCAGGCTCGTACTTCTTATTTTTATCAGGAATGGATTCCAGAAACATTCGCATTGTTCTCCACTCGTCAACAACGCCCGGTCGCTTGGCGATTTCGGCAGCCGCATATTCTTCATCATACGACCAATGTGATCCCGGTCGCTTGAGAAAGGTGTTTATTCCCCCTCTTAATTCCTCAAAAGCAATCAACCCACCCGAAGGCGAAGGCGAAGGCGAAGGCGAAGGCGAAGGCGAAGGCGAAGGCTGACTAGTTCCATCATAGGATGGTGCTAGGATGGTGCTAGTATTATCATAGCATTTCAGAAAGCATTGGTGGCGTTTGGCTAATACGCGCTGCACCGTCTGATCAGCATGCTCAGGCCAGTCGTGAATCCGAAAACGGTGACAGGTGCAGGCGTCAAGCCAGCTAGTTTGATGCAAGCATGAAACTAGCATGCTGCTAGCACCATCCCAGCGTAATGCCGTAGCAATTTCGTCATCAGTGAACCTCCCAATATCCCCAGCGTGAGCAAATTCAGCAGCGAAATGCCATAAGGATTCAAGCAAGCCAATGGCGGAATAAGTGGGAATGTTTAACGCCTTTGCGAGCGCGAACACTTTTGGGTGACGAGTGGTTCCGCGCTTCATTTCCAAAACCTAAAAGAGCCAGTCAGCGTTGACCGGCGGGACAAAACCACGGCGAATGCCACGGCAAAACCCACGCTTGCGCTGACTGGTTGTCTTAGAATTCGGAATTGCATTTGTCTCTGAGGTGGCCGGTCAAGGTCACTCCCGAATTAAATCGGCACGGTCACTGTAGCATTTGGTGCGGCGGAGTCAAGGTGTGTTCCGGTCACACCGCGATAAGGTCCTGTTCTATCGCCGAATCGACTGATGCGAGATTACGAACGGCTTGGTTGTAGTAAGCCGTTTTGAGTTCTACACCGATCGCTTTTCTGCCGTTGATTACCGCGCCATAAATTTCACTCCCAACGCCCATGAAAGGCGTGAACACTACCTCTCCCGAATTGCTCCAAAGAACACAAGCCCGATTGATGACGTCAAGTTGAAGCGGGCATAAATGCTTCTCGTCATCGGCTTCACGCGCGAGCTTAGCGTTTAGCGTGTTCGTCTGCCGAATGTCCATCCATACCGGAGAGGCGTAAGCACGCCAAATGTTGTGAGAACGCTTCACACCGTCCGCTTTCGGCAAGCTGCCAGCGCCGGCGTAAGAGTCTAGACCTTCGGGATGCGCAATCGGCACTTCATTCGTTCCACTGTTACGAAATGTAAGCAAGTAGTCCGGTAATCCAGCCCGCGACATGATGCTGTCCTTTTGAAGCTGCTTATGCATCAGACCGAGCGCCTTTGTCCGAGTCGCCTCGATTAATGGGTCTTTCCAGATCGTGTGCCGCGAATGGTAAATGAATCCGTGCTTCTGACACAACCGGATGATGTCTCCAGAGAAGTCCTTGATGCCGATGAATCCATCACGCTCTTTCATCGCTGGAATGTCCATGCAATGGACCGCGCAGTTACGTCCTGGTTTGATAATTCGCGCCAATTCTTCCACAACAAAAGCGAAATGCAGAAAGAACTCGTCGTAACTCTTACAGTTGCCCAGGTCCATTGGGCTGTCTGAGTAGCAGTAAAGGTCTGCGAACGGCGGAGAAAAAATAGAGAAATGAACGGACGCATCCGGCAAGTCCCGCATCACCGAGATGCAGTCTCCGTTGTACAGCGCGTATTGCGGTCTGAGAATCTGACTTAGGGTAGCCATGTTGGTATTTGGGTTTGAGTCGTGTGGGTTGTGTGTTTTGCGATCGTAAGTTCGTGATTCATTAGTTGAATCATCTTAGCGAACATCTCATCCGCTCGGTCCGATTTGCGCTTCATATTATTCAAGACACCGGATTCCCCTGGACTGGAAATGACATCGATCCTCACCGGATGCTGTTGACCGAAACGCCAGCTCCGGCGGATGCATTGATACCATTGCTCGAAAGAATGCGACGGGAAGAATGTCTGGTGCGCGCAATGTTGGAAATTCAACCCCATGCCGCCAATGCTCGGTTTCGTCACAAGGATGCGGATTTGGCCCGCGCAGAACGCCTCGAACGTTTCCTCTTTGAATTCGTCAGTGTCCGCGCCGCACACTTCCACGGAACCGGGCATCATCTGCGCCAACCGATGGCCCTCCTCGTTCAAGTGACACCAAGCAATCGCGGGCTTGCACGTCGCGTTGATCAGAGTCGCCGCCATCTCGCAACGTTCTCGAATCGTGCGCCGCCGCTCCGCCCGCTGTTCCTCTAGTCCGACTGCCGGCATATCGAAGAGGCAATCTGGATTTGGCGCGCTCGGAGTTACGATGTGTTCAATCGTTGTGAGCTTCGGCAGGATGAAATTCTCACCGGCAAATCCAATGTCTTCCGGCTTGCGAATCGCACGCGCCCATGAACACAGCCACCGCCAAAACGGACCTCTTGCGGCGTGTTTCTTGAGCCGCCATTTGGACGTGTCGCCGCCGTCGTGATTGAAAAAGTGAGCCAGCATCTCCACACGGCGCAATCCGCCTAACGCTTCGCTGGAGGTGCCAAGCTCAATGTAATCATTCGGCGCTGCGGTCGCTGTGCACAACAGTCGATAGGGCAGCATACGCATGAAGTCCGTTACTTGCGTTTTGATTGCGCCGTCCAGGCTCTTCAAGATCGAACTCTCATCACAGACTACGCCTCCAAATGATTGCCACGAGAATTTGTGCAACTGTTGGTAATTCGTGACTGTGATCGGCGCGGTGACGGAGCCGTCGCGTGATTGCTTCGCTTCGATCCCGAACTTGATGGCTTCGCGAATTGTCTGCGGTCCGACCGAAAGCGGCGTCAGGACTAATACTGGTTTGCATGTTTTCTCAACTACATTTTGCGCCCAGACCAATTGCATGGGAGTTTTTCCCAAGCCGCAATTATGAACCCAGAAACCATTTGCAAGAAAGTGTTCGGAGCCGGGAACGTGCATATCATAAAGGTAGTCGTTGCGGATATATCGGATTGCGGTTATGCTATCTGAATATGAGAACCGGACGCCCGCTGACATTCGAGCCCGAGACAATCCAACGCATTCGTGATCTTGCCGCGACGGGGATGCGAACTCCTGACATTGGCGCGGCGATTGGCCGCAACTGGAAGGGAGTGTGGGAGCTAATGAAGCGCCTTGGGATTCCGCGACAGCCTCATAATCGCTTTCCGACAAACTCCGATAATCCCTCATGGAAAGGCGGCCGGTATGTTGATCGTGACGGCTACGTGTGCATTCATTTTCCGTCTCACCCCAATGCGCGCGGGAAGGGCTACGTTCGCGAGCATCGTCTCGTGATGGAGCGCAGCATTGGACGATACCTAACTGCGAAGGAAGTTGTGCATCATCGAAACGGAAAAAAGGATGATAACCGGATTGAGAATCTCCGATTGTTCGGACAAAACGCGGACCATCTTCGGCATGAGTTGGCGGGAAGGATTCCCAAATGGACGGAAGACGGGAAGCGTCGCATCGCAGAAGGAGTTCGCCGGTCGAAAGGGAACCAACTCGCTTCCAGCCGGAAGGCGTAAGCATCCGGTGCCCCGCGCTGGCGATAATGCACGCACCGGACTTCATTACGATCTCGAAAAGCGCCCCGTAACCATTCACCCACGGCGCAGTTGCCACCCTATCGCCGCCGCGCGTCCATACGCGCATCGGTGTCCCGCGCGTGGCAGCATCGGCAATCGTAATGTCGCCGTCAGGTGAGTGGATTACAGTTGCCCCGGCGAGGCAATCGGCGAAGATAGCGGCACGACCCTTAAGCAATGCCCACTCGACAAGCGCCCTTTGAAAATCGAAAAGGAAATCCGGCATCCATAACGGCTCAAAGCCATCCCTCGTTCCGATCTGCGATTTCTGTTCAATGAATTCTTGATAGGTCACAAAATCAGCCCTCCGATGATGACGGCCGTGCAGAGCGCGAACGCTGCGAACCAGAGTTCAGTGAGTTTTTGTAACATACCGTTGCACATATTGAATCGCGCTTTGGATGGCCCGCCCAGCGGTGTTCAAGTCAAAACTCAGCGGCTCCTCATGTTTTCCAAACAGGACGTTTTGAAGGGAGCGAATCTTCTGGTGGAGGATCTCAAGATCGGTGATGAGGTTGTTTTGTTTTCATACAGTTTGGCTACGGCTGCTCAACGTCATCGAGTGCTTTTAGGTATCCTTTTAACCAAAGCACTTGCTCGCGAGCATTTCGTTCATCCCCGGAGCATAGGTCCCTCTCGGCACGTTTCATCTCCGACGTCCAACATTTGAGACTGCGTTTCGTCTTTCGCCGCAGGCTGGCGATGCGTTTACGCCATCGTCGATCTTCGGCCTGTTGTGCTCGCGCCACGTTTTGCTTTTTGATTCCCGGCCTGATCATTTGCTTTGCGCTTTCGACTCATCAACCGCTGTTTGGAATTGCTCCCACGTCTTCACGATCCACACCTTCCAGCCGAGCATTTCCAACTTCTTGATCCAGATTTGTTGTGTCGCTCTCAATTTCCCGCCGCGGCCTTTAGTCTCGACACAAATACACAGCGGGAACGGGCCGAAAATTGTCAGGTCGTGCGCGCCCTCCGGCAACGTGCTCCGCTCATCAGTCCGCGCTGCAAGAACAATCCAGACCGGCCACTGTGACCCGCAAAAATCCAAGATGCGTTTGCGAATCGCGCTTTCCGGTTCACTGACGGCGTTCTTACTATCAGATTCTCCGGCTGGCTCCCGTTTACTTTTGCCGCGTGCCGCATCGCAGCGTTCAAGCATCGAAAGGAATTGATCTGAGGTGATATTCATATCGTCGGTGATTCAATCGGGTTGTTCGGGCGATACTCGATCTCGGTATGGTCCGCCGGCGCGAGCTGATCCATGTTCGTATGAGAAGCTCATCGCTTCGGCATTCTCATAAAACAACCAGTGTTCCATGTCCTCTATTCGCACAAGTCGCCGCACATTTTGTTCACCCAACATCCATTCGAAAAGTTGTAGCAGATACCAACCTGGCTCAGGGTTACCAATTATAACACCTTGCCATTCCACTTTGCCATGATCCTTTCCGATAGAGTGAAAGAACTGACCTAATAACGGAATGCATTCGTTGCGTTGTTTTAGGTTATTTTTGCTCATAGTGTTAGAGTTTGCACTGTCTGCCGCGCCCGATTGCACCGCGCCTCCAGCGGTAAGAAGTCGCACAAGGTCATTTTCATGGGTCTTTACGCCTCCTGTCGATAAGGTCCGTTGTTTTTCCAGGGCAGACAACGGAATTTCGCGTAGGGACCACAGACACAGATGGCGCATAGATTTCTAACTTCCTCATGCGTCTCGGCATTGTAAGCGGCGTAAACGGACCAGTCTTGGGGACGGTGCTTCCCGCAGCCAGTGCAGATGTAGCCGCCCGGTTTGTCTTCTTGATTGTTAATTGTCGCAGACTCTTTCATTCTATTTCAGAGATCGCATGGGATATCGCCTCTAGGCTGGTGTCGCTGTGTTTCTGTATCCACGGGGCACCACCATGGAGGCTCATCACGTCCACGTCGCAATATCCGCTTTGGATTCCGACGACGATACCCATTGCCATTCGTCGAATTGTCCCGGCCACGGTGACGGTCGTCCAGACTCTTTGACCCACTCGAAACGGACTGACGGAGGTAACTGCCGCTGCGTTTTCCGTTAATCTCATAATGTTAAAGACTGCACGGAATGTTACATTGCGCGCACAGTTTGCGGATCGCCGTTAATTCGCCCGCGCCATAAGCGCAGAATCCGGCTTCGTCATAGAGTCGGCCCGAATCCGCAATCATCTTCTCGATGCTTTTGTTTTTCTCATTAGAGAACGGAATCAAAGCAATCCACGGCTCGTCTTCGCAGAGAAGGTGTTTTGCCTGGTGCGTTCGAATGCCGTGCTTGCGCTTGAATTCGGTGAGTCGCTGCCTCCCGGCTTGGGCTTTGGGCTTTCGATTGGGTTCAAGTGTTTCGTTCATGTTGGAAGTTCTCCGTTGGATTTAGTTGGTCGTGCTCGTGGTTAGAAGTCCCGCGCAGTGATTTCGCAAGCTGTTGTGCTCTCGATCCGATGTCGTTCATCGAGCTTCGCTTTTTGTCGTGCCTCTTGGCCAGCCAAGCTTCACGCTGGTCTTCAGGCATTAGTCTCAGAATCTCCTCCACTTCTTCCCGGTCATACTTGTCGCCGATTAGGATGCTTTCCAGGGCGACTGCAATTGCCTCTCGGTGCGCCGCAATGAAAGTATCGAGGTCTATTTTCTGCTCCATTAACCAATCATCCCAGCCAAACATTACGGGAGTTCCTTCGATGCCATACGCTCCTTGTCCGAGTAGCAAAACGGCTACCGCAGCACCATAGAAGTCGGGACTCTGTATCGTGTAGGTATCCGATGGGTTGATGATTTCGTAAATTACCGCTAATCCAGCTTCGCTTTGCGTGCTCATAAAAAAACAGATTGTTACGTCGGCGTCTCCGAGTGGAATTCCTTCGCATCGCTCGACCATTCACGTACGTTGGCCAACATCATCCAGTCTCTAGGCTGGACCCAATTGGCCCCGTCGATCCGGCTGCGCGAAGCGTAACCGGCCCACTGGCCGCGCCGCAATCCGCACGCATAGAGATTCAACGCCTCAAGGTAGAACGCGCGGCCCAATTCGAGCCACGACGAATCGAGCAATTGGTGCTCGATGTGGAAGGGTGGATAATTCTCTTGGGCAATGTGCCGGAAACAAACGCGATCGTCTCCGGTCGCAGCGGTGTACAAATCCAGCGTCAATGCCGCTTGAACGTGCATCCCAAGGTTGAAAACTTGAGTCGGCCAGCCATCGGGTTTTACGCTTCGTGTCCGTTTAAAGTCGATTATGTATTTGCCAAACGGCCCATCCACGGCAGGCACGATGTCTGCCAGGACCTTCACCGGAATATCAATTTCATAAGTTGAATCATGATAGATTCCAGCGACGTGAACTTGAACAGCCGCGCCGGCCATAATCGCTTTCACCTGTTGATCGGCCCAAAGTTTGCCCACGGCAATTCGTGCACCGTTTAAATCGTCGTGATGGACGAAGACATTGGCTCCTTGCTCCGCTTTCCACTCCTTGCAGAAGTTCGCGTTGTTGTTCCACGGTTTTGGATCACCGGTTTTCGTATCGGGATACGTCGCCGGATAGACCGCGAACCGATTCTCAAATTTGTCTGGTGTCAGAAAGAGCGCATCAACTAACGCTCCATCATCCTTCGCATCCGTCTCCGGCGACTCATAACCGTTCAACCAACGGATCGGGTTCAACCCGATTTGCCAGAGATTGGTTTTTGTCATGGGCAGAGCCGGGTCTCCACGTTTAACCGTTTCGGAGTGGTACTCGTCCGGGTCCACGTTCACGCCGACGATCTTGGCATCGGTAAATGGATTCCTAAATTCGCCCATACTCATACGTGCGCCTCAATGTCTTTTCTCAAAGTTTCCAATTCGGTTTTGCTCGTCTGGGGTTGGGTATGATAATGAATAGCACAGAACAACCTGCATCCCATTAGTTGAGCCAAAGGAGCGCAACACGAGAAGTCGTCCGAACGTTTTACCAACAACCGACAAATCCAAACTTGGCATAGCACAATTGGAGGAAACGCCGCCGCGCTGGTGTGCTACAGTGCGAGGAAATCGCATAGAAGTCTTTGAGACTTTCCAGCGCAGCGGCAGAGTGGAAGTTCTGTAGCACGTCTGTAGCATAATCCTTGCGTGATAAACATCAACGCTGCATTTTCTGTTCGACGATCAGTAAGATGGCTTCCAACCTTTCGACTGAAAGCTCCTTGCGTTTTTCCTCTGTGGTCATTATTGCCTCGTCCCACATCCATTGATCGAGAGCAGCGGGATTTCCATTATGGTGTCGCTCGGTGATTTTCCAAAGCCGTTTGTGCAAGGCTGTAGTGTCGGAAGATGAAGCGGCGGGTTTATCCACCGTCCGCGCGCCCGATGCTGGTGACTCGCGTTGCAAAAGTTGCCGCATCTTCGCGGTGTCCATTTCGCGATGCACCGCCGGGTCCCACGCCTCGCCACCGCAGCCCAGATATTTTCCGGCAATGCGCCGGATACACTCGCCCCGTGTCGCTTCGAGAACGTCGGCAAAGTTCTGTCGCGGGTTGCTCGGATGATATTCCTGGCTCCCGATAGATTCCCCGACGAAATGCCCGCGAATTATCATCACCCATTCGGCGTTGACCTGATTTCCGATGATCCACTCCCGGCGCCGGATCATCGTCCACTGGCCTGGCCCAAAAACTTCCGTGAGTCGGCGCGAAATGTGAATATGCGGAATGTAAACGAAGCGGTTCTCGCGCCGCTCCATGCACGCCCTCGGAAACTCCGCCGTCAGCTTTTGTGTTTCTTCAGTGGTCATCACCAATTGCCCAGCTTTCAAATATGCCGCCATGAGAATTGCATTTATTTCCGCCGCACGAAATTCCTGCGCTGTCGGTTCTACTTTTTCCGAAGTCGCGATAAGAGCCGATTCCAATGGCGCGGGCTCGATGCGGATTAACGGCAAATCTTGGTCACTCATGTTTTGGCTCCTTTGTTTCTACTTTCTCCATGCCGCAGATTTTCGCGGCGAAGGTGGTCATATCGACCCGAGGTTGCCCGCAGACACGCTCCTGTTCATGCGTTAAAATAGCAGCCCGCGCGGCGTACCACGCCAATTCCATCTGTTTTCGGGCGCGGTGATTCGGCCAAAATGGCGACTTCCGCCATACTGCTTCAAACTCACGCTCCAACTCTTCCTGACATTCTTCGAAGGTTTTCATTGGTCAGTGCTATCATGCACCCATTTACGGACCCGCCGCCAACGCTGTTGCGGTGTTTCACGGCAAGGGCCAGATTCATCGTTGATATAAGCAATTTCAGCCGCCATTGACCGAGCCACGCCAAGGGCCCGACCAACATCGTCGGGGTCTTCGGCGTCGATTCGGGCCACATCAAGGGAGCGCGATTTGCAAATCGCGCCGAGAGCACAGCACGCTCCGGCCTCATTCACCAGCTCGCCCGAAATCAAAGCTTGACCAGCCATAGCGTCGAGTGCCGCCACGAGTTCGCGTAGGAACGCCTGCCCACGCTTTCCGTGCAACGCACGATTCACGGCGTGCCGATACAGTTGGAGATTATCGCAATCGTCGCTGTAATTACTCCTGCTCATAATTCGTTTCGCTCAAAAAACTCCGCGTCACTCCCGCTTGATCTTTCAGCCGTCGCCGTAGCCGTAGCCGTCGCCGTAGCCGGAGCCGGAGCCGGAGCCGGAGCCGGAGCCGGAGCCGGAGCCGGAGCCGGAGCTTCTTACACTCTCCATACTTTTACGCCTTCGATGGATTTTACAGAGGCAGCGGAACATGTAATGATCTCAATCACTTTCGCCAGCGCGATTTCCGGTACAGTAACTGGGAACTTGCACTCTCCGGGTTTATTTGTTCCGTCAACTGCCAACTGGGACAATGATGCTGCCCCAGACCAATACCAAAGTCGCCGGGCGTCCTTGAGTACAACTAAACCCTTGTCGAGTTCAGAGCTTGTCAAGTCTCCAAAAAAACAGCCAGCAGACTCGCACCGCACAATGACCATTTTCCGTTTCGGAATAGGAACCCTCGCGTCACATTGATTGGGATTTTCTTTCGGGACGTATTTCACGCCGGTGATTTCGATTTCGTTGGGTTGTGTTTGCATTCTTTTTTTTGTTGTTTCGATCCTGACTATTTAACTCCGCGCCACTCCCGCTTGAGTCCACCGAGATACATAAATGCTGTGTCGGTACGGGAGCCAGATGGACATTTAAGGGCCGGTTGTCCGACCCACGGGCCTCGACGGCGACGCGGAGAAAGCGTTCACGGTTTTGTCGCCCGGAGCACGAATTGCCCAGCCTCGTTTTTCCGCGTCCAGAGAACGAAATTGACCACGCCCATTTCTCGAGCCGCCCGGGCAGTGTTCGTCGCGCTGACGCGCTCGACTTCCGTACTCACGATTATCTCTTGACCGAGCTTCATTTGCCGCACCCGCCGCGCGAGTGCCGATTTATTAAAGATTTTTGTCGTTTCCATTTTCGTGACTTTAACGGACACTAAATCTCATTAGGGGATACACCCGAATCCACTCTCCGCTGTGCAAAGCTTGGACTTCAACGTGCCCCTTGCGTTTGCGGACAGCGATTATCCTAAACCCGTGTCGCGCCTCTTGAAACGCGTAGCAATACTTCCCGTTCTCATGGGCCTCTTCTAGCAATCGCTTTATAATATCCATTTTCTTCTTTCCGCCGCTCGCGCGACTGTTTGTTTTCTTGAGACGAATTTAATATTTTCCCAACCATTGTAAAGATTTATTCCGTCTTTTTTGTGACTTTTTGCGTGCACTGTGCATTTAGCGTGCATAAAACGCATAAAACCATTGTGAACATTGATCGGAATGCGTGTCGGGATATGCGGCCCAACCATCGCTTGTGATTTGCACTCGACCTGCAATGCGCGAAGCCAAGTCTTTTGCGAATGTGTCCGTGCTTTCGTAATCGCGCTTGCCCGTGTAATTCGAGACGATGAGCTTGGTGCGAGCAATCAAGCCCAGGAAGGTGTAGAAGTCTCCGCGCTCGGTGTCACTGGGAGTTGTCCGCGATTGGCGAATGGCTACACGGCTCCAAATCTCATCGATTTGTACGCCCCATTCGGCGTTTATGTTTCGGAGTTTCGCGTCCTGAAATCGAGCGAGTTCTTCGCCAACAGTTTCCAGGACTGAAAGGACCGTGCGAGTGTGACAATCCGTTAAACGGCTGATTGCTCGCACGCCGCAGCCCTCAGAGAAGAGTTTGACGATTTGAACGACCTTGGCGTATTCGACTCTCAGGCCGTCGAGCGGTTGAGAGTCTGAGAATGTTTTGTTGCAGCGCAGGCAACGGAATCGTTGCACGGTTCGGTTGCGGTTTGTGAATCTTCCCGACTTCCTGCAAGGACCGGAACAGCAGAGACAT
>ERZ1292623.3295-Hain-H51-01um-R1-3295-length-13839-cov-9_pt1 | contig 13839 bp, 11 predicted proteins | sample MGYA00564398_ERZ1292623 | MGnify/ENA primary metagenome ERZ1292623 (study PRJEB36523, sample SAMEA6512633) | groundwater metagenome | collected 2019-01-07 | study: AquaDiva: Metagenomics assemblies of 32 groundwater samples
ATAAATACAATGAGTAACTTAAATAATCGAGAGGACATTAATAGCGGACACTACAGAAACAAAAAGTAAACAGTGTTAAAAATAAATAGTTTATTTGCACCTTATTAGTACTAAAAGACCAAAATTAGATATTTAATTATATCAAAGAATTGGCGATAACTAGTAAACCTTCATTTTTGAAATTAAAATTAAATCGATATGCAAAAAAACAGAATAAATTTATAAATCTAGATATTTTAATTTAAGCATGAAAAAGAGGACTTTAGAAATAATTCAGATATAACTTGGATTTTGGGTTTTGTGGCAGTAGGTTTGTTGATAGGTGGTATTATTAGAGCTCTTTTAGCTTAAAATGAAAATAGCTGATGGATTAATAATTTTTTCTCAGTTTATTAATGCTTTGATTTTTATTTACTTTTCAATTGTTTTATTAAAAATCAAAGCATTAGATGTAACAGGATTAATGATTAGTGCATTTGGGATATTTATGGGATTGATAACAACATTGTTTCAGCTTTAGAACCAAAAGCTATCGCATCATAACTTCTAATTTTGTAGGATCTCTTTTCATTTCTTTAACAATAGAAGCAGGCCCTATAATGGTAATAGCATCTTGCTCTCCAACCAAAGCTTTAGCAAGCCCTTGCTTGAATTTCTCCCAGATAGATTTATATTGAGAACTTCCAGAAATAACTGCTAACTCAACTCCCTTAAATCCTTTAATATTCCCAATCATTACCATTGTATCTTCAATAAGCCTAGATTCCTCATCTGAAGTTAATCGCCCCTGTAAAATTACAACTTTATTGTCTAGAATAATCTTTAATAATTTTTTAACTCTCCCAACACTATCAAGCCTTGCTATATCGCTGTATGGAATGAATTGCAAAGTTATCCCTCTGATTTTATCCTTTTTTGACATTTTTATTTCCTCTTTTTATATATTTCATGATATATATATTTAAATGTTTTTTAGTTAGTTTTTTTTGCTAATTTGAAAATAGATTCGTAAAATTCATCCATGTTTTTTCCGTATTTGGCACTTATTCCTACTACTTCATAATCCGGGAATGCATTTTCAACTTTTTTTAAATCCGCTTTTTTTAAATCAATTTTATTTGCTACAATTAGCACTGGGATATTCCTAGCAACGATATTGCCAACAATTGTTATATTAACCTGAGAATAGGGATTTTCATTAGCATCTAGTACAACAACAACAGCATCCATGTCATCAAGCCATTTTATGGATTCTATAATCCCTTCTGTAGCTTCTTTAGCTCTTTTTTGAGCATCCTTTTTTTTCATTTTTAACTTCATGAAATCTTCGTAATCAATCTTAGTTGCAATTCCAGGGGTATCAATTAATTTGAATTTTAGGGATTTGTCCTTGAATTTTATCTCAACTTCTTCCTTAAACTGAACGCTTCTTGTTTCATGAGGGATATTGCTTATTTTTCCAAGCTCTTCTCCAGTCCAATCCTTACAAATTCTATTAGCCAGACTAGTTTTGCCTGCGTTTGGAGGGCCGTAGAAACCCAAACTTATCTCTTTTTTTCTCTTGAAAAAGAGATTAAACATTCTTTTTGTAAAATCTCTTAGGATCTTTATAGCCATGCTAAGATAAGAAAGATTTTATTTATTAAGGTTTCTGTCTGATAGTCAATATTAATATTTGTTATACTTGCAAGGAAAAATGTTAAATTTATGAATATTAAAAACTAATGTCAAAATTAAGATAAGGTTTGCTGATTTTCTTATCTGGGAAGATTTGTTTAAGACAATTAACAATATGACTTGAAATTTCTTTTTTATGTTCAGTTGCATAATCATAAACTCTTTCATTTTTATCAAGAAGCTCTAATGTCTCTTCTTTAGTAAATCCTAAATCTAATGCTTCATAGATTTGGCTAGCAGTTCTATAATTTAAAATAGATTTTGATGGGCCGGACCCAAATATTCTATTGCTAAATTTAGGCCTTTTCTTGTTTCCTTTGTAATAAAATTGATATGCAATGTAACTGTGCAATTTTAAAAAATATCCTATATCTTTTCTGGTTATTTCAACTGGAATGCTTCTCTCCAATGCTTGTTTTTTATATTTAGGAGTTTTCATTCTTTTTTTATTGTTAGGCCTAACTAAAGTGCTTAATTCAACCTCTTTTAAAAAGCTGCTAACATTTGCAACCCAATAACCATATTTATCGGCAAATTTTTCTACAGACTTTTTTTCATTTTTTCTTTGAGCATCAAAATAATCTTTAAAAAAATAGAAGATTTCATCAAAAGAATATGCGCGTCTTTTTCTCACTCTAAAAAATTCTTCTGTTTTTTCATAGGCAAGTTTATCTTCTTCAGGAACTTTTCTTCTTGCTATTTCTTCAATTTGAGAAGATAAACTTCTTGCTGGTTGTTCAATTTGAGAAGCTAAAATTCCCAACATTTCTTTTCTTTTTATTTCTCTTGAGTGTTTTGTGCCAAAATACTTTCTGCTCTTCTGCCAATCTTCATATAGACAAGTTCCCTCAATATATTGCCTTACTCTTTCCCTTGTAACTCCTGTTTTTTCTGCAATCATTTCTAAAGTTAGACCTCTTTTAATTAATCTGTCTTTTTTCTTGTCTCTTTTTGGATTAAAATAACTATATCTAGATTTTTTAAAGGGGAGAAGTTTTATTTTTTCTTTTTCACAAAATCTAATAAGGGTTAAAGTTGAGATATCTAATTCTTCAACAATATCCTCGGAATATTCAACACCGTTTTCTATTAATTGATTTATTTTTTCTTTCCTTTCTTGTTTATTCATTTTCATTCTTGAGCCTAGCTCTTTGGCAATAGTATTGCTATCCAAACCCTGTTCTTTTAATTCTATGATTTTCAAAATTCTATCTTCTAATATGACATTTTCTCAGAATTAATTCTGAGGTATTCACCTCTAAATGAACTAATGTTTTTTATTTAAAAAACTTACGCTTCCTAGACTAATCTCTGTAAACATTAACTTTTTGAATTTGCTATAATGTATTTTGGCGCTTGTATAGATAAGTTTTTTAGGTAGCAAGTACCAAACTAAAATTTTTTGTTTCTGGTATGATTAGATGCAAGATTATTAGGATCATTGCTGATAATCCCTAGTTTTTTTCTTTTTTCTAATTCCTCATTAACTTTCTTTTTCTGCATCTTAATAAATATTGGAATTTCCCACATTCCAGTTCTCTTTCCATGATACTTATTCCAGGCGAAAGTCAATTGTTCATGAGTCCACTTGTATGGCAATAACTTCTCAAATATCTGTTTTTTATTAAGTTTGTTTAGCTCTGCATTTTTCATAAATGCCATTAAATTAAAAAATTGATTATTATCATGGAATAAATGTGACTGATAGTATCTTTTATACCATTCCTGCAATATAATATAAGCAAGTAATGCCACAAAAATTAAGATTATCAAATAGATTATAGTTAAAGTATAAGGCTTGCAGTCATTCCTGCAATTTTTATAAGTTTCGCCAAAATCATCTTCGCAAACATTATTATAGTTACAAACTCCGGGATCAAATCCAAATTCAAGCTTTCTAAATTCTGGGGAAACATAAATAGGAAGGTCTAAAAATTCTATTGTACTTGGATATAAAAATTCGATAGTTTTTAATTCTCCTTCTGGCAATAAAGAATATCCAATCCACAAACCAGAATTCAATTCTCTTTCACCATAATCTTCATTAAACTTAATTTCTGAAGGATTTCCTTCAATTACAACATAAAATTCTTCAATTTCTTTTTTAGGTTTAATTATAAGTTTTAAATGCGATAACAGGATTTCATCTGAAGCATCTTCATAAGTAAAAATATATGTTTTAGATTCAAATGATGTATCCATGTTTTCTCTAAGCCATTTGTTTATTGAATCGTAATATTTATCTTTCTCTTCATTTACAGTTCCTGCTCCAATTTCTTCCAAGACATTTATATCCAGTCTTTCCTTACTTTGTATAAATGGACTTGGGTTTATGACCCTATCTTCAACTATATTTGTTGGAACATTCAAGACAACCAAGCTGTTCATAATTTCAATTAATTTGTCTTCTTCACTTCCAAATGTTTCTTTATAATTTTTTTCTAATCTATCTATGGCTCCTTTTAAGCCATCTAAATCGCTAATCTTCCTTATTCTATCTTCTATCCAGCTTGGAAGCAGATTTAATGAATTTTCAACATTTTCTATGTTGGTATGATATTTTTTTAAAGTATTATTGATAGCTTGATGGGGGCTAGTAACCGTTATACTAACTGTCTTGCTTATAGCTAAAATTTCTCCAGATATATTAACAGTCAGCTGGTATGATCCTTTTTTTTGGTAAGTATGTTCTATACTATCTATAGCAGATGTTTTCGGCAAACTTCCATCCCCAAAATCCCAAGTGTAAAGATAAGTTTCATTTTTGCTTATTTTATTTAAATCTTCGAAAATAACTAGAAATTTTGTTTGAACTAGCAAAGCTGGATTTCCTGGTATTATATTTTTTATTTTTGGAGCATCTCTTACAACTATAGTTTCTCTTATTTCTTTATCAGCTATTTTCAATAGGAGATTTTTCTCTCCAACTCTTGAAGGAACTAATATATTTGCTTTTTTTAAATCCAATTTAATAAAATCTGAGCTGATTGAAGCAGGAGTTTTATCAAGGTCATAAAAGTTGGTTATTGGATTTTGTGATAAGCCATTTGAATTATAGCCTAAATTAAAATTGAAGATGTTCAAATTTTGGTTGACTCCAGAAAAAATTCTAATTGGAATTACACATTCAGGATTGCAATTTCCATTAAATCTAGAATTAATATAATTATTTATATATTTGATAAGGTCAACTTTATCTTCCAAAAAACTTTGATCAAATCTAAAATTTGGAACAACTTTATATTTCAATGGTTTTGCATAAATTTCAAAATCATGACCATAAATATTATTGTCATCTTTAGAATAACCGCAAACATTAGTATCCTCAAAATTTATTTTATAAAGGTTGGAATTGCCTTCGTCAGCCAGGATGCAGACATCTGCATTAGCATAATCAGTTAAACTCTCATCTAATATTATAGGACATGAGTAATCACCGCTTTCTGAAGCACTAAAAGTGCAGGTTCCTCCAATTCCTCCTGCATCTAAAGTCATGGTGAAATGGGCATTGCCAGTTCCGTTGATAATCGCCCCAACTCTAAAACCTTTAACTGGAGGAATAACTATCTTTTGACAAATGTTATTGGCAATAATAGTCTTGCCTAAAAGATTATTTGGATTGTAACAGCCGAATGGTTTTTCAATAAAACAAGTTTCATCAGTTATAACATCTTCGAAAGTGTATTCTATAACATTATCATCAAGCAAGTCAATTATTAAAGGAGTGAAACAAGATTCTTTGGCATCACTAGAAATGTTAAATCCAAAACTAGTAATCTCGCTTATATTTCCAGTTAATCTCATTCCAATAATTTTGGCTTTAAATAAGTTCAAATTAAAAGAAGCTGAATTCCTGCTCAGTCCGATAGTAGAATATCTTGCCCTGCAATCCAAAGGAAAACAATAGCATTCATCAGAAATTGAGCAATCAATATTGTTTTTATCTAGAAAATCATTGATAGTAATATTAGAAGAAAAGCCTTTTATTAGATTGTCATTAGGGATTTTATTGAAACTGACATTAATCCAGCCTGCTAGAGGATCGGAAGGAGCATAGCTAGATTGCAATTGATGTGAAAGATTGCCGAGCATTACATTTGCTGAAACAAGATTTATGATTATTACAATCATTATAAAAAATAAACTTTTAGAGCTCATTTTCGTATTTTTTTGCATAAAGACTTTCTGCGTAAAAATAATAGAATATTATTAGGAATAATGCAACTGTTAGAAGATTCCATAAACCAAAAAAATCAAGCTTTACAATATCCCCGCAAGAAATGGTGTCAGTTTGATCTCTGCAATAATCAGGAGCAGGATCTGAAATTGTAGACCAATCTGCAGTCCAAGATCTTTTTATGAAATCGTCCCCAGATTCACAACTTCCAGAATAGGTAAAAGTAAATGCACATTTTCCTTGTATTTCTGGTAATTCTGTAGCAATACAAATATTTGTTATGTCAGATGGAAGGTTTGTGTAATCCCAACTTTGGAATGGAACATTTGAAGTTATAACTTTAATCTTGTGATTTGAAACGGCCCTACATCTATCTCCGGATGGGGCAGATGCATCCCATTCACATATGCATGAGACATATTCTGCACAAATATCTCCATATGGCTCAAAGAAATCGCATCCATTTTCAAAATTCTTGCTGACTATATCATCTAATTCTCTATCTGCAATCATCCAATTGTTGGTATCTTCACATGAAGTTTGATTCAGTAATTCTTCGCACTTAGTTTTCTCGTTAGGTATACAAATATTGTTAGTGCAAGAAAATCCAATAGGACAGCATTGTGTAATATTATCACCATCTTCGTTTACTCCAATGGGGCGCGAGCAATCTCTCAGGCTATTGATAATCTCTCCATCTGTTTCAACCCAAAAACTCTGGCCAAAAAAACTATCTGGGAAAAATATTTGATTATCTTTATCAACTACGACGCAAATAGGATCATTGAAATAAACGCCGAAAGTAGTTGAAGTTGATGAGCTTGGATTGATACTTGCTGTCAATTCTGCTGTGTGTATTCCAGGTGATGAAAAAGTACGATTAAAAGAAAGTCCAGAGATTCCTGTTGCATTAAAATTTTTACTTGGATTATTATCAAAAATCCAATTAAATGATATATTATCAAATCCCTTAGGGCTGTCTGTTACCGGCATGGTACAACCTAATAGAGGAGTGGGGCAGCCGGCAGTTTGAGTCGGACAATTTCCTGCAATGCATTGTATTTGTATAGTGCCATTTGTAATTGTTTCTTTTACTGCATAAGTGCTAGCTGCATCAAATCTGACTGTTTTGTCATAAGAAAATCCAAGCCTTGGCAAATCAATGTAAGCTAAAATAAAGTCAGAGTCTATTATTAAAATTGATATTTGGTCTTCATGCTTTTCTCCTCTTTCGTCAGTAATAGTTAATTTAATATTTTTCTGGCCAGTAGTATTATAAGAATAATTAAACTGGTAGTTTGATAAGCTTCTGCTATCTCCGGATTTTATTTCTCCGTTTCCTAGTTCCCAAACAAAATTAAATTCATCATCTTTGTCATAACTATTTTGATTGATAAATAGTAATTCATTTAAGAAATAAATCTGCTTGTTTTTAGGACTTGTTATATTTGCTATTGGAGGATCGTTCAAATCAGGGCCTGTTACAGTCAGAATGTTTGAGGTTATTTCTGGGAGATTTGCGACTTTTGCTTTAAAATAAAAGCCTCCTGTTTCAAATGTATTATCGCTTTTTTTTCCAGCTCTCCAAGTAAGGAAACCTGTTGTGCTTGTCTGAGCTAATTTGCTGTCAAACCAAAATGGAATGGATTTATAAATTGTATAGCTAATATTTTGTCCAGTTAAAGAAACTCCTAAAACAACTAATCTTATAAGATCATTTTGTTCTGCAGTACTTAAATTTACAAAAAAATTCTTCATATCTGCAAAATATGCTTTGTCTGTAATTATTATAGGAAGACTCTCATCATTATTAGTAGGGTCGTAGGTATTTGGGTCTGATGGATTAAACCAGCAATGGGAATCTGTTCTGTCTATTAGTCCATCATTATCATTGTCATGCCCATCTGAGCATTGATTACTAGTAGTTTCAACATTATCATTAGGATTGTAGCCGGCAAAATTACAACCTGGGTCATTTCTATCAGCCAGACTATCACCATCATTATCTATTCCATCTGAACATTGAGCAGCAGGGATTTCAGCATTATCATTGGTATTATAAGTACTAGGATTAATTTGATTTGTCCAGCAATCTGGATCATTACTATCTCTTAATCCATCATTATCATTATCATGTCCATCTGAACATTGAGGGGTATTGTCTAGTTCAACATAATCGTTTGAATCAAAACAACCAAAATCTGGGTTTTCTGAATCAAAATTAGAATTATAAGTGCCATTAGAAAGACATCCTGGATCACTTGAATCTTTCAAACCATCGCCATCATTATCAACATTATCCTTGCATTTAGCTAGTCTATACTCGCAAGTTATGCTGGCTAGCCAGCTTTTTCCATCCCTTGGAGCAGCTGATTCTGATCTAAAATTATTTATAGATGCATCAAATCTCCATAATAAATTACCAGTTATAGAAAGAAAATTACATTCTCCAAATTGATTCATACAACTATGAGATTTTACTAGACTAAACCCTAATATTTCACAAACTTTGTTAAGAGTCGGCATATGAGGAACATCATTATTATTTTGCCAATCACCATCAGACCTTAATATATGACCTGGTGAAATCTGTGTAAATGGCAAACCTTTTGCAGTGATATTGGCATTAACGGAAGGGGTAACTCCAATAGATCTATTTAAAAAAATTGTCTCGCCATTATTAGGATTTATCATATAATTGGCATCTATCCTGCCATCCCCGTCATTATCAATGTTATCTGAACATTCTGGTAAAATCATCTCATCTTCTCTTAAAGATCTATTCCAAATCGTTATCTCATCAATTAAACCATTAAATTCCTGTGCTCCAATTTGTTCTAAATTCCTATGACCGATTTCTACAGGGTCATTATTATTAGGAATTGTTCCAAGAGATGTTCCAGTTCCAGCAAAACTGCCATCAATATATACAAATGAGCCGCTAGAATTTGAGATAGCTAAAATATGATGCCATGATCCTGTAGAAACAGACCTAGTTGATGTTAATGATGGAGAAGGATTAAATGCTGAACCTGAACCTCTCCAAAGAGACACTTTTCCTGTGTTATTTAATGTCAAAAGATAAGAATATCTTTTTACTATTATTGTATTGTAAATATTAAAGCTATTAATATAGACCCATCCTCCAAATGTTATCGCGTTCATACCGCCTAATGAAAGAGAATCTGGAACTGTTACAACATCTGCTGTTCCAGAAAAATCTCCGGCAAATCCGACTTTTCCTTGTGCAAAATTGACATTCGTGCTTGTGCCATTATTTAATCCTGTTTCATCATTGAAATTATTTTCAAATTTTAAATGCATAACTCCAGAAAATCCAGAAATAGTGGCATTAAAGTTGCAACTATTCTTAAAATTATTCATAAAACTTTCATCGACATTATTTAGAGAACCATCTTTATTTACATCTAAAAGTTCACAGAGTTTATTGTTAGAACTACAAGTTACCCCATTATATGTTCCTACATTAATAGCAGTAGTTATAGCTTGATGATAATTAGGGTCGTAATTTGTGCAAGAAGAGAAATGAGCTGAAATAAAATCTTTGAGATCTTTCAGTTCAACTTTGCCATTTATATCAATATCTGCTTTGTCACAAAAATTATTACTTGGAATACATCCGGTGGCTCCTACAGGAAAATTATTTAATGCTGTAAGAAAAGATAATCTATCGGCATTATTAACTTTCCAATCATCATTAAAATCAGAATTAGCACTAATAATATTTATTAATAAAATAATAAATGTACATAAAAATAATAAGTGATTATACCTCATTTTATACTCAATAATATAAAAATATATATATAAATGTATCTTTAGATTTTAGGTTTGTTGGTTCTTTTTAGACTAATTCTGTAAATTAGATAATTTTTATTAATTTTCAATATTGATGACTTTTTAAAATTCTGCAATAAATCTGCATTCAAATATCTTTTTCCTGTCTGTTTCGTTGGTTATCCCGCTTATAGTATTTATAGAAATACTATCTTTTTTTATTCCTGTTATTCTTTTATTAATTTTGTAATTATCTATATTATCTCCATAAACTTCTGCTAAAAGTTCTAGATTATAAAATTTTCTGTTTCCTTTTATTTTTGGAATAACAGTAATATTAATATCTTTGATTTTCCAAACCAAAAAATCTCCAATTTCTAAAAAATATAGAATTTTTTCAAGAAGATTATAGAGCAAACTTTCTTTATCATTTGCATGAATTTTTATTGTTTTTTTCTGTAATAAGTTTATATCTTCATTACAGAGGGTTTTGATTAGGTTATGGGCAGCATTCTTAAAACATTCTTCTAGATTTTTTCCATAAACTTTAAATTTCATATGTTATTTCATCCAAACAGAAAGTCTTAATTTTTTTGGCAATTCATCATAATCGGTAAGATTTGCGGTTATGATTGATTCAGTAACATAAATATCTTTAAAATCAGGAATATTTTGACTGCATGTTTCATCTATATTACAGATATTTATTGTAAAATCCCATGAAACTGGAATGTTTTTAGCAATAAATTCTCTGATTTTTGTATTATCTCCAAGTATTATATCATTTCTCAGGCTGTCATTATTGATCATTATAAAGATAATTTGCCTTTGCTTATCATATATTGATTCTGAAAAATCGTTTTTTTGAGTTTGATTTGATAAAAGAATCATAACTGCCACTGATATAATCAATATAGAGATTAATGCTTCTATTATTCTAACAAAAGCTTTTTTATAAAACATTTTTTACCAGACTTTTATATTTAATACTAGTTCCTGAATTTTAGCTTGATTGTCAATTACTCTTACTAAAATTTCATTGGAATATACATTAACATTTTCTGGAATTTTTTCATAACTAGAATTGATGCTCAATTCGTCAATATTTGTTCCATCAAGTTTTTTAAAGCTGAATATAAAATCTCCAATACCTAAAGATTCTTTGGTTAGTTCATAATTTGACTCATAATCATTTTTTAGTGAAAGGATTTTTTCATATAAAATAAAATTCTCTTTTTGGTAGCCACCAAGTGAAAATTTATGAGACAAATTATAAGAACAAGTTGAGCCCGTTATACTCTGATCAAAAAAATCCCCATAATAGATTGTTAGTCTACTAGGATTTGTTGGATCAGAAATTTCAACAAAATTATTTCCATAGATTTGGTTAACATAAGAAAGATCGTAACAATCATTATTTGAATTCAGGATTATAGCTAATCTTCCTATTTCAGAATTTATTTTATCAATTAAAAGCCGTTCAGAATCAAAAAAAGATAAATTTTTAGTTTTTGTAAATGGAGTAATAATGATAAATATAAAGAACAAGAAACTTACAAACAAAACTAAAGAAAGCACCATCTCTACATGACTTGTGGCATTTTTATTTACCATTTTATTTAACCAAAAACAACCTTAGATCCTGTATTTATTAGAATAGCAAGAACTAAAAATACAAATGAATGCTTCAAACCAGCCTTGGCACTCCCTTCTGATATCTTTCCTATGATTAATCCAGTAAAAAAACCCTGAACGATTAAAAGCCATAAGAATGGTCTTGTTAGTTTTTCTGGGTTTTCTTTTCCTTCTCCTGCAAATCTCTCGCCTACCCCCGTTATTTCCCTAACATCTCCAGCATCAACAGTTACAAGACCTCCTTCAAGATCTAATGCAATCGGCAGAATTTTAAATTCCATAACCAGCATTATTACTATAAATATTAAGAAAATAAGATAGCCTTGAACAACTAATCCGAATAATGCATTTTTTCTTTCTTTTTTTAATTTTTCAATTTGAGATATAGAAGTTACTACAGATTCCAGAATATCCTCGATCTGCCCTCCAGCTTTTTCAGATTCGCCGATTATATTTATTGCTTTTGATATAGTGCTGCTGTCTGTATCTCTAGCAAAAGTCTGAAATGCTGTTTTAATAGGGATTCCTATTGAAATCTGATTTGCCAGTTTGTTAATATTAGGATTTAATACTCCATAATCTTTTGATTGAAGATTTATAATGCTTTTGCTGATTGGTATACCAGTACGAACATTTTCTACAAGATTTCTTGAGAATTCTAAAAACATCCTGTTTTTTTCTCTAATGTTTTTAGCCTCTATTATCAGAAAAATGAAAAATGGAAACCCTCCTATAAAAAAAGAGATGCCTAATATGAAATAAAAAAATTCTGTCTCTCTCAAAAATATATAATCAAGAATTATTACTATTAAAACTGTAACCAATCCTAAAATTTCTGTTTTATTTACCTGCATTCCAATAATCTTTGTTTTTTTCATTTTAAAATGATGGTTGTTTTAATCCTAGCAATAACAAGAAAAATAAATTCAAGAATACAATTATAAGTATCAGCAATATGCTTAGAACATTCAAACTTAGATTAAATATCCCTCCTGTTAATCCTGTGCTCCCAATTATAATAAATAGCATTAATAATATCATTGGAGCAGCAATAGCGATGCTTATATAAATATCCATGAATGTTTCGGAGATTCTAATATATTTCTCTCTCTCTAATTTATAATCAAACAACATATTTTCAGCATGCTTATCTAAAAACATGTGCAAATCTCCTCCTGTTTTTGTAGTGATTGCTAATCCATTTAACAATTCTCTTAGCTTATCAGATGGTGAAGAATATGATATTTTGAGCATGGCGCTGACAATATCTTCTCCATGGAAATTAACAAGATTTGTTAATTTTTTGAATTCTATCCTAGTATATTTATATTCCTCACTTTTTAATATAATCTCAAAAATTTTATCAGGCTCTACTCCAGAAGAGGCTATTGCGGACATATGGATTGTCACAAAAGGAAGCTCCTGATTTATTCTAAATCCAAGGTTTCTAGCTTCGCTGGATGGATATATAAAGACTAAAAAACCTCCGATAAGAGGAAATGCAATTAAAATCCAGAAAAATTTTATTGCTCTTAATAAAATAATTTCTTCACTCTGCGATATAAATGGATAAGCAAAGCTAAAATTAAAGAACATCAATAGAGCAAACAAGAAAATACTTGAAATAAATAATAATAACGATGTAAAAAAAATTATTGAAACATAAGTAACAGTGACAAATCGTGAGTTAATTTTTCTCAGGTCAAGATTTAGATTTTTGAAATAGCCTTTTGACAAAAGTTTATTTGATATATTCCTAAAAAAGAAATTTGCAAATTTTGCATAAAGGTTGGATTTGCGAATTCCAGCTGGTTCAGCTGAGTATTCTTTTTTAAGTTTATTAATAGAAAGTCTGCTTCTATTAAGATTCTCCAAAAATTCATTTTTATCTTTTTCGCTTATAACTAATGAAATTCTTGATTCATCTGCTGTATTATACTGGATTTTTGTTAAATTCTTACTTTCACTGATTTTACCAGAAATTTTCTTATCGATGATTATTCCTCCAATAATGCCTGGTATTGAATTATTTAATATTCTAAGCTGATTATTTAGCGAAATAGCCGCTTCTTGCAATAAATTTTTCTCTAAACTGCCTTCAGCGGGAATTTTTTGCTCTTTAAGATGGTCAAAATATCTTAAATGATTATAAAAAATATTCAATTCTCTAGAGATATCCCTCATTTGGTTTAGATTGCCCTTTAATTCATCAATAAACATTTTGCACTATAATTTCTGATAATTTTTTTTGAGAATCTAAAATTTCAGTTTTATATCTTTCAAAATTTTTGGAATTCTTATCATCATAAGCATTTTCCATTTTATCTGCAGCATTTATCATATTATCGATTAATTGTATTAAAATGTACAAATTTTGCTCATCTATCATATTTTCACTCTCTCTTTATGCATTTATAAGAACTAAATAGAAGTTTATTAAGGTTGTGATAAATTTGAGTTTTTCTGGTAATTCAAAACTAAGAAATAGATTTTAAGAAAAAAATGACATCCTCTCCACACTAAAGTGTGGAGTTTCCTTCATGATGCTCTTT
>ERZ1292623.1880-Hain-H51-01um-R1-1880-length-19554-cov-33_pt1 | contig 13835 bp, 14 predicted proteins | sample MGYA00564398_ERZ1292623 | MGnify/ENA primary metagenome ERZ1292623 (study PRJEB36523, sample SAMEA6512633) | groundwater metagenome | collected 2019-01-07 | study: AquaDiva: Metagenomics assemblies of 32 groundwater samples
CCGTCGCTTATACTTTCGGTTTTAATATCTAGACATAAAGACCAATTCTGCGCTATATCGGTCTTATTACCACATGGCGGTCTCTTCCGTCGCTTATACTTTCGGTTTTAATATCTAGACATAAAGACCAATTCTGCGCTAAATTGGTCTTATCATTACATAACGATCTCTACCTTCGCCAGCGCTTTCAGTTTTAATATCTGGGCGCGAAGCCAATTCTAAATGAATTAAGCGGCGCTCATAAGCGTTCATGGCCGGCAAAGCCATCTCTTGTTTATCAGCTACCACTTTTCGCGCCGCGGCTCTAGCTAATTCTAAAATTAAATCCTCCCTTTCTTTGCGATAATTATTTACATCCACAACCGCTCCTTCTTCCTCCGCCTTTCTGGCAATTAATCTGATTGCGTGATCTAAATTACTCGTAAAATCAGGCAAAAAATTCTTCTCCGCCCGAGGCGGATCCGCCTTTGGCGGAAAAAAATCACTATCATTAATAAAAACCGAAAAGCGATTATTCTCGGCGTCAAAACTTACGGAAAAATCGTCAAAGCCCATTAGTTTAATTAATTTTTGTAAAATATCGTGTGTTTTATTCATTTTCATTAATTTTTATGATGAAGCTCCTTATCAATCTCAATAAGTTTTTCATCGCTTACTTGAAGTCGCTTATTAATCACTATTTGTTGAATAACTGAAAACACAGATGTTGTCAACCAATAAAGGCCTACTGCCGCGGGAAGAGTATATAAAAAAATAATTGTTAAAATTGGCCCAAAATAAACCATCTGTCGTCCCATTCTTTCAACCGCGGTTAAATCTTTTAAGGATTTTTCATTTTTTACAATTGATAATTTACCCTGAAAATATTGCGCGATGGCGGCCAAGCCGATTATTATTAAATTTTCTTTATTTAAATCAATTATTCCTAAAAAATTAGTATTTAAAGAACCAGGAAGAGCGCTAAAAATTTTATAAAGAGCGATTAAAATTGGCAGTTGAATAAGAATTAATAAAAAACCGGACAATGGATTCACTTTGTGCTCGCGGTAAAGATCCATTAATGCCTTACCCTGTTCTCCTTTGTTATCTTTATGCTTATTTTGAATTTCTTTAATTTTAGGCGACAAAAGCTGCATAATCGCCTGATCTTTCGCCCCTTTATAAAATATAGGGAATAAAACCAACCGAACAAAAATTGTTAAAAAAATAATCGCCAACCCCGCATCTCCAAGATTATTGGATAAAAAAAACAAAACGCTAAAAAGGGGTTTATATAAAATTTCGTTGAATAAATAAATCATTGTAATATTATTTCTATTTCTTTTTCAATTTCATTCTTTTTTAATTCAATAATTTTCGGCAAAACAATTATGAGCGCATCTTTGCCTGGCATTTTATAATATTTATTAAGCCTGATAAAATCAAAAATTATTCTTTTAATTTTATTTCTCTTCACCGCCCCCTTACTTACTTTAGCGCTTATTACTGTCCCAAATCGACTAAATAATAAATCATTTGCTCTAAATTTAACAATAAAAAAATCGCTCTTGCGGGTAATTGTATTTCTTTTTTCTTTCAGTCCCGCGCTTAAATTCAAATAAGGAGCAAACCATTCTTGAATTTGAAGCCGAAATTTTTTAGCGAGCACCGAATTAGGTATTAGGTGTTAGGTGTTAGGTGTTAGTAAATTCACTAAAACCTAAAAACTAAAACCTAAAAACTTTTAAACAGTAATTTTCTTCCTTCCTTTTCTTCTTCTTTTTTTCAAAACATTTCTGCCGCCCGGTGTCCGCGACCTCTTTAAAAAACCGTGTGTTCTTGCTCTTTTTCTTTTTTTAGGTTGATAAGTTCTTTTGGGCATTTCTTAATCATATAAATTTTTAAATATAAGTCAATAAAAATTGGAACAAAAACACTTATCCCCAGAAAATTAACACCTTAATAAATTATTCTTATTTGACTTGATTTCAAATTCAATAATAATTAAAAATATGGATCTTAACCAACTTTGGCAATCAACCTTGGCGGAATTGGAACTTCAAATTTCTCGGCCGAATTTTCTTACTTGGCTAAAAAATAGCCGCTTAATTAAAAAAGAAGAAGACGGCAAGGTTTTGGTCGGTCTGGGAAATAATTTTGCCAAAGAATGGGTTGAAAATAAATACCACAAAATAGTTTTAGAATCATTACGTTCTTTTGATGAAACAATTAAAAAGGTTGAATATATTGTTTTAGTTGAAGAAAAAAAAATATTCTTTACTGAAAAAGAACCAGCCTTAAGTGGGAAAGGAAATCTGAAAACTGATCCCAACCGCCAAGCAATTTTACCTGAATTAAAAATTGATTCCGAAACAAACCTTCACCCGCGCTATACTTTTGATTCTTTTGTGGTTGGATCGTCCAATGAATTGGTTTACGCGGCCGCTATGGCAATAATTAAAGATGTTGGTAAAAAATATAATCCTCTTTTTATTTATGGTGGAACTGGTCTGGGCAAAACACACCTCATCCAGGCAATTGGAAATGAAATTAAAAATTTTTATAAAAATAAAATTAAGGTTAAATATGTACATTCGGAAAAATTTGTTAACGATGTTGTGACGGCAATTAGAAATAAAAGAATGGAGGATGTTAAAAATAAATATAGAAATGTTGATGTTTTGATTGTGGATGATGTTCAATTTATCGGAGGGAAAAAAGCGACTGAAGAAGAATTTTTTCACACCTTTAATGTTCTCCACGAAAACAACAAACAGATTATTATTTCTTCCGACCGGCCGCCGGCGGCTATCCCAACACTCGAAGAGAGACTGCGTTCGCGTTTTGAAGGAGGAATGATTGCGGATATCACATATCCTGACTACGAAATGAGAGTGGCAATTATTAAAACCAAGCTTCAAGAAAAAAATGCCGAGTTGTCTGATGAAATTTGTGGTCTAATCGCCAATAAAATTCAAAGAAACATTAGGGAAATTGAAGGAATTTTAAATAAAATTCTTTTTTACCAAGAATTTAAAAATATTGAACCGACCCCAAAAATTATTGAAGAAATTATTAATAACACGGCGCAACAATCATCTAAAAATATTACTAATAATCAAATAATAAAAGCTGTTGCCGATTTTTATGAAATTGCCGTAAATGAATTAATAAGCCGATCTAGAAAAAAAGGAGTTGTTGAACCGCGTCAAATAACCGCTTTTCTTTTAAGGGATATTTTAGATATGTCTTACCCGGATATTGGGGAAAAGTTGGGGAAGAGAGATCACACAACGGCAATCTACTCTTTTGAAAAAATATCCAAAGAAATCAACATAAATAAAAAATTAAACCAAAAAATTATATTAATTAAAGAAAATATTTATAAAAATTAAACACATGTTTTCCACAATTAAATATAATTAAATAACTGAATTTAATTATATTTTTTTAAAAAATTAACATATTAACAACCACTACTATTACTACTATTATTAATAATATATAATAGTAGTAATTATTAAATTAATAACTATGAAAATAATAATTTTGAAAAACCATTTAAAAAATGGATTAGATTCTATTAGTAAAATTGGGAATGAAGATGGATTAAATTCCTTGCCGATTCTTAAAAATTTTTTAATAGAAACAATAGATAATAAAATTAAATTATCAGCAACTAATTTAGAATTAGCCGTTATGGTTTTTATTCCGGGTAAAATTATTGAAAATGGGGGAATAACAATTCCTTTTAATATTTTTAATTTAATAGTTAATAATATTAAAACCGAAAGAATTAATTTAGAAATTAAAGATAATAATTTAATAATAAAAACAGATAATTATCAGGCAAAAATTCAAGGAATAAAAAAAGAGGAATTTCCTATAATACCAAAAATTGATAAAAATCAACCAGCCATTGAAATAGGCGCGGATATTTTTAAAAAAGCGTTGTCATTTTTAATTTGCGCGGCCCAAATTTCAGAAATTAAACAAGAATTAAACGGTATTCTTTTTGATTTTCAATTAAATTTTTTAAAATTAGCCGCCACAGACAGTTTTCGATTAGCTGAAAAAACTATCACTAATTCTCAATTTAAATCAAACATAAGTAGTGGGTTTAAGGTAATAATTCCTATTAAAACAATTCAAGAAATAATCAGAATTTTAAAAGAAGATGACAATCAAATAAAAATTTATTTTGACCAAAATCAAATTTTTTTAAAAATGGAAAATTTAGAAATTATTTCCAGATTAATTAATGGAGATTTTCCAAATTATCAATCAATTGTTCCGGAAAATTTTGAAACGGAAATTATTTTAGAAAAAGAACAGCTTATTAATTCTTTAAAATTAACCAGCGCTTTTACGGATAAACTTAATGAAATAAAAATTATTTTAAAAGAAGGTGCTAAAAATATTGAAGTTTGTTCGTCTAGCCAAGCTCTTGGGGAAAATCAATATTTAATTCCGGCAAAAATAAAAGGGCAACCACTTGAAATTGTTTTTAATTGGAGGTTTCTTTTAGATGGAATTAAAAATCTTGATTCAGAAAATATTTTTATTGGATTTAATGGTAATAATAAGCCGACACAAATTAAATCACCCGGAGATATTTATTGTTTTTATGTTTTAATGCCTATTAAAAATAATTAGCCCAGTAATTCAACTTCAAATCTGCCAGCAGGCAGAAGAAATATTGATGGATAATAAAGGTTCCTCGGGGCAAGCCCCGAGGTATTGTTGGAACTCGCTTCGCTCGTTCAGTCGCGCAGCAAGCTGCGCGGTATTAACCTTTTTTGCGTCTTCGCTCGGACGAAATGTAAAAGAGTACTTTTCCATTTCGCTCCTCGCTAGACGCAATAAAAATTAAGTAAAAAATAAACAACCTCAATTTATTTAAATTTTATTTCAATAATTGAAGTTGAATTACTGGGTTAGCCCGGTAAATTTTGCCACCAATTTTTAACAGGTAATTCCCAGTTCCAAAATTGGGAATCATTTTCTGGATTTAATGGCTGAAGACCGAGCGGATCATTTTTATCAACATAATAAAGAATATCATGAACTCCATAATTAAAAAGATATTCTCCATTTAACATCGGCTTTATTTGATTAACTTGTTCTGGTTTATTAAAAAATTCAACGGGATAATTTTCTAAAACTTTATTTATAAAATCATGCCAAATTGGAATGGCGGCTAAAATACTGCCGGCATTTTTTTGCATTGGTTTATTATTATTGTTTCCCGACCAAACCCCTACAACTATTGATGGGGTATAACCGATTGTCCATGCGTCGCGATAATCATTAGTAGTTCCGGTTTTCAGAGCCACTTCTCTGTCGGGGAAAACCGTCAGATTAAGGCTGTTTTGAAAAAGAGGCGAGCGCGCTTCGGCGTCTGAAAGAATATCATTGATTAGTCTGGCATATTGAGGTTCAATAACTTGAGTGGCTTGATCGAGATATTTTTCCAAAATTCTTCCTTGAAAATCTTTAATTTCCAAAATAAAAGACTGGCGGTGTTTTATCCCTTCTTGGCTGAAAACCGAATAAGCGCCCACCATATCAATTAATTTAACTTCGCCGCCCCCCAAAACCAAAGAAAGGCCGTAGCGATTTTGGTCGGTCAAAGTGGTAATTCCAAAGTTTTTGGCGGTTTTAATTGAATCATTGATTCCGGCTAAATAAAGAATTTTTACCGAAGGCACATTAATTGATTGAGCCAAAGCGTTTTTTAAATTAATTGGACCGCGAAATTGATGGTCAAAATTTTCCGGATGAAAGCATAAGGGATTATTTTCATAGAAATTTATATTAATCAACGGGCAAATATTGCTATAAGTGGAAAATTCAGTTGGAAGATCAAAAACAACGGTTTCCGGGGAGTATCCTTTTTGAAAAGCCGTAATATAGGCGAAGGGTTTAAAAGCCGAGCCCGGTTGTCTAATAGCCTGGGTTGCTACATTAAAATTGCCTTCAAATTGACAGTTTTTGCCGGTTTCGCAGTTCATCGGTTCTGGCGCTGCCAGATAATCTTTTGAGCCTACTAGTGCCAAAATTTGGCCGGTTTTCGCGTCTTGGGCGACTAAACCGGCATTTCGGCCGTCATATAATTGGGTATTTCTTTCGGCTCCCTCCTTAATAATTTCCTCGGCAATTTTTTGGAGAGGCCAATCAAGGGTGGTAATAATTTTCAAACCACCCTTTTCAATTGTCTCCTCTCCATATTTTTCAATTAAGTAATCGCGAATCATCATTGTAAAATGACCCGCCTTAATGGATCCGATATTTTGTCTGGTAAAATTCAACTTAGAATTTTTAGCTCTTTCTTTTTCTTCTTCATCAATAAAACTAGATTTAAACATTTGATCTAAAACATAATTCTTTCTATATTCCAATTCTTCTTTATGGGAGCCCCACGGAGAATAATATGACGGCGCTTTTGGCAAAGCCGCCAAGGTCGCCGCTTCGGTCAAATTTAAATTTTCGGCTGATTTATTAAAATATGTTTGAGCCGCGGCTTCAATGCCGTAAGCGTTGGAGCCGTAAGAAATTTGGTTAAGATAAAGGTTTAAAATTTCATCTTTTGAGTATTTTTGTTCAATCCAAGAAGCTAAAATTAGTTCTTTAATTTTCCTTTTAAGGGTTCGTTCCGGAGTTAAAAAAGCGTTTTTGGCTAATTGCTGGGTGATGGTTGATCCCCCCTGGGTAATTTGACCTTTTATAATATTAACGAATAACGCTCGGACAATAGCCCTCCAATCAAAAGCCGCGTGAGAATAAAATTCCCGATCTTCAACGCTAATGGTTGCTTGTTTAACGAAATCGGGGATTTTTTCAAAAGGGATAATAGTTCTTTTTTCTTCGCCATGGATTTCATATAAAAGAATTTCGCCGGTTCGGTCATAAATTTTTGTTGATTGATTAATTCGGCGGTCGGCAAATTGTTCTGGGCTGGGTAATTCTTTCGCAATTTTAGCAACCATCATTAAAATAAAAAAAGCCAACCCTAAAAGGATTAGCATAAAAAAGCCGGTAATTTTTAAAAAGCGCTTTTTTTTAACCACAATTATATTAATTCTTCGTCGGAATCGGCGCCAACTTCTTCTTTTATTTCATCTATTTCTTCGGGATTACAAGCCGGACAGACATCATCAACTTCTTCTTCTCCGCAAGTAGGACAAGGTTTTGTTTGAAGCTTGAAATTATTTATTGTTTTAATATATTCGGTAATCATTTTAATTTTTCCGCCATGGGCGGATCAGCTTTTCCCGCCTGAGGCGGATGTGCCTCTGGCGCAAGCTAAAAATTTTAATCGACCTTTGAAATAGCTCTTTAGCCCACCAGCTCGTTAGCTTTTTAGCTAATAAGCTAACAGGCTAACAATCTAATGTCGCTACTTCCTACGATAGCCGCGGCTAAAGCGTCAGCCGCGTCATCACCGCCATTAATCTTTTTAATATTTAGAATTTTCATCACCGCCATGGCAACAGATTTTTTATCAGCCAAACCATAGCCACTAACGCCCTGCTTAATTTCTAAGGGCGCAAATTCTAATAAAGATATTTTGTGTTTAGTTATTAATAATGTCAAGACCCCCCGGCTTTGAGCAACCTCCAGCGCGGTTTTCATATTTTTTATAAAATAAATTTTTTCCAAAATAGCCAAATCAGGTTTTTCCTTTTTTAATAATTCAGAAAAAGATTTTTCTAATTCAACCAGTCTTTGGTTTTTGTCGTCGCTTGAAATTTTTAATAAGCCGGATTTAAGAAATTTTAAATTATTTCTTTCTTTTTTTATTAATCCATAGCCGACCCGCGTTGACCCAGGGTCAATACCTAATATCTTCATATTTTAGTTATTAGTTTATAGTTATTAGTTATTAGTTTCAAGACTTTAAAATAAGGGGTATTAAACCCCTTGTTTCGTCTTTGCTCGGACGCCATGCAAACATCTTTGTTTGCATGGCGCTCCTCGCTGGCCGAAATAAAAAACCCCGCGATTGTTTTTTGAAAACAAAGGCGGGGAGATATCCAACTAGTCGTTATTCGCTAAATGAAATTATTTGCGAGCGATTCCATGGTTGGATAGAGATTTTTAAAAACCGGATCACCTCCCAAGTGCCGTGGGCAGCAGTTGGTTTTTCAATCACTAAGCGAACTTGGTGTTCGCCAATCCCAAAATATAAATTGGCCGTGGCGCTGTAAGAATTTAGTATAATTGGTTTTTGGCCGTCTATTTCAATTCGCACCTTTCGGTAAGAATCGTTTTTAAAAATAACTAAAGTTGGATCATCCCACGCTGACCCGTAAATTGTTTGATAATTTACAGCGTAATCGTCGTATTTGTGAACGATTACTTGTGGGTATCTGGCGCAACCGGGGAATATTACAGCAAGCGCAATCAATAGAATTATATAGGCGGCGCTATAAATAAAAAATTTCACAAGCCACCGCCAATCAATCTCAGTAATATTATTATCTGGATTTCCCCATTTTTCCATTTCAATCACCCCCTTTTATTTTAATCTCCGAAAATTTTCCAGGCTTCGCCTTGGAAATTCATTTGAATTCCAGGAATTCCCGGGCCTTGAGCGTTATCGGGGATATTCCCGCTATTCAAATAAAGAATCCACCCCCAATGCCTGCCACCGTAATAATAATTACTTGGATTTCTATCCACATAGATAGATGCGAATTGCCTTGGTAGATCAACGCGGAAGCGGGCAGGTCTGCCGAAAATCGGATTTATAATATTCGTTCTATAATAAAACGGGTAAATTTCCACATGGTACTGTCCAACTTCTAATCTCCTGCCCCAATATTGCGGGATATTTTGCCCGTTAATCGTTAAGTAGCGATTAGCGCCCGCAATGTAAATCTCTTCAATCAGCCGGTCTGCCCCATCATAAATAAAAAGATTTAGATGAACAGATCCTTGATTGATTATTAGTCCAACTCGCGGATCTTGATTGCGAAGCGGAAAAGATTCTTCCATTGACCGTGGCCCAGTGCTAATGCCGGCGCAACTTATCAAGCTCAAACTAATAACCATCAATAAGCAACTCAACAATCTTTTCATCTTCATTTTGACACCTCCCTATTTTTATTTTTGGAATTTCTACCTTATTATATATTTATAATGTACTGTTTTTATAGTACACAATTTTATTAATTTGTCAATACATGGAGGATATTTTTAAGCTCTTCCGGCAAGCCGGCTTCAATTTTAATTTTTTTGCCGTCTTCGCTGGTGAATTCCAAAGATTCAGCGTGGAGAAATTGGCGTTTTAATTCAAATAAATTAGTTTTTGACCCGTAAAGCGAATCGCCGACAATTGGATGTCCAAGAGAAGATAGATGGATTCTAATTTGATGAGTCCGGCCGGTTTTTGGCATTACCTTCACGAGAGTGAACACAGATTCGCGCTGATGAGGCGCAGATTTATTTAGACAGAAGTATTTCAAAACTTTATATTCCGTAACCGCCGGTTTTTCCATTCTGCCCTTCCAAATTGTTCTTTTAATGGTTCCAGACTTAATACTGATTGGTTTTTCAATAATGCCTGTTCTTGGTGTAAGTTTTCCAAAAACTAAAGCCAGATAAGTTTTTTTAATTTGGCCGGTTTGAAAAAGATTTTTTAAATATTCAAAATATTTTTGATGGCGCGCTATTAAAATAACGCCGGAAGTATTTTTATCCAGGCGATGGACGATTCCGGGCCTAATATTCACTTGCCCTGAGCTTGCCGAAGGGTCGCCGACATTTTTAACTTCGGGATATTTTTTTAAAAGCCAATCAACTAAAGTTGGTTCAGCTTTTAGTTTTAAGCTTTTAGTTTTTAGCTCTACCGCGTGCACGAGCGTGCCGGCTGGTTTATAAAGAGCCAAAAAATTTTCGTCTTCGTAAATTAAGCGAACTTTTTCAATCATTTATTTTCTAAGCGACAAGTTTCAGGAGAATTCTTTTTTCTTCGAGCTTTATTGATTTAATGGTAAAATTGTATTTTTTCCCGATTTCCAATTTATTTTTCATTTCTTCTAGACTGCCGAATTCCGCCACATGAATCAACCCCTGGAGATCGTATTCCAAATTAATATAAGCGCCGAAGGGATTAAATTTATAAACCAAACCACCGACTTCTTGTTCTTCTTTGAATTTATCGCCGGCGATTTCCCATGGATTTGGCTTTAACGCCTTAAGAGAGAGAAAAACTTGACCTTCTTTAATTTCAATAATTTTTGCCTTGACCTCTTCGTTTATTTTAACTACTTCTTTTGGGCTATCTATTAAGAGATGAGCAAGTTCGGAAATATGCGCCATTCCCTCAATTATCGGTTGGTCAATAAAGCGAATAAAAACTCCGAAATCGGCAATTCCAGAAACTATGCCATTGATGATATCTCCTATTTTATATTGATTCAAAACTTCTTTAATGTTTTGTTCGGCAACGCCTCGTTCGGAAATAATTAATTTATTGGCGCGGGGATTGATATCTATAATTTTAACCTTGATTTCTTGGCCGACGAGTTTTTTTAATTCTTCCAGAATTTTTTTTCGGTCGCCGTCATCAACGCGGGGATAATGCTCGCTTAATAATTGAGAAACCGGCAAAAAGGCTTTAATTTCATTTATATTAGCAACTAAACCGCCACTATTGGCGCCGATTATTTTAACAATTAACGGTTCTTCCTTTTCTTTTAATTCTTTGAGTTCTTGCCATCCTTTTTGTTTATGGGCGCCGGCCAATGAAAGCTCAATATAGCCGTCTTCGTTTTCTTGACTGATTATTTTGGCGGTTACCGATTCTCCAATATTTAAATTTTTAATGATAGTTTTGGCGTTTAAAAATTCAGCGCCATAGACAATTCCGGTGCCGAATTTTCCCAAATCAAGATAAATTATTCGAGGCGCTTTTTTTAAAAGTTTTGCATCGATTAAATCGCTTTCTTTTAAAAAAGAAATCAAATCTGGTTCAGTTTTCATTAATTGACCGATTGCCGAAGCTGGTTTTTTAATATTTACAGTTAACATATTTTATTAGTTTATACGGATTATAACATCTGTCAATATATTTTTAATATTGGCGACACAATTTTGCCGCATTAAAAATCGCCTCAACTGGGGGCGATTTTTGCGGGTGGTGCGTGCGGAGGGGATCGAACCCCCGACCAGTCGTGTATAAGACGACTGCTCTACCACTGAGCTACGCACGCAGAGAAAGATTTATATTTCAATACTTATTGGTTTAAGTTTAAAGCTTTTTATCAAATTTTCAAATTCTTCCCGCTCTATGGTTTCTTTTTCCATTAGTTTTTGAGCGATGGCTTTAAGAATATGTTTTTTGGAGGCGATGATTTTTTTAGCGGTTTCCAGCGCTTTATCAATAAATAATTTAACTTCTTTATCTATTTCGGCGGCGATTTTTTCCGAATAATTTTTTCCCGAAGAAATTTCTCTGCCCAAGAAAGATAATTCGTCGGTTTTGCCGTAAGTAATCGGTCCTAATTTTTCCGACATTCCGAATCTGGTTACTAATTTTCGCGCCAATTCAGAGGAACTTTGCAAGTCACTGGAAGCGCCAGTGGAAATATCGCCGAAAGTCGCTTGTTCGGAAACATAGCCGCCAAGCAAAACAGCCAAGTCGGCCATAAATTGAGATTTAGTTCGCAAATAAGTTTCTTCAATCGGTAATTTCAAGGTATAACCGCCGGCTCGGCCGCGGCTGATGATTGAGACTTTATGAACTGAATCGGCGTTTTTAAGGCTGGCCGTTATTAAAGCGTGGCCGGCTTCGTGATAAGCGGTAATTTCTTTTTCTTTTTGGGATATGACTCGAGAACGGCGCTCCGGTCCGAGCAGAACTTTTTCAATGGAATCAAAAATATCTTGCTGAATAATTTCTTTTCGGTTTTTTCGGGCGGCCCAAAGCGCGGCTTCATTCATTAAATTTGCTAAATCCGCCCCGGAAAATCCCGGCGTTCGTTCCGCGGCTTTGCGAACATTTACATCTTTAGCTAAAATTTTTCCTTGGCTGTGAATTTTTAAAATTTCTTCGCGGTCATTGATATCCGGTAAGTCCAAAATAATTCTGCGGTCAAATCGGCCGGGACGAAGAAGCGCCGGGTCCAAAACATCCGGGCGATTGGTGGCGGCTAAAATTATTCTGGCATCGTTTTTTTCAAAGCCGTCCATTTCAACTAAAATTTGATTAAGAGTTTGTTCTCTTTCATCATGACCGCCGCCCATTCCAGAGCCCCTTTCCCGTCCAACAGCGTCAATTTCATCAATGAAAATTATGCATCGGCCGGCTTTTTTGGCGGTTTGAAAAAGATCGCGGACTCTTGAAGCTCCGACTCCGACAAACATCTCCACGAATTCCGAACCGGAAATATGAAAGAATGGAACATTGGCTTCTCCGGCAACCGCGCGCGCTAAAAGCGTTTTACCCGTTCCCGGAGCGCCGAAAAGTAAAACTCCTTTGGGAATTTTCGCGCCGATTTCCAAATATTTTTTGGGATTTTTTAAGAAATCTACCACCTCCATTAATTCTTCTTTGGCCTCTTTTAGTCCGGCAACATCTTTAAAAGTGATTCTGTCTTTGAATTGCGAAAAAAGTTTGATATTGGCTTTGCCGAAATTAAAAGCTTGTCCCATTCCGGTTTTGGCTTGGCGAAACATTAGCCAGAAAAAAATGCCGATGATAATGAGAGGCAAAAGAGCCGGGATTAAAATACCTGCCCAAAATTTAAAACCCGATTCATCTTTAATCGCTAAATTAACTTTTTGAAAAGCTTCGGGATTGATTCCAAAATTTTTTAAAGTTTCAGAAAGTCCGGTTTCAGATTCTTTTTTGGAAATTGCCTTATCGCCGTTTTTTAATTCAATTTCCAAATTATTGCCGTTGACAAGAATTTTTGAAATCTCGCCATTATTAATTTTAGAAACCATTTGGTCAATACTTAAAACTGTCGGTATTTTTTGCTCGGCGTAAAAAAGCGAAAAAATAAACGCTATCAGAAGAAGCGTTGTAATCGCCCAAAGAATATTTTTTGAAAATGTTTTCATATTCGTTAATTATATTTTAATTAAATTTTGAGCGATGTCAATTTATTATTTATTACTATTTATTACTATTTACTTTGAATTACGAAATGTATATTTTGTCATTGCGAGGAGCCGTTGGCGACAAAGCAATCTCTAATAAATAATAAGATTGCCGCGCCCCTTCGGGGCTCGCAATGACACAAAAACGGTATTTCGTAATTCAAAGTATTTATTATGATATCCAACTATCGCGCGACATTATAGTAAAAATAAAATAGGGGCAATTATTGTTTAAGAACTGCCCCATTATAAATCACCTCCTTTCTTTTTGAGGTTTAGAATTTAGCGGCGGAAAATGCGGTGACATTCCCCATTAAGTTGGACTCCCCGGGCTATTTTTATAGGGACTTTAAAATCTTCCCCTAAATCGAGCCCTAATGATAAAGGGGTTTTGCTTCGCGGAGGATGTAGCTCTACTTCACTACCTCCGTTTTTTATTATCATACCCAATTCGCCATTAGAGCGGGATTGGATACTTTTTAGTTCACGAGGAGTAAATCCGGCCGTGAACACAAAACTGGAATTGACTACTACTTTTTTTCCTTTCGCATTTTTCATTTTGCGCCCCCTAAATTTTTTTAAAAAAATAAAATTAAAAAACTTTTTTCAAATTTCCCTCCTTTCTTATTTTAATAAATAGATCTTTCTTATCTTGGCACCTCCTTTTCCATATAAATTTATTAAACAGCAAATTTTAATTTAGCAAATTTGCTCCAAAAAATCAAGACCTACTGCGTAATAATTTT
>ERZ1292623.3296-Hain-H51-01um-R1-3296-length-13834-cov-14_pt1 | contig 13834 bp, 24 predicted proteins | sample MGYA00564398_ERZ1292623 | MGnify/ENA primary metagenome ERZ1292623 (study PRJEB36523, sample SAMEA6512633) | groundwater metagenome | collected 2019-01-07 | study: AquaDiva: Metagenomics assemblies of 32 groundwater samples
GGATTGCCTTTTTTCCCATAAAGATTCCACCAAAGAATCAATTTCATCCTATTAGTTCCATTAAAATTTCCTTGATAAATTCCGTTAGCCGAGGGTATTCCTGTTTCTGGGTTTAGATACCATTCTCTGACTTTTCCATAAAAATTCAAAACATCTATGTTATATTTATCTTGTGCAATGTGAAGCAATTCGTGGGCGATTAATTCACTTTTGAATTCATAATTAAATATAGGGTCATCTAATTCAGGTCCCTTAATGTTATTTTCTGAATTGTACTGGTTTTCCAATTCTATTTGGAATGAATCCCAATAATTACTGACAGTTATATAAGGATCAAAGTCAAATGGGTTTAGTGGGTTGCCTATGTGCGCTGACGCAGTGTCAATACAAGAACATTCGTATATAGGGGTGGTTCTTAAATCGTCTCTTATTTCAGAATCAAACTTATTTAATACTTCTTCTAAAATAGACGCATTTACAATGCCAGAAACAGGGATTAAATTTTGTTTATTTGCTGCTTCGAGAATCCCACAACCAGTAAGCGCAGGCAAGAACAAAGAGGTTCTTAGTGCCAATTTAGTTAAGAGTTTGGATAACGACATCCCTCGAGAATGATAACCTCGCTTTTTAAGTCTTTCTAAAAGTTACCACTTTAGAATAGTTTTAAAAGCTTTATTTACAAAACAATCCTAATAACTATTATAAGCAGGATTACTATAGCGATGCCTAATAGTAAATATTTTAGATATTTTTTCCAATTATCGGAGAGAGGTTTTCTTTTTATTGTTGTAAGTCCTGAATAACCACTACTTTCTATCTCCCTTTCTTCTTTGTCCCACTTTTCTGAAAAGGTTTTTGCCCCCATTATTGATTGAGATATAGTTCAGATTTATAAAGGTTTACTAAATTTAAAACATTTAGAAAATTTTTATATGATTCTGTTCATAATGTGAGAATTAAAATGTCTATTTAAAAGATTTATTGTTCTGTATATAGTCCTGTATTGGGATAATGAGCAACCCACGCAAACCAGAAATTTCTTACAGGAACTATTCCTTCATTTGTATCTTTGTTTTTGAAACTAATCACGCCCTTATTGTTATTTATTTCTATAATAATCCCATTAAAATTATCTGTCGTCGTTCCTTCTTTTAAATTCCTTAATGGATATGCTTTTGTTTTTCCACTTATTTCTATCCCATACACTATTTCTTTTTCTTGTAGCCTATTGTCTTCATTCTCTACTGGAAAAATTATTCTGGAAGAAGATTCATAATCTCCATATGGATATCTTGAATAATCTCTTATGAAGCCAGTATTTTTTGATAAAACCTGTGTATCAGGATGAAGTTCTTTCCAGTCTTTCCATTTTAAGGTATCTATAGGAACTTTACTTAATTTTAATCCAACTAATTCTCCCACAATGGCCTTTCCAGAGATTTGATTCCAGTAGGTATCTGTTAGCCGGTCGTACATAACTAGATCTGAATTAAATAATTTTCCTGAAACTCCGAATTCTACAGGACGATTATTGATTGTTCTTTCAAATGCAACCGCAGAGCCGCATAAAGGACAAAAAGTGATAAGTATGGGCCGATTACCTATCATGTCATTCACTATTTCGTGCCAATTTAATATTCTTTGAGGGTAGGCTCTTTTTATTTCATTTATATTTATTCCGAAAATTATATCTTCATCATTAAGCCAGGAATCTGCTGATTTTGCTGATTCAAATTTTGGATTGTCAATTGATGGAATGCCGTCTTTTCCTGGACCTCCCGAAATGAGTTTGTTTAAAGGAGCTATGTGTTTTATGCCGTTTGTTATTTGGACTATATCACCGAATTCAGTTTTTTCTCCTTCAGTTGGTAAATTTGACTTTTCTGTGTTTACTATTTTTTTTATTTTTTCATTAAATTCTGATTCTAGGATTTGTCCAAATTTTTTATCTTGAATGACTCCATTTTTATCTATAAAGTAGGTTACTGGCTGGGTAAATATCCCATAAAGGTTTTTTACTGCTGCATTTGGATCTAAAAGTATTGGCATAGTAAAACCTCTTTTGTTAAACCATTCTTGCGCCTTATTTGGGTCTTCTTGCAGATTTATAGCCAAGATTTCTATTCTGTTTTTTTCATATTCTTTTTGAAAAAATGGTAGTTCTTCCTCACAAGGAAGACACCACGTGGCCCAGAAGCTAAGAATAACTGGCTTTTTGTTTTTGAAACTTGAAAGCTGGATTTCTGTGTTTTGGGGAGTTTTTAATTTAAAATCCGGCGCCAAATCTCCTATTCTTGTACCTGTATCTTTGTTTTCTATTACTTGAGTATTGTTTTGAGATGGACCGCTAAGAATGATTATTGTAACTATAATTATCGCTATTAATCCTAATAATAGATATAGCTTGTTGTTCTTTTTCACAAAAAATAAGAGAAAAAAATAATTAATAAAGGTTATCTTTAACTGTTGAATTTAGATCCAGACAGCTAAAAGGGTGCCTATGATAAGCAAAGATACCAAGTAGTAGCTAATGTTTATGAAATATAGCTTTGCTGGCTTCCCTTCCCATAAAATGCTACCCAGGCTTACTGTTGCAATAAAACCAAGCCACACTAAGAACCCTACGGTTGCTCCGCCGCCACCCGTTCTTACGCCACTTGTTTTTATGAACAATGCCAAGATGTATGCTAGAACTAGGCTGCTGATGAAACTTATTATGTATAGTTTGCCCATGCCTTTTTTCTTTGCTTTGTTTATTTTCTTTTCATTGAAACCCATTAGTTGCATCCATGATTTGCCAAATGCGGACTTAGAGTACCAGAACATTCCTATTAATTGCATAACTATAGCTGACACTAGAACGGCTAATAGGTTTATGTTACCTTGACCCATTTTTACACCTCTTTAAATTATTAATATTTTAGAATATTTTTTCTTTTATATATGTTTGCTTTGAATTTATTTCTCTATTATCTATTTTTGGAGCTAATAGCAGCATAATGTTGCGAAATACAGGAACATTTGTTGGATCACCCAAAAGTAAAAGCATTAAAACTGAAATCCTGAGAATCAGTAGATACTCTTAGAGTATATTTACCGTATTCACCATTGAATATATTGTATAATCTTGCTTCATTAATTAAAACAAAGACCTTTCCATTTTCAAATTGAACATCCTGACCTGCCATGCCTTGTTTTACGTATTCGTTATCAATAAAAACTTCTAATTTTAATGATTCTGTTGGCTTATTGCTTACTATATTAACAGAGCTTGCTAGGAAATTTAAGATAATTGAGCTTTTTTCCTCATCTTGCGCTTGTAGGTTATCAGGATTGCTTTTCCATTTTCCCTCTAAATAAATTTTGTCTTGCTTTATATTTTCGGGAAGTTTGTAATCAACAATTTCATCTTTGAGTAAGCCCCCATTATTTCCAATATTTTGTCCTCTAGGCAATGCAAAGGAATAACCTGCATATAATTCTGGGGTTAAGGTTTTAGCTGGCGTTTTATCTTCTAATTTTGAGGTTTCCATATCTGAAATATCTTGGCCTAATTCCGATAATAATTCTTGAATCTTCTTTTCTGTTTCTTCATATGCCCCTTCCCCTATATGATCGTATCTGATAAAGCCATCATTATCAATTAAATATTTATGCGGCCAGTATCTGTTTTTGTAGGTCTGCCAAGTAGCGTAGTCATTGTCTTGTACAACAGGATATTTTATATTGTATTTTTCAATTGCTGCCTTTACATTATCGTAATTTTTTTCAAATTCAAATTCCGGGGTATGGACACCGATAATTACTAGGCCCTTATCTCTGTATTTTTCATCCCATTCAGTTAAATATGGCAATGTTCTAATGCAGTTGATACAGGTATAAGTCCAAAAGTCAACTAGGACTATTTTATTTTTTAAGTCTGAGATTTTTATTTCATCTGCGTTTAAATAACCAGAGATTCCGACTAATTCCGGAGCCTTTTGGTATAGCTTTTCTTTTTCTTGTATTCTTCGTAATTGTTCTTGAGAAAGTTGTTCGTTGGTATTTACTTCTACAGTTTCTGTATTTGTAATATTCGCTGACGTTATTTTTGATGATTCAAAATAATAGATTAATGATGCAATTATTACAATGGAGATTAATAAAAAAAGTGGTTTTTTGTTCATGTTTTGATTAAAAATCTCAGCTTTGTATAAATTCTTTTATTTCTTTTAGTTTGTATTTATTTAATTGAATCGCTTTTTTACTTTTATCATACCAAACTAAATATCCTTTCTTCATTAAAGATTCAGCCGCATTTTTTAAATCGCCCACTTCATGAGAAGGAACCCCACTTATAATATTATTATACCTGATGTGTTTGCTCCCGATGATCCTTTTCCTTATCATTTTCTCTAACAAATGTTTTTCTAACCTCTCGCCCATGTCTTTATACAAAATATCTTCAGGTATTTAAATCACGGGCCCTCTTATGATACCTTTGAAGTCTCAAGATAGAAATATTTATATACTTGTTTTGCGTAGCTTTGTTAAGATGGAAATTAAAAGTTTAGAAGGACCCAGTGTTTTCTTAGATGTTATAGGAGATTCTCCTAGAAATAGAATTCTTGATTTTTTGCTAGGCGAGATTAGCTATGATTTTACATTGAAGGAAATTGCAAGAAAAAGCAAGGTTGGTTACGCGACCATTAAAAGAATCTGGGGGGACTTTGTTAGGTCTGGATTAGTAAAAGAAACTAGAAGAGTGGGAAAGGCTGTTTTTTACACTTATGATAAAGATAGTAAAGCGGGGAGGGCGCTGAGAACCTTTTATTTGGAGATTATAATGCATGAAGTGGAAAAAGAAGCTGAAATTGTCGAAGATATTGCCGTTTAATTTATTTTTTAGTTGCAGTAGAAGCCAGATAAGTTAAAAATGCCGGTATTAATGGCAATACGCAAGGGCTTAAGAATGAGACAAATCCGGCTAAAAATGCAATTCCGATGTTTAATGAGGCTGCACCTATTGTAACTGTTCCAAATGATAAAAGTAGGTTAGAAGCAAAAGCCAGATTAGCAACTCTGCTTAACTGGTTTACGAATACCAAAATACCTAAAACTATCAACACAACTCCAAAAACATAGTTAGCATATTTAATCCATTTTGAATATTTTTCAATTAATTTTTGTGCTTGATTTGTGAATAAACCAACTAATAAAAATGGAATTCCTAGGCCTAATGAATAAGCCAATAATAAGAAAAATGCACTCGTTGGTTGTGTAATTGCTAATGTTAATACGGCGCCCAATATAGCACCAACGCAAGGAGTCCAGCCCACTGCGAAAGCTGCTCCAAAAACAAAAGAAGTAAGATAAGAGGATCTAAATTTTCTGTTGACTTTCAATCTGTGCTCTCTTTCCAGCCATGGAATTTTGATTAATCCTAGCAGATATAAACCGAATAATATTATTATTGTTCCTCCTATTCTTCCCAGCCATGTTTGGACAGTTACTGAGATGTTTGATAGAACACTTTGCAATAAAACTCCCACTAAAGAGAAAATAACACTAAAACCTAGAACATAGAATACACTATTAATAAATATATGCCAGTTTTTCTTAACCATTTTACAATGCTTTATTTATCTCTTGGATGGTTTTTTCTTTATTCCATACTTCTAGGGATTTTGAAAATTGGGTATCATCTTTTACAATAACTTTTGTATGCTGATAAGTAATACCAAACTGTTTAGCTACTTCCCTGTCTTCTTCATTAACCTCATTATCATTGTAATGCACCTGAAATGCTGCTATTTTAGTACTATCTAATTCCTTTAGTGCGGATATTATTTTTGGATTTTCAATTCTGCATATAGGGCACCAGTTAGCATAAAAATCCAATAAGACTACTTTGCCTTCTGCTAGAGACTGCTCATATTTTGATTTTTCATATCTAATGTACGGCACTCCGCTCGTTTGCACTGACGGTGGTTCTTCACTGATTACTTCTATAGTAACACTTTCACTGGCTTGTTTTTGAAAAGTTCCGCAACCTACTAAGAAGATTAGTATCGTAAACAAGCTAGCAATAATAACTTTATTCATTTTTTTGACAGCCACAGATGTTTGAGGCTATTCTTGTTGTAAATTGTGAATTCGCCATCTTTTTACCGCAACAAACTTTAAGTTTATCTGATTTAAAATTGCATGATTCACATATATAAGTGTTTTCTTCTATTTGCATTACGCTATTTTGTTTTTAATGGCATTATATTATTTTTCTTTTTTTAATAGGGAATAATTTAACAATTAAATAATGTGGAATTGCAAAATTTGTTAAAAGAAACATTTATAAAGAAATGGTTTAAAAATTAAACCTGTGATTTAAAATGAAACACGTTGTTATTGCTCCTGCCGGGGACCATATGGACGATTTGTTTGTCGGGATTAGAGAATTTCCAACTGAGAGGATTGTTTTGGTTGCTGACAAGGATAGGAAAGACGATGCATTAAAAATAAAAGCTGAATTTGAAAAATTTAAGGTTCCTGTGCAGATTAGAGAATTGCCTGGAAAAAGCCATGTTTGGGAAGAGACTTTTGAAGCTATTTCCGATATTAAAAAAAGCGAGAAAGATAAGCCATTGCTGATAAATGTAAGTACTGGTGACAGGGATACAAGATGTGCTGCTACTTCTGCTGCCTTTGTAAACGGCATTAGAGCTTTTGCAGTTGAAGGTAATGAAGCAATGCTATTGCCTATACTGAAGTTTTCATACTACAAGATGCTGACTGACAAGAAATTAGATATTTTAAGGGTTCTATATGAGAATAAAGATAATGAAGACAGATGCTGTGCTTCTTTAGACGAATTGGGCAAAAGAACTAATATGTCTCTGCCTTTGATAAGCTATCATATTAATGGCACAATGAAGAGCGAGGGATTGAAGGAACTTGGATTGGTTGAGACTGTTGAGAAAAAAGGCAAGATTGAAATTAGCTTGAGTATGATGGGAAGATTATTGATTAAGGGGTATATAAAATAACTTTTTTGCCTTTAGAATGTCTCTAATTTCCAATACTATGTTGTGCCTGTTTTGTCCGCCTGTGGCGACTTCATGAAGCAACGGCGTGAGTAGGAAATAATTATGCTTATTTATTAATATAATTTTTTCGTCTTTAACTTTTTTTAATAAGTGTTTAGCCGCGCATAAGCCTCCGAATCCGGCTCCAGCGATTACGATTGTCATATTTTATTGAACAAGAGAGGTATTTATAAATAATGAGTTTAATTATTTTAATATGTGGCTTAACAAGAATTTATCTGTTTTTGCTCCGATATTAACCAGGATTAGCTTAAGCATTGTATTTTTATGGTTTGGTATTAATCAGGTTATTAATCCTGAATATTTTATTGGGTATTTGCCCGAGTTTATTCTTAACAGCGCCAATGCAAGAACTTTTATATTATTTAATGGCATATTTGAGATTGTTTTTGGATCACTTTTGATTATAGGACTATTTACAAGAGTAGCTTCATTGATATTGGCGTTGCATTTGTTTGCTATAATTATCGGATTAGGTTATAATGATATAGCCGTAAGAGATTTTGGGCTCGCTTTAGTGGCAATTGCCATTTTTTTGGGAGGTGCAGACAAATGGTGTTTGGATTACCGAAGAAAGAAATTATAGGAGTTGTATTATGATTAATCTGGATATTAGTCCTATATTAGTATCAATAGGACCTTTTCAAATCAGATACTATGGTATTGTTTATGTTGCTGGATTTTTATTAGGATTGTATGCATTGTTTAGGGCAAAAAAGAAAAATGTTATTGATGTTAGTGAAGATAATATCTATAATATTATTTTTTATTCTATAATTGGGGTTTTGATCGGAGCAAGAGCATTTCATATATTATTTTGGAATTTAGGTTATTATTCAGAAAGACCAATAGAGATGCTTTACATATGGCAAGGAGGATTAAGCTACCATGGCGGATTATTAGGAGCATTTGTTGCTCTCTATTTATACTGCAAGAAGGATAAGATTAATTTTATGAGAATTGCTGATATTTTAACAATACCTGCGGTTTTTATGCTGGCATTAGGAAGGGTTGCTAATTTCATTAATCAAGAAATATTAGGAACTATAACAGAAGTTCCATGGTGCGTTAGATTTTTGAGAAGCATTGATCCCTATAACTGCAGGCATCCTGTGCAATTATACGCTGTTGCTGGAAGACTGGCTACTTTTTTTGTTTTATTAAGATTTCCCAAGCCAAAAAAAGATGGATTTATCTTTTTGAGCTTTGTTTTTTTATTGGGAATTGGAAGATTATTTTTGGATTTTATCAGGGAAGATTTAAGGTATTTTGGACTAAGCATGGGGCAATGGCTGAGCATATTGGCTGTTATAGCAAGCTTTTATATAATTTTAAGATTTTACAGGGAAGATATTAAAGCGATTTTTACGTTTAGCCATAAAAAGTCCGAGAACAATTAAAACTACACTAATAATGAAAGAGTTTATGCCTATTTTCATCAAGAAGTCTTTAAAGAAATCCTGCGGAAATAGCTTTATTAAATTATCAGTTTCAGGATTTAATAACCAATAATTATTTGTAAATGCCAGCTTATGAAATAAAAGAAACATTGATTGGAAATTTAACATGTAGAAAATTGATGGGATTAAGACTAATGCTATTCCTGAGATTATTAATGGCTTGCTTAATGAGTTTCTGTTTAGATAAAATGTTATTATTAATAAAATCAAACTTGCGTAAAGTGAAAATATAGCATAATTTATGAGGTTTTTAACATCAATTAAATGAAGCTTTTCTCTTTCATTAAAGAAATCATTCAACTCTTTACCGGACTTGAAAAACTCAAACAGATTATTGGTGTTTTCCCATACTGTTTCTCTTGGGAATTTATCGTAGATGTTTAGTTTTGTAAATTCTTTGTCGTAGAAATTAGTATTGTAGAGATAAAATCTGAAATTGAGCAGTAATATTGATGTTATAATGAGTATAATAAAAAATAATCTTCTTAAAATATATTTTTTAACCATTCTTGTTTATAAATGAGATTTAATGTTATCTAACATGATAATCTTTATATACTATTCGTATGTGGCAATATTCTACGTGGGGGATTATAATGGCAGAAGCACAGGATAAAGAAATAAAACTCGATATTGTTAGTGAGGGTCATTCTCATGAAGCGACTGAAACGCATGGAGATATGGCTGCAAAAACAGTACAAATACCTAAAACTGACGAGATAAAGGTAAGGTTAGATTTCTTTAAGAAAATGCAGTTTTGGCAGTTTCTTTCTGTTATATTTTTAGTATTGTTTATTGTTTCATTATTTTTTATCGGAGGAAGCGGCGGGATAACTAAGACTGAAGCGAGAAATAAAGTGCAGAGCTATGTTGATACTGTATTGGCTGGAAGGGTTGTTGCTAATGTCGGTGAGGCAAGCGCTGAAGGAAATTTGTATCTTGTTCCGATATCAATTGCCGGGCAAAATATTAATAGCTATATTACTAAGGACGGAAGGTTATTTTTCCCCAGTGGGGTTGAAATTGACAGCATATTAGAAAATCCTCCGCCTGTTTTAGATGCCGGTGACCAAGCTGTTGACGAAGTCCCATTAGAAGGGGTTGACAATACAGGCCCTTCTGCTGATGGCTTGGATAAAAATAGTGATGAGTAGTTGCATATTCTATAGTGAATATATGTTTAAATATCAGATAATGGGTTCATTCTTTAGGAGTAATATTTTTGAAAATGATATTCCTCAAGCCTAAAAAGATCCTATATTTTCCTGGATGTTTTGTTAGCACTATGCTTCCTGAAATCAGTGAAAATTACGAGAGGATATTTAATAAATTAAATCTAGATGTTTACAAACTGAATCAGAATATTTGCTGTGGCGCCGTTGCCTATTCAAATGGCTATACGCAAGATTTTATGAATTTGAAAGAAAGAGCTATTGGGGTTTTTCACGATACTGGTGTTAAGAATATTGTTACTAATTCATCTGTATGCCTGTGGACTTTTGGCAGACATTATGGGTTTAAGGTAGAGCATGCTACTCAATTGCTGTCCAGATTTAAGAATAAACTGCCCGTTATGTATGACGAGGAAGTGAGCTATTATGATGCGGTTGATTTAGGGATTTATGATGCTCCTAGAGGGGTACTAGATGCGATAGGCTTTGATATTGTTGAGCTGGAAAGAAGCAAGGAAAATAGTATAATATGCGGAGCAGAAGGAGGAATGATACAAAATGTTCCTCAAATAGCAAACAAACTCGCTGAAGAGGTATTGTCCATGTGCAAAACAAAAAAACTAATAGTTGCTGATCCTTTAGTTTATTATCACTTAAAGAATAATTCCAAGGCAAATGTAAAAGTTTTGGAATTGAGCGAGGTGCTGGTCAAGTGGATTTGACTTGGTTTGAAAAATTGGTTGGAAAAGAAAATATCTCTGATGAAATAATAGACAGAGAGATATATAGCACTGACGGCTCTCAGATCAAAGGCAGAGCGGACAAAGTTATCTGGGTAACTGATGTTAAGCAGGTACATCAAATTGTTTTGTATGCAAGGAGGCACGAGAAGCCAATAACAGCAAGAGGCGCCGGAACAAATCTTGTTGGCGCTGCAGTGCCATTTGACGCTTTGGTTGTTGATTTTACAAAAATGAATAAAATTGAAGCTATAGGCAAAGATTATGTGGTTGTGCAGCCCGGAGTCGTTTGTGATGATTTAAACAAAGCCCTTAAAGAAAAATTCTTTCCTATTGTTCCTGAGGATTCTGCGGTATGCACTATAGGTGGAATGTGCGGGATTAATTCAACTGGAATTTATGGAAAAAGATTTGGGAGAATGAAGAATTGGGTTTTAGAAGTAGATATGGTAGAGGGGAGCGGCAGAATGAGAAAGCACGGAAGTGAGGTTGTTGGATCAGAAGGTCTGCTTGGACTATTTACCAAGATAAAGTTAAGGATAACTGATAGAATAGTTGAAAAAAGTATGGATTTATTAAAATTTGATAAGATTGAGGACTTGGTTGAAAAGGTTTCTTCTTTGAAGAATAATAAAGAAGCGATTTCTGTTGAGCATATAAGCAAAGTTGCTGCTGAGCTTATTGGCTTGGAAAAAAAGCACTATTTAATAGTTGAGTATATTGGACTAGAAGGCTCGATTAAAGATCATATAGAAATGGAAAGGATTGTGAATGTTAGGAAACAGGTTTTTAGCAAATTGGCTTCACAAGATTTTATTTTGATGGAAGATCCTTATGTCCCTACTGAAAATATGGCTGAATTTTTATACTGGCTAGAGGGGAAAAGTATTCCATGCTTTGGGCCAATCGGAATGGAAATCTTACACCCTTGTCTAACAAGCAGAGAACATGTAAGTGAAGTTAATGAAGCAGTTAGCAAGTTAAACGGTAAGCTAGGAAGCAAGTTCGGTGTAGGATTGTTGAAAAAAGAATCATTAAATGAAGTTGAGAAAGCTGAGTTAAGGAAATTAAAAATAAGCTTTGATCCAGTTGGAATTTTGAATGTGGGGAAGGTTATTTAAATGGCAGGCGTTGACAAGTGCATATTATGTGGATTGTGCAGGCAAGATTCTTCTTTGTTAAAATTAACCGGCAAAGAAACTGTGACTGCTAGAGGGAAAGCTGTTTTAATTAAAAAAGGGATTTTGGATAAGATATTCTACATTGATCCTATGAATGATGTTACTGTAAGGCACTGCCCTACAAATGTTGAGATTTCTGAGGAGATTAGGAAACAAAGAGAAAAGATGGTCGAGCATGGGATGGAAACAAAGGCAAACAGAAGAATGATTGATAATTTAAGAGATTATGGAAACCCTTATGGCATATTGAAAAAAGGAGAGATAAGAGAAGTTTATAGTTGAGACTGAAATTAGCAGGCTAGATTACACTGGAATGATTCTTATGCCTTCTTTATCTTTGGTTAAAATTCCTTGTTTTCCTGATTTAATACGATACTCATTAACGATTTCGGTTGGTATTCTCACTGCTATACTGTTTCCCCATTTTGAGAAGGTGATTTCCTTAGCCTGCCTTAATTTTCTGTATTTCTGTGCTAGAAGTTTAAGTTGTTTCATATTCATTATTTCTTCCCCACAAGAGCCGCATTTAAATGCTTCAAATTCCACGCCGTCTTGCTCTATCTTATCTTTGACTTTTTTCATTTCTCCTTTATTGCATATAGGACATCTCATTTTAATTTCCCCTTTCGATTGTTTTGATTATGATAACTTGGCCGAGATCTTCTCTAACGCATATGACCCTGCTTCCCTTTGATTTTTTGCCAATAAATTTTATTATGTTCTTACCAAGTCTCTTAACTTTTCCTGTTTTTAACACTGCATAAACATGGTCTGGGTAAGCGATTTCATATTCTCTAGCTCGCTTAATGGCATGTGTTTTAATTAGGACCTGTTTGCCTTGAAAGTAGACCTCCGCCATTAAGTATCTACATAGATATACATGTATATAAATGTTTCGTGTAAAACTTAACTGAATTAAAAAACAAAGAAATTACGATGCTATTTGTACTTACTTTTCATCGAGTATTTGATATTTCATCTTTTCTCGCTTGTCTGTCTTCTTCGTAGGGCGAGCTAAAGCAGGAAATTTCATAGCCCAGCCTATCGTAATAATCTCTAATTTTGCTTAGTATAGCAACAAGCTCATCAGTGTTATTCCCAATGGCATGGAAAGCGTTGCACCAACATTCTACATTTGTACAGTCTTCAGTAATTTTTGTTTCAGTAAAGTCAAAATGAGTAATACTCACAGCTTCGTCATTATTTTTATATCCACTTACCCTGCCCCGAACTCCTATTTTGGACGTTAGAGATAATTTTTCAAATCCCTCTTCAACTAGAAGATCATCTAAACCATTAAGGTGCTCTAGTAATTTTGGGGCCTTTTCTGCTTCTCTCCAATTTGAGTAGATACACGTATGCATTTTGATCAAAGTATATAGTATAAAATATAGTTTATAAGCGTATCGTTATTTTACTCTTTGTTTATTTGAGCTAAGTAGTTTAAAAGATATCGATAAAAATATAAACTCTGGTATTGAGAAATATGTTATGGGAAAAAAACAAAATCTGACTATTAGTAAAATAATAAAGACTATTGAAAATCATAGATATGAACTTAAAAAATATGATGTCAAGAGGCTGGGGGTGTTCGGATCATTTTCAAAAGGTAGGCAAAATAGAAAAAGTGACCTCGATTTTCTTGTTGTTTTTAGGAAGGCAACATTTGACAATTATATGGAATTAAAATTCTATCTTGAGAAATTATTTGCTAGGAAGGTAGATTTGATTACTGAAGAAACACTTAAACCGGCTTTGGAATATGTAAAAAATGAAACCTCGTATATCAAGGGACTCTAAGGTTTATTTTGATGACATATTGATGTCAATAAGGAAAGTAGAAAGGTATACTAAAGGTTTGAAGTACGACGATTTCACGAAAAACGATTTAATCAAAGATGGCGTGATAAGAAACTTAGAAATTGTAGGTGAAGCTGTTAAAAATATTCCTCAAACTATAAAAACAAAACATCCTAAGGTTGAATGGAAGAAAATTGCTGGACTTAGGGATATACTGATCCATGAGTATTTCGGAATTAATCTTGAAATTGTGTGGGATATTGTTAAGAATAAAATCCCGCAATTAAAAAAGGACATCAAAGATATTTTAAAAAACACACATAAAAACAAAATTTACTCTCGTCGAAGTTCTTAATAAGTAGTTTACTCCTTCTTCAAATGCACATCCATCTGCGGGAA
>ERZ1292623.3298-Hain-H51-01um-R1-3298-length-13827-cov-5_pt1 | contig 13827 bp, 20 predicted proteins | sample MGYA00564398_ERZ1292623 | MGnify/ENA primary metagenome ERZ1292623 (study PRJEB36523, sample SAMEA6512633) | groundwater metagenome | collected 2019-01-07 | study: AquaDiva: Metagenomics assemblies of 32 groundwater samples
GTCACCCGTGTTTCAGACTGGGGGAAGGACCCAAGAAATTTTGAGTTAGCATTTTCCCATTTTGGGATTTCCCATTTTGGGACGGTTCTCCCACCGGTTTGACTTCGATCTCGACCCGCGGCGATCCCCACCGCTTGTAAATCAACTCGCTGACGATTTGCGCATCGTCAGCGTACACAATGCCGGTCATCGCATCCTCGACGCCACGCGCCAGCTTCAAAACGTCCGGCTTGCTGGTCGGATACGGCGGCGCGGCTGGCCGCAGTTCGGCCGCGTTTTTCCCGGTCCGATAGTGTCCCTTCGGACGCGGCCGGAAGAAGATAAAACGCACCTCGACCGGGCCGCGCAGAGGCTCGCCGGCGTAAGCCTGCTGCGCGGCCAGGGCTACCAGCCGTTTCCAATCCTTGGCCTTTGGGTTGGCGTCCACCACGTTGGTGACGATTCGTCCACCCGTGCGGTATGGATTACCGGCCTTGTCGGTCGGGGTGAATGCGGACTTCGAGCCGGCCGGCTGGGCGATTCCGCGGACTGTGAAGCGGATCACGCCTTGCTCCTGAAATGAACCTTCACATCTTTTGCCTGCACTGGCCCAACCGCCCCACTCGGCCAGTGAACGATCAGCGGATTGACGCCGATCACGACGCCGACGCCGTGATAAATCTCCTCGCCGCTGGGGTGCTGGCTGGCCGCGAGCCAACAGGGGGCGGCGAGAACGCGCGTGCCGATGTTCATCACTTGCTCCTTTCGAATTCGATCACCCATACCCATGGATCACTTTCCCAAGGGTGCTTCTTGCCGTTGATCTTGTCCCAAAGCTTTGCGAACGCGCCCCGATTCGTCAGAGAAGCAGGGAAGCCTGCACACTGAGCCCCCTCCGCGATCGCGTCCGCTTCGCTGATCGCTTGCAGCCGCTCGCACCGCACGGCCGTAACGGTGAGCGTGATCCGCGAGGCCCATCGCGGGCAGAACATGCTTGGCAGCGTTTTCTTGGCCCACCGCCACGGCGTGGTTCTGTTGCCGGGCATTGTGTCGTCGGCTTGGTACGCGACGAATCCTGCCGTGTTTCGCAGGCCCTCCTTGACCCATAGCTTCTCGCCAGCGGTCCACACCGGTTGCGGTTTCATAATCCGCCGCGTCTGCGTCTTCCGCCCGGCGATGATTGCCAGCACCATCGGCCCGCTGAATAGGATCGGCTTTTCGCTCATGCTGGCACCTCTTCCGGAAATCCGACAAGCGATTCCTCCGGCTCGCCGTCGAATTCGTCCAGGAACTTCACGAGGAACGTCTGGAGCACGCCGCCGCACTGCTGGCCCATGTTGTTGATCTCGCGGTAACTCCGGTCGTCGACGAATTCCTCGATCGCACCCATCGTCAGCAGCCCGGCGGCTGTGAGGTGGTCCGCGATGTCCTGCGGCAGCCCGGCGGCAACGAGCGCCTCGATGTCCAGGTCTTCCCAATCGGGATTGCTCACCGGCTCGCTTTCCGCTGCCGGCCGCTGCGGATTGTCCGCGAAGTATTTCTCGATCGCGTCCTCGATCTTGTCCACCGCGGCCTTGCCCACGCCCTTGATGTCGCGCAGCCCCTTGTGGCGGCCGTCCTGCCCGCCCTGGGCATCGACCAGTTCGCCCAGCGTGACGATGTCGGCCTCCTGCAGCTTGCCGATCAGGCCCTTGGGTAGATCCAGATTGCCGTCAATCGCCACGATCCGCCATTCGTCGGCCGGTTGCTCCGGCGGGCTGGCCACCGCCTCCGCGGCGCCGGGCACGCTGGGCGCCCGGTCGAATAGCGGCATTTGCTCCGGGCCGCGGGCGCAGAGACGCTGGACGGTGTCCACCGCGGCCTTGAGACTCACCTTCGCCGCCTTTAGCCCCGCGTCGAGGCGGCTGACTGCAATCGCGCACTCGCGCAGGTCGATGGTCGCCTCGTCGAGCCGACGGCGAAAATCAAAATCGGCTTTCGATTCGCCGGGGGGCGGGGCCTGGTCGCCCTGGGGTTGTTCTTCGGCCACCGCTTCCGCGGCGGCTTGAACGCCGGCGGCTATGGTCGATTCGATTTCAGTCTGGGCCTGGTCTGCTACGTCGCTCATTGCACGCTCCTTGGGTAATGGGGTTCAAAACCTTTCATCAAACACTCCGGAAAAATCATCAGGCGTCACGGTCGGGGCCGCGTAAACGCTCCGCTCGCGGTCCCAAACCAGCGGGAACATGCCAGTGCGTCCGCCGCGGTTCTTGTCGATCGCCAGTTCCGCCTGGCCCGGTCGCTCGCCGGGCGCGTGAATCTCAGGCCGATGCAGCAACCAAATTTGGTCCGCGTCTTGCTCCAGGTCGCCCGACTCGCGCAGGTGCGAAATCTTTGGCCGGCCGTCTTTAGTTTTCTCGGCCTCGCGGTTCAACTGCGCGAGGCACAATACCGGCACTTTCAACTCTCGGGCCAGCCGCTTTAGGTCGCGAGACATCTGGCCCACCTGTTCATATCGCTTCGCTCGCGGATCAGCTGGACGGACCAGCGTGAGGTAATCCACCACCACCAGCGATAGCCCGTGTCGTTGCTGAATCTGCCGGGACTCGCGGCGAATCTCGGCGGTCGTCACACTCGGCCGATTCAGATACCAAAGCGTTTGCGGCAGCGCGTCCGCGGCGGCCGTCAGCGCCGCGTATTCCGCGTCAGTGATGCCCGTTCGCAGCCGGCCGTTTTCGACGCCGGCGCCGGAGCAAGCGAACCGGGCCAGCAATTCCGCCGCGCCCATTTCGAGCGTCACGTACAGCACGACTTGGCCGCGCTGCGCTACGTGCTGCGCGATCTGCCCGGCAAGCACGGTCTTGCCGACGCCGGTACGCGCCGCGAGGATCACGAGTTCGGAGCCGAACAGGCCGCCGGTCACGTTGTCGAGATTCGCCAGCCCGGTCGTTACGCCCGCTTCTCGGCCGGCGCGGAGCGCGTCGAGCGAACGGCGAAACTCGGCCGCGGCGTCGGCCGTGCTGGTGATCGATCCGCCCGGCGTGCCGTCCGCGATCGTGCGGAGTTCGGACTCCAGGCCCTGGCACAACTCGGCCGGGTCGGCCTGCTGGCGTTCGGCGGCCACAATCGCCGATTCCGCCGCGGCGATCAGTTGCCGGCGCTGGGAGTGCCGCTTGACCACCTTCGCCAGCGGCACGGCATCCGCGACCGTGCCGACCGAATCGAGCACGTCGAACAGATAGACCGCGATGCCGTCGTTGCCGCCGATCTCGCGTTCGTCGCCAGCGGCCTTGATGCGTTCGACCAGGATTGTTTCATTGATCGGCTGGCGAGCGTTGCTCATTGCGACCAGATGCCGAAACGTGCGGGCGTTCGCCTGTTGATAAAAATCGGCGGGCTCGACGATCAACAAAAGTTCGTCGAGCATGTCGGGCTTCAAAAGCACGGAACCGAGGATCTGTTTTTCGGCGGTGTCGTTTGATGGGAATTCGCTCACGCCATCCTCCGATCTTCGCCCGTGAGTTCGAACCACGTCCCGCACAACAGCCGCGACGAAATACGGTCATCGTAGATTTTGTGAAGCGTCTCGGGCGGCGCGTTGGAAATGTAAACCGCCGGCATACCTTCGCGGTGATCGGCAAACCGCTTCACGGTGGAGTATTCCAGGTCGCCAATCTTGTCGCGGTCTCCGAGTTCGTCGAGAACAGCCACCTCGGCGCGGCGGATGAATTCCCATTGGCGGAAGGCCTCCTCTGGATCTTGCATCGTCAGATCCATCAGGCCGGACACGGTGTAATAACCAGCCGAGTCGGCCACGTCGCACAGCACCAGCGACGATGACGTTTTGCCGCGGCCGACCTTGCCGTACAGGAACAGCGGCCACTTCACCTTGCCGGAGACAAGGCCCTTGAATATTTCAAGCAGCGCCGGCGAGGTCTCGGAAACGCTACGGTGATGCCGCGGGGCGATGTACTGCTCCTTCCGGAGGTCCGGCCGGCGGAGCTTGACGCACATAATGCCGCGGGGCGGGTGTGGGTTCGCAGTGGACGTCAGGACGTCGAATCGCTTTTTCTGAATCTCGGCCGGAAGCTCTTCGGGTTGCATGCTTGTCTCCTTCGGGCGTGAAATCGAACGAACCATCTAGGATCTTCATCACGGTCTCCTCTTGGAGAAACCAAGAGGCGGTTACGAGCGGGTCTTTCTTCGACGCGAACAACTGGAGCGGGAACTTGGCGAGTGCCCTGGGGTAGGCCGCGAGCCAGGCGGGGTCAGTGAATCGGTCAAAGATCTTGCCGGATCGCTGGCTTAGGGAAACTTCGTCGCAAGGCTTGGTTCCTTTGGTTGCGTTCCAGGCGGAGGCAAACTTGGAAATCTCGGAGTAGAGTCCTGGGTCGCCTTTGTTTTTGGAAGGCTCGCGCGTCGTCGTCGTCGTCGAAACGTTAGGGACAGGACTAGGAATAGGGCTTAGGGAAGAATGATCAGGTTTCAATCCAGTTTGGTTCAGGTTTGGATCAGGTTTGGTTCCAGTTTCATTCCGCGAAATCGCGGATGAAAGAATCTGGTTTGGTTCCGCTATTTCGCGGAATGAAACCTGCGCATCACAGTCAACGGCACCATCCGGAAGCCCGGCAAAATCTGCTGGGATTGTGGTCCAATACTTCCCGACTCTTCCCTTGCCGCCCGGCTCGTAATGGAGCCAGCCGGCGGCCACGGCGCGGCGGCGCGCCCGGTCGAGTCGATCCCAGGACTCGAAACCGAACAACGACATAAGCTGTTCGTTCCAAAACGTGACCGGCCCAGAGTATCGCTTTGCGTCCTCAGTGTGGGCTATCACGGTCACGAGCCAGGTTCCTTCCGTCCCAATGTCCTGCGCGGCACAACAGCGGATCATCAGCCGCACGAGCTTGTGGGCAAAATGGTTCGGCCGTTTGGGATAGGTCATCGGTGCCTCGCCGTCTTGGCGTCAAAAAATAAGAAACCCGCACGCGCCGAGAAATGCGTGTGTTGAAGGCGCATCCGAAAACGACGCGGCGGGTTGTTTCATTGTGTTTGGTTTCGGATGTAGACTGGCCTTCAACGACACCCTTTTACGCTTCCGGCGCCGGGCTGTCAAGGCTTTTCGAATCTCCACATAAGCTCAACAAACGCTGCCGCAGCCTGGAGCGGAACAACTCCATTTCCGCTACAGCGAAGCTGATCCGCTCGGGACGTGTCCACCACCAGGGAAACCCCATCAACCAGCACACGAACGCCGGGTTTAACCGCCGGCGCTCGGAAGTCGAAAGAGCCGTCTTCGACAACTCGATTATGCCTCCGGCATTTCTCGAATCCGCAAGTCTTCGGGGAAGGAATCGAAGTCTTTGAAGTTCGTCCAATTGGCCGCGGAGCCCTGCTTGAAGAAAAACGGCACGCCCGCCGCCTGGCACTGGTCACGGAGTGAGCGTGCCCAGGCCGGATCCATGGGCCGGGCACGCGGCCCGGATTCACCGCCAACGATCACCCAAGAAATTGACTGCAATTCAGTTCTCAACTCGCCCTGGATTCGTCGGTTTAAGTGCCGCAACAGGTCCACGGGACCCAGTAGTGGCTCGATCGACAGAAAATGGACCGCGGCCGGGCACCGCAACAGGTGCGGAATCCGCTCGTCGGCGGTCTGCTGATTCTCAACGCTCGTCCCGAACCAGACATTGGGATAGAGCGAGGGAAACTCGGCCAGGCCCGCCCCGCTCAATCCGCCGATCCACCGGTTGGCGAAATCTGGCCGCTTGGTGAGCAGCAGCCAATCGAGATTCTTGGTCTCGTAGATCAGGTTGAACAGCCGCTCTCGCGGCTCTTCCAGTTCCGGCCGATCTTCAAACACGTCGGCCAGAGACGCGCAAAACACTCGCGGCCGCGGTGGGATTTCCCACCCGTATTTTTGGGCCATCGCCACCTGGTGGGCGGCCTGAGCATTCCACCGGAGCGGCTGCCGCCACATTGACTCCGAGGCCACGACGCGCGTCCCGTCATCGCCCCACACGCCAAGCACGGCCGGGTTGCGGTGGCTCAGCGTTTCGGCGTAGCAGTTTGCGCAGCCGGCCGAAACCTTGGAACAGCCGCGCCAGGGATTCCAGGTATGATCGCACCATTCTATTTTGGTATTTTTTCCCATTAGACGACCGCCTTTCAAAACAGTCTCTTCGATTCATTGATAATCAGCACTTCCGGCGCGACTGCGGCGTTGCCGGCCTGATCCCGCATCCCCGCATTCACCAGTGCCTTGGTCGTCGCGCAGTCAATGCAGTTCCAGCCGGGATAGAGTTCCGCGAGCCGAGCATCCGCGTAATAACTCACCACCACGCGAGTTTTCTTGAACCGGCGAAGCGACTCGGCCAATCGAAGATGGTCACCTGATTCAAAGTCGTGGACATACAACGCACCCTTAATCAAATACGGTGGGTCACAGTAGATCACCACGCCCGGCGCATCTTCAATTCGGTCGATCAGGTCCAGCCCGTCGCGGTTCAAAATCGTTACGTGCCGCAATCGCTCGTGCCACTCGGGGATTGTCTCCACCGCAGAGTGAAACCGTTTTGCGGCGTGGCCACCGTTTTTTGTGTAACGCACGCAAAACCCGTGGTTGTAGGACTTCGTTCCGGAAACTCCATTGCGTCCCATCCAAGACGTAAGGAAAAAATCATAGGCGAGGTCAATCGGGTCCGCCTGGCTTTTGTCCTTCATCCGTTCAGCGGCCTCCGTGAATAGGTCCTCGTGCATCAGCGTGCCGGCCAGGCGACGATACAACGCGACGGCGGAATCTTCGTCCGCCAGCACGCGAGCTAGGTTCACTAGCGCGCCGTGTAGGTCGTTGACCGTCTCCATCGTCGCCGCCGGCTTGGACAACAGGACGGCCATCGAGCCGCAGAAAGGCTCCCAATAGGCCGAGTGCTTGCCAAGGTATTTCCCGATCTTGTCGGCCATGGTTCTCTTACTTCCAAACCACGGGGCGATTGCGGTTATTTTCACGGTTGATACGCCTCGCCCCTCAGTTCCCCGCCGTCCGCCTCGGCCGTGATGATCCTCACCCCCCGCTTGACCGCGTGTTCGTGAATCGCCCGCCGGTTCTCCGGATCCAGCCCCTCCCAGGCCTCCTGCGGCAGGTGCAGCAGGCCAGCGGCGCCGACCGCGTCAACTGCCAGGTCGATCGCGATCCTGTATTTTTCCCCGTGGCTCAGCTCCGCGAACAGCGTGGGCCCGCGGCCGGTGTCCAGCAGCAGCCGGCCGGCCTCGACCCACAGCGGCGAGCCGGTCTTGGCGACGACGCCGGACAGAACTTCGTCGGTCCGCTTCGCGGCCTCACGCAATTCTTCCGAGATCTGGCGACAGTCGCGCGCCGTTCCCTCGTGGCCTTCGCGGTCCCTGTCTTGCGCTCGCGCCCGCCTGATAATCGCCCCCTGCTCGACGGCCCCGCGGGCGATCGTGACCGCCATATCCGCCGCGGAGACCTCGCTATCGGGGATCTGCTGGACGCTTTCCGCGGCCTCGATTGAGGCCCGCCAGCCGGCTTGGGTGGACGCCCGGGCCGCGACCTGTTCCGCGAGACGCTTGGCGCCGGCGAGCTGCTGTCTTGCCTGGGTGGTTCGCTCGCTGGCCGCGCGGAATTCGTCCTTTGCGGCCGTCAACGCCACCGACGCCTTCAATTCAATCGCCTCATGCAATTCGAGCGAATCCTTCGCCGCCTGGATTTCCTCATCCATGGCCCCGACGTCCGCCGCTGGTGACGACTCCAGATTCTTCCTCGCGACCAGCGCCGCCCCGATCACGCGATGCCTCTCCTGCTGCTGCGCCCGCAGCGTCGTCGCGTGGTTCGTCGCCGCCTCGAGTCGCTTACCCAACGCCGCCGCGTCACAATCGGCCCCCATGTCGATCCCCTTGACAGCCTCGCGGCAGCCGGCCGCGTGCCCCTCGGCGTGCGCCGCCGCATCCGCCGCGGACCGGGCCTTGGCCTCCAGGTCCCGCTTGACCCGCGCGGCAATCGCCACTAGGTCGTCTGATTTGCCAGGCTTGCTCACCAGCGATTCCAACTCCGGCAGCCCGCCGGGCACCAGGCCCGCGAAGTGTTCCAGCGACGGCTCAACCTGGGCAATGGAGACCAGGGCCTTGATGCGGGCCGCGTCGGCGCTCTCGGGCTTGTTGATGCCGGGGTCGACCAGATCGGCGATACTGAACCGCCCGGCGAGGCCCACCACGGCGAGTTCGCCCTTGATCGACTTCCGCGCGCCAACGGTCATCGTGACTTCGCCGAGCATCAGCTTCGCCCGCTCCGCGTTGTCGCGGACCGGGACCGCATCGCCGCCGCCCATCGCGGTCGAAACGGCGTTGACCAACGTGGTCTTGCCGGTCCCGTTGCGGCCCTTGAAAATGTAGACGCCCGATGCGGGGAGTTCGCCTTGAAACTTGCTGACGGCACCGAGGTTTTCTACTGCGATATCCATGATGGCTCCTTTTGGGTTCGACACAAAAAGTAAGTTCACGCCGCCGATGCCGCTTCCCCGGCGACGTAAGCGGCTGTTAAGTTTCTCGCGGACCGCTCTCGGCGAATGTTCTCGCCGATAATCTTGTTGAGACGCTTTCGGCTTTTTGAAGGCCGAAACGGCCCGGCAGCATCCGCAGGTCCCCGGCGGTAGGGTGATTTACTGCCCAGTTCCATCCTGGGTCGGGACCAGGTTTTTTTGCTTGCCCTTGCCCTTCGGCCCCGGCTGTTCGGCCAGCGCCGCCCGCCGCTGGGAGATTTCCGCGGCGGTCGCGTGGACATGCTGAATCTGTTCCGCGGTCAGACCCTCGCCGTCTGGGCCCGAGGTGTAGGCGTCCACCAGATCCGCTAGCGCGTTGTCGTCGGCCGCCGCGTGGAGCTTATCCTCGATCGCGACCAAACGGTCGATGGGTTGTTCCTTGGTTGGTTCTTCCGGTTCAGATTGGTCAACCTGTTCCGGTTGCGGCGCCGGCCGGGAAGGCAGCACGTCGTTTAGCGCCGAACGCGATACCGATTTCACCGGCACAGACTCGCCGGATTCATACTCCCGGTCCGCGTAATCCAGAATCCGAGTCACGCCCGGATCATCGCAGTACAGCTTGAGCCCGCGGCGAATCACGGTCTTGATCCGCATTTGATCCGTGTCGGTTTTCCAGGGTCCGAAGCCTTTCGCCTTGCTGCGGCTTTGGATGCGGTCCAGTTCGGAGAGGTTCATCAACTCATACCGCCAGTCACCGTGCGGCAGCTTGATGATCGCATAAGCCGCAACGATTTTAACTCTCGGTTGCGCGACGTCGTAAGTGTGGCGCAAGACACTTTGCCCGCCGTTGCGGCTGTGCTCAAAGGTGTCCGTCGCATAGACTACATCCCCGTAGCAGTCCACTATCTGACCGCTCCGCTTGGCAACCGCAATGATCGCCTTGTAATCCGGCATGAACTGCGCTTCTTTGCGCCAGACATCACGCCCGTTCTCTTTGTATTTGTTGTTGTAGGCCACGGCATGGCCGAGTTTGCCGTCAATGCAAAGACCGAGTTCCGCGGCTTCCAGCACGCACATAACGAAAGACATCGGCGTGCATTCGTGCAGGTCCGCCTTCTCAGCGAACGTCAGCATTGCCCGCTTCACAAATCGCGGAGCCTGACCCTTCAATGTGTCGGGCAACACCGCTTCAATCTTCTCGATGCTGCGCTCCAGTGTCAGATTGATGCCCTTCGCCGCAGTCGGTTGCGAGGCTTCAAGCATCGTTTCCAGTAGGTCCGCGTATTGCTCCGCGCTTTGTACGCGAGATTGTGCGGCCTGTTGTGGTAGCTGTTGCTGTTGTCCGTTGCTCATTGTTCACTCCTAAGGTAAGTGTTCAGTGGGTGTAAGTGACATGACGACGATTGGCGTTAGAGAGTGCCCGCTCTGTGGTTTCGCCACGCCTGATCCTCATCAGCAGGCTGATCGGCCTTATGCCGATCTTCCTCGCCCATGCCGATACAGTTAGCTTTACTCCGTCATGGGTGAGGTAATGGTTGTCCGTGCGATTGCTTTGCTGCTGTTCCGTAGTCGCCCATCGACAATTTGCGGGACTGTAGTTGCCGTTATTGTCGATCCTGTCAAGGGAGTGCTTTGGCGTTGGTCGCGGCCCCATGTCGGCCAAGAAATACAGAAACGATTCACGCCAGTGTTCGCAAACCACAATCCCACGGCCGCCGTAGTTGTCGAAGTGATGATTCGTGCTGTCGTAACACCTTGTCAGCATGTTGTAATAACAGCGATATTCCGGGCTCGCCTTACTATACGATGAATGACCGTGAATCTTGTGGGCGCAAGTCGGACACGACGTAGACCTCCCGTTCAGCAAATTGCTCGCATGTATGACTCTCTCGATTCCGCACTCACAAACGCAATTCCATCGCACCGGGCGAGTGGCAAACATTGAGACAACGGAGAGCCTTCCGAATCGCATTCCAGTTAGGTCTTTTGTTCGCGGATCAACCTTCATATTCCTCACTCCTGAAAAGCCACGATGGTCCGTGGAGCGTTTGAATATCCTGATTGCCTTTCCAGTTTCCAGTCTTCATTCGATCGGCAATCTCACGCAAAGCACTCTGTATTTGCCGCCTTCCGACCTCTAAGAACTCGGCGGATAACTCGAAAACATTACAGGCGTATGGCGGGCTTTTTTGAACAGCAATGAAGCAAAAAGGCAGGTCGATATCGGCATACGCCATCATTGCTGTTTTGTAGAAACTCGCCTGTCGCATGTAGCCATATTTGACAACGGAATTTTCAAACGACCGCGGGTTGACGCTGATACTGGTTTTCAAATCGACAATCGCCAGATCGTTCACGCGGTCCAGCCGCGCTCGCCGGTCGAGCCCGGTTTCCTCGTCCGTCCAGCGGATCGAGAATTCCGACTCGCCAGGCAAGGCCAGCAACGCCCGCGCCCGCGGGTGAGCACGAACGCTATCGACCATCGCCCAAATCGGCCCCATGTCTTGCGGCCGAATCAGCACCCGGTTGGGGTTGTCCAGTTGGAATTGTCGCCACGCCTTCCCGGTCCGCTTGCCGGCCGCGTCGAGCGCGTCGCGTGGGATTTCGAGCACCAGCCCGCCGCCGCTCAGCAACTCGTCGTGGACCACGGTTCCCGCGTCGAATGTGTCGGATTCCTCGCGGGCGAACCGCTTGGACAGGTACAGACCCTCGTACATTTCCGGCCCGCCGTCCGGGTCCAGGTAGGTCGATACCATGCTGTTGCTGATGCCGGGCGCGGCGTGATATTCGGCGTTGGTCGCGGCGAAGTGCTCGCTCATGCCGGGTCCCTCCACGGTGAGCCCACGCCCGCGTTATCGCTGCGGATTTTCTCACACTCGGGGCAGCGTTCCGTTGGATGCGCGCACAGGTGACCGCACTTCGGACACCGCCAGCGGGTGAGCCGCCTCCCGTCGACCATGCGGGATTCCACCCGCTCGCGAAGCGGCTCGATAAAGACCGGGGCTGCCGCCGCGTCGTGCGTGAAATTGACGGACGGACGCCCGGCCAAGACGTTCAAATCGACGGCCGGCGCGTCGGCGTATCGCGGCTTCGCGGGGCGTTGGTGGGCGAGTTTCTTCATTGTTTCGCCTCCCACGGAAACAGTGCCTTCGATTGAACTATCTCTTGCCCCGCCTTCTTCAATTCACGCCGCTCATCCATCATGTTGAGCGTCATTGTTTCCCCCCGCAAATTCGGGCCAGCATCGCGTCGGCGTGCCGCTGGATGTCGCACAGTGTTTTTGAAATCGGGAAGCACTGGCCGCGAATGACCGCGACGAATTCCCGGTCCGTCTCCGCCTGTTCGCGGGCCTCGGCAGGGTCGCTGGACCATCCGCTGCCTGGCTCGCGCCAGGGCTGTTCGCAAATCCGAATGTCGGTGTCTCGGCCGTCGATTCCGAACACCTGTCCGGTGCGCGATTCGGCTGTCAGCGACGGCCAGCTTGCGTCGAGCACGACAACTCGCGAGCCGGGGAGGTCGGAGATTTCGATCACCGTTCCGGGGATCAGGTCGGACCAGACAAGGTGGTTGCGGGTCATGCGGCACCCTCCTTTCGCTCCAGCAGTTCGCCGCGGACGATCTTGATTGACCGCGCGGCCTGAACGCCGATACTAACCTGACCCTTTTGAATATGGGTCACGACGATTTCAATCTCCTTGTTGCGGCCGATGTAGATTTTCTGGCCCACCTTGCGGCTTAGAATCAACGACATTGTGTACCTCCGTGATAGACGATTCCAAACGAAAAAGCCCGGCGTGAAGTCTCTCAAGTTGCGACACAAGAGGAACGGCCACGCCGGGCGGGAGTGAGTCAGGGGATGCCGTGTTCTCGTGTCGCTGCCGGGATTCTAGCGGCTTTCGCCCGCGTGGCAACCGCAATTCGCCGAACCGGCCTGGATTCCGACTTTCCGCGAAAGATTTCCGCCGCCGCAAGTCCCAACGTGTTATTGAGTTATCGACTGTGTCGAAAATACTTGGGAAAATATCAGACCAGGCTATTGCATTTTCGATTGGGTCGATTAAGGTACATGCGTTGAAACAATCCAACCCCGAACCGGAGAATGAAGATGAAGACTTTGAATCAGAAGAATGAAACCCGAATCGCGGCCGCGGTCAATCAGCAACTTTCGCGGGATCAATTTTCCGGACTCGCCGGCCAGGTCGATTTTTGGAAGTCCGGCCACCCGCTGGCCGGAAAGCTAACCTTGTCCGCGATCGTCCACCACCTGCGAGAGGAGAAAAATCGTGTCTAATTTCCTCCAGCAAAGCGGTTGCCCGACTTCTCTGACCGCGCATGGTGTCACGGTTTCCGATGGATCGGACCAGGTAATCGAGGGTGGGGTTATCCGCCGCTCGAAACGCCCGACCGTGTTTAGCCGAGACATTCGGGAATGTCCGATTGGTTTCAAGCCTGGGATTTATTTCGAGGTCGCGTGTCGACTGCAGCCCCGTGACGTTTTCGGTTCGCGGGAATTGTCCTACCAGGATCTTTCCGAAGTCCGGTTGCTGGTCGAGCCGGACGGCGACGAAATCAAGATCACAGACGACCTGCTTTTGATCGCCGCAGCCGTCGCGTGGATCAAGGAAAAACCGCGGCGAGTGTCCGAATTTTCCGAGTTGCTGTCACTACTGGAAGGAACCTCGTATGCCCGATAAACCCCACGGTCGCCCGCCGCTACCCCAGACCACGGCCCTCGGCCGCTGGATTCGCGCGGCCCGGCTCCGCAGCAAAATGTCCGTCCCCGCGCTCGCCGAACGCGCGGGCGTGTGCAGTGACTACTGGTACAGGCTGGAGTCCGGAAAGTGTGCCAATCCCTCGCGCCCGGTTCGCGCTGCCGTTGCGGCGGCCCTGGGGGTGGGGGTTTCGAAGATGCCGAAAAATGAGGAGAAATCGTGAACCGCAGCGAAGCTCTGGCACTGGCCCAAAAAAAGGCGAACGACTGGGGCACCGAATACCGAGTGCTCCGCTCCCTTGATCGCGATGGAAAACACACCGTTGAAAAAAGCGGGAGCTTCGATTCCCCCAAAGGCTTTCAATTGGTCGACGTTTTTCGACCGGAAAGGAACGAACAATGAGAGATCCCGCCAACCACTACCCCGAGTGCCGCGAGGATTCCGCCGCGGCTACGAATCGCGTGCGGCCGGCGTGTAGGATTCGCAGCCCGCGCAGCACTGGCGGCCGACTGGCTTGGCGAGCGAGCATTGGCCGTGGACCGCGCAGGCGAAGAGCTTAATCTTCACCTGGCCGGTACACGATTGGCAAGCGATGGTCTCGCCGGTGGGCGGGCCAAGGTGGACGCAGGGGGAAGCGAGAGGGGGAGAGGGGGAGACAAGGAGAG
>ERZ1292623.779-Hain-H51-01um-R1-779-length-32518-cov-23_pt3 | contig 13825 bp, 14 predicted proteins | sample MGYA00564398_ERZ1292623 | MGnify/ENA primary metagenome ERZ1292623 (study PRJEB36523, sample SAMEA6512633) | groundwater metagenome | collected 2019-01-07 | study: AquaDiva: Metagenomics assemblies of 32 groundwater samples
TACGACGTGTTGAAGGATGCGTGTCCAGATCCGCCGCCAGTCCGCGAGCCGAGCATGGTCAAGTCGAGCAAGAAGTCGGGAGGCAAGTAGGATGGAAAAGCGCATCGGGGACGGCACCGGCCAAGGGACGATGCCTCCCACGAAGGAAGGGCTCTCGCATCACGACGGCGACGAGGCCGGCGAGGATACCGGGGGCGGCCCGCCCATGCACGAGGGGCCACAGCGGACGAGCCCGCCGCACGGCGGCGGCAAGGGCCGGGACTAGCGGCAGGGCGGAAGGTCTAGCCGGTGGCGACGATCGACCAGCTCGCCGCCGCCCTGCAATCGTACACGACGGCATCCACGGTGCTCTCGACCGCCGATGCGGTCGAATGCGTCAACACGGTGCGGCGCGATATGCAGCGCCAGCACGATTGGCGCTCCATGCAGGTGACGGCAGAATTCCTCGTGCCGTCTGCCACTGGGCGCGTAGCCTTGCCGGCGGGGTTTCTCCACGAGATCGCCGTCTATCCGACGCTGACCAATCCGCCGGGCGTGGGCGTGCCGTTGCAACGGCTCCTCCGGCCCTATGCCGTCGAAGGCGTGCAGCTCGCCCGCGACGCGACGGTGCAGAACGTCGCGGCGCCGTCCTCGCGCGTGCTCGTCGAGGGCTACTACCTCTGGGCTGGCTACCTCGTGCTGACGCCGAGCGCGACGGCGAATGCGACGCTCACGGTCGACTATGCCGTCGAGCTGCCGGAGCTTGCCGCCGGCCAGACCCCGGCCCAGCAAGATGAATTCACGACCCGCTATGTGGACGTGGTACGCGCGGGCGCGCTGGCCGAAGCCTACGAGTTTCTGCATGAGGAAGAGCGCGCGGCGCACTGGCTCACCGTCTATGAGATGCGGCTCAAGCGGGCGCTCAGCCAGGACAAGGCCCTGGCACTCGCGGGGTTGCCAGCGCGCCGTGGAGCCTAGGCGATGGCGTTCGAGTGGGAATCCTTCGGCGCCTTCGGCGGGGGGCTCGACTTCACGAAGCATCCCGCGGCGCTCCGCGCCGATCAGTGGTCGTGGAGTGATGGGTGGATCGCCCGCGATGGGTGTGCCGAGACCGCCACCGACCTGACGCTCCACGCCACGATCCCCGGGCTCGCGTCCACCGAGCAGATCATCGGCCTCGTCCAGCGCGTCTGGGGACAGGACGGGGCGGTCGTCGGCGTCGTCAACTCCGCCGGCACGATGGCCTCGCGGCTCTTCACGGTGACTGGCGCTGGCACCGTCACGGAGATCACGGCAGCCGGTGGCTTCAATCCGCTCCTCGGCAATCAGAGCGCCGTCTTCCAAAGCGCGTTTCTCGGCGGGCAACAGGTGTTCAACTTCGGGTGGTTTACGAGTCCGTTGGCGACGAGTCTCTGCGGCTGGACTGGAGGCGCGACCTACACGCCCATTCAGAATGTGAGCACCGGGCTCCAATGGCATCACTTGGCCGGGTTCCAGGCGCACTTGATCGGCGCCGCCGGGAGCTGGGCGGGCATCGTCGGCGTCACCGAAACGGGACAGCGGCTCGTCGGCTGGGGGCCGGCGAATCTGGCGACCTTCGATCTGCCGGCCGTGGCGAACGATGCCGATTTCGTGGTGATGGATGACGTCGCCTCGGGCGTCGTGGCGCTGGTCCCCGTGGGCGCGAACCTCTGTGCGATCTTCTCCCGCGGCGCGATTCATGCGCTCGTGCCCACGGGCGGCATCCCGGCCTTCCAACGGCAGCTCATCGCCGAAGGCATCGGCATGCTGCATCTCCGCACGTCCGATGTCACGAGCACGAGCTTTCGGTCGCAAGCGTTCTGGGGACGGACGCCCACGGGGGTGGCCTTCGCCAGCTTCGACAACCTGCACCTCCTCGGCCCCGGCGGGTTGCAGCCGATTGGCACCCCGATCTTCGACTATTGGAGTCGCGGGCTCTATCCGACCGCCACGCCGACACTCGCCTACCATCAAACGATGAGCTGGCATGAAGCGCTCGGCGTGCTCTACTGCCCCAAGCCGCACGATTCTGCGGGTGCCCTTGCCCGGGACGTCTTTCTCTTCGATCCGGCCGAAAGCGCGTGGTCCCATATCCAATGGAGCGCGCCCAGTGTGCCCACGGGCGGCCACTATCTCCGCTCGGCCTTCATCCACAGCTACACGGCAGCCGGAGCCATGCAGCGGCAGCTCTGGGTGGCGACCCGCACCGGGATCTACCGCGAAGGAGGGAATGCCATCGCGAACGGGGTCGTCGATACCAAGGACTTCGCTTTCGGCTCGCCCGCGCGTCGCGCTCGCGTGAACGCGCTCAAGGTGGATTGGGAGCCGCTCTCGAATGCCGTGACGGATGCGATTTCCGTCTGGGCTGCCGAGCGTGACGATCTGTCCCGCAATCAGCTCGGGACCGTTGGGCGCGACACGATCGTGACGTGGCGGCAGATCGGCACGCTGACGGGCGGGGCGTCCGAGCTGCCGTGCCGCCTCGCGGGCAAATTCCTGCGGCTGCGCTTCCGGCAAGAGTCTGGCTTGGCGCGTATCCGTGGCTTCCACATCAACCGGGACATTGCCTCCGACAAGCCGAAGGAAGGCGGGACGGCGACGCCATGAGCATCACGGTAGCGCTCGTCGGCGACGCGAGCGAGAACGTACGCCGCCTGGCGCATGCGTTGAACTACGGCGAAGTCGTCTTGGCGTTCTCAGCCGGGACGGAGATCGGCGTCGAGCTGCCGCTGAGCGGCGACACGTTCACGATGGATGACGGCGTGGTGGGCGGCCCGCAGTTCTTCACGCTCGATGACGGGGGGCCGTGATGGCGGGCTTGCAACTCATGCGGGGTACGGCGGCGGCGTGGACCGCGGCCAATCCGACGCTCTCCTCGGGGCAGCCTGGGTACGAGACGGATACCGGGCGCATCAAGCTCGGCGATGGCGCGACGGCGTGGGCGACGCTGCCCTATCGGTTCGAGACAGGCGGCCCGCCGACCGGGGCGGCGGGGGGCGACCTCACCGGCACGTATCCCAACCCAACGCTTGCCGATGCCGACCTGATCGCGCTCCGTGACCTCGCGGCAACGGCAGGAATGCTCTCGCGCACTGGCGCCGGGGCCTTTGCGGCGCGCACGCTCACGGCGCCGGCCGCCGGGCTCACGATCACGAACCCAACGGGCGCAGCGGGCAACCCGACATGGGCCTTAGCGAACGATCTTGCCGGCCTCGAAGGACTTGCGACGCTCGGAGTGGCGCTGCGGAACGCCACGGATACGTGGGGGACGGCCACCAGCAGCACGATCGGGCATGTGCTCACCTGCACCGCCGCCGATACGTTTGCCTTTCAAGCGGCGGCGGGCGGGGCACCCAGCGGCCCGGCGGGTGGGGATCTGACCGGGACGTACCCCAACCCCACCATCGCCGATGCCGACCTCATTGCGCTGCGCGATTTGGTCGCCACCGCCGGCATGCTGTCTCGAACCGGCGCCGGGGCCTTTGCGGCGCGTACGCTCACGGCCCCCGCGGCGGGGCTGACCATCGCCAACCCGACCGGGGCGGCTGGAGACCCGACCTTTGCCTTGGCGAACGATCTGAGCGCCCTCGAGGCGCTCAGCGGCACCGGCTACGCCCGTCGCACTGGACTCGACGCTTGGGTGCTGGACGCGACGGCCACGCCGACCGCACATAACCTGCTCTCGACCACCCACGGCGACACGCTCACCGGGACCGTCGTGCGGGGCGATCTCGTCGTGGGCAACGTCACGCCTGCGTGGTCGCGGTTCGCCTTGGGCACCACAGGCACCTTCCTCCGCTCCAATGGGACCGACCCAACGTGGGCGGCGCTGACCGACGCCGATATCCCCAATACGATTACGCTCGACAACCTCACCCAAATTACGACGCGCCTCCATAGCAGCTTGCAAGGGATTGGAGTCGACGACCACCACGCGCAAAGCCATGTCCTTGCAACGACCGCTGGGCTCGGTGCCGATCACACGACGAGCGGGCTGACAGCGGGTCAAGTCCTGCGCGCGTCAGCAGCGACGACCGCCGCGTTCGCTTCGCTGAACTTTAGTGACCTCGCGGGAACCGCCACGGACGCGCAGATTCCCAACACGATCACGCTGGACAACCTGACGCAGCTCACCACGCGCCAGCACAACGATTTGCAGGGCTTGACGACAGGCGATGTCCATACCCACTACGCGCTGCTCGCCGGCCGCAGTGGTGGCCAAACGCTCATCGGCGGCACGGCCGCGAGCGATGACCTCACGCTTCAGTCCACGTCCAACGCCACGCGCGGCCAAATCAACGTCGTCGATACCCTCCAAGTCTGGACAGGCAACCCCGACATCTCGGGCGGGTCTATGTGGGCGATCCGCTGGGATGCCGCCGCGAACGTCACCGATGGGGTAGGCAGTTTTCGACTCCTCTCGGCAACGGGGCAGGTCAATCAAACCGCTGCGGGGGTCACAAACTCCAACAAGATCATCGACGTGGGGACGGTCGAAGATTTCATTTTTGAAGTGCAAGCAGGGACCGCACTGCCCAACACGTCTGGCCTCGCCTTTGGCCCGACCTTCCGTGCCGCAACAGGCATCGCCGTCACGAGCGGCGGCGTCATCATGCTGGCTGACGAAGCGGCCTACTCGCGCACGGGCACGGGCACGCTCTCGGTCGCCCACGAATCGTTGCGGAGTGCGAACGTTGTCAACACGGGCACGACGCTAGTCAATCGCTATGGACTCAACTTCCTTGACTTCACTGGCGCGGGGGCCGTGACGACGCAAATTGCCGTGCGGGTCGCGGACCTCGTTGGTGCGACTAACGATATCGCCATCCAAAGTGAAGGGAGCGCAGTGTCCTCGCGTCATGCTGGGCCAATTCGCATCGGGGACACGACGGCTCCAACCGAAAAACTTGAAGTGGTCGGGAACGCCCATGTGTGGACAACGGTACGCGGCTACCAAAGCAACACGACCATCAGTGGAGTGGCAACGAGTACGCGCGGATTCGAGGTGAACGCGGCATTCAGCATGGGGGGGACCTTAAACGCCTTCAACATGCTGGAACTCTACGGCACGATTACCGATACGACTGGGAACCTCATTCGGGCATTTGCGAACACCGCGACCATCAGTCGCACGACGGCTGGTGGGTTTTCTGCCCCAACGATCATCCAGAACGCACCAACCCTTCGCGCAGACGCCGTGGCAATCACCAGCGGAAGCGTCATCGGCGTGCTGCATTCTCCCACCTATGGGGTCATCAACGCCGGGTCGATTGTAGGCATCACGGATGTCGCCTACCGCGCGGCGCTGACGGTTGGTGCCAGCACAACCGTTGCGACACGGCTGTGTGTGGATGTGCAAGACGCGACAGGGGCAGGGGCCGTCACCAACCAAACCGCCATCAACATTGCCACACTCACCAAAGGCGGGACTTCTAATCTGTCCCTTGTCTCTGCGGGAACGTCCGTGGAAATGCACCATGCTGGCCCCGCCATGTTCGGCATCAACGCAGCCCCCACCACGACCAATGGGAACATTCTTGAAGTCGAGCGGGTCCATACAATCACGGGTGCCGTGACCGATGGCCAAGCCGCCGGAGTCGTTCTTGACCCGGGCTATTCTGGAGCCTTCACCGTTACGCGCCACAACTACATCAAGTGCGAAAATCCCTCCGTGAGCGGGTCGACGATCACGAATTCCTGTGTGCTGTGGTTCGATGCCGCTGCCGGAACGCACGGAGCGCTCTCCGCGCACACGGGCTCGGGAACCCCGACCCTTGGCGCGGCCAATGCGCCCGTTACGGGCGACCCCGATGCGTGGGTCAAGATCAACGTCAACGGCACGCTTATGCGTATCCCGGCATGGGCCTAGCGGCTCACGGCTGGGGCTGCTAAGTACGACGCATGGACGAGACGAAGCTCCGCGACCATCGGTCGAACCTCGAACGGGATCTCCTGCTCACGCGCGAAAAGCTGCGCCAAGCCGAGCAGCTTGTCGTCAACTTCCGCGAGGCCGAGCAACGGCTCTCGGGTGGGATCCTCGCGCTCGATGCGGTGTTGGCGCCCGGCGCCGCGGTAGGGGCCATCGTAGAACCCCCTGCCACCCCACCAGAGAATCGCGCCGCGAGGCGCAGAAAGCATGCCCAGTAGCTTCGGCACGACCGAACGGCTCTTTGCCGGCTTCGCCGTCGATCGGAGCGTTTTTCGCAAGACGCTTCCCGACGCGCGCTGGCTCGTCTACGCGGCCGGGTGGCTCAATCCCGGGGACGGCAACACGGCGACCGTGCGGCTCGCCTACGAAAAGGATGACGGGACGCTGGCGACGCTGGCAACGCTGGCGCAAGTGGGCGGCGGGCGCCTGAAGGCGAAACTCGGCCCGGCCGATTTGTTCGGGTCGGCAGGCGTGCCGGCCGGCGAGACGATCGCGATGATTCGGCTGGGCGCCGTGAAGAACACGGGTGTCAACGGGACCGTGGAGAATTGGACGATATGGGTCCGCTTCCTCGCACCCAAGCAGTAGCGGTGGCGCGGGTGGAGACGCCCGCGCAGCTCGCCGTCATCAAGGCCGCGCTGTGGCCGGGCATCCTCCGCATTCTGGCCGAAGCGGATCTCGAGTCCGGGAAGAGCCCGGCCGAGGTGTGGTCCGAGCTGAACGAGCACCTGACCGATCCGGCGACCAAGGGATTGTGGGTCGCGTGGCACCGCGGGCGGGGCCTGGTGGCGTGGATCGGCGCCAAAATCTATTTCGACGAGACGCGGGCCTCGTGCTGCATCACCTGGGCCTCGTCGACCCCGGGCAACCGGGCGGCCTCTGGAGCGCTCTTCAAAGCCGTTGAGGGCTGGGCACGGGCCGCTGGGTCCGAGGGGCTCTGGTGCTCTCGCAAGACGCGGCTCCGGGCCTTTCTGCGGAATCTCCGGTCCTACGGCCCCTTCCAGTTTCAAGCGGTGGTGTTTGGCTGGCGGTTTCATGATACAGAGGCCGCGCAGGGCCTCCCGATCGATGTGAGAGGATGGGATCATGGCGTCGAAAAGCGAGCAGCGGGGGAGCACAGCGGAACACGCCCGGCGGCGCGTCCCGGATCGGCTGCGCCCGTTCGAAGCGGTGATCGAACGGATGATGATGGGGCAGCTCGCCCAGCCGCCCGAGACGGCGATTGCGGCGCCGCTCCAACAGGCGATCTCGAATCTTCAGAGCGGGGGGCGTGGGGCGCTGCCGGGGGGGATGGCGAATCTCCCGAACGGCGGCTTGCAAAGTCGTGAGCAGCTCGGCCTTCCGGCGCGCTCGAGTTACTTCCCGACCGGCGTGACGCTCGACGAGTTGAACACGCTCGGGGCGCTGCCTGAAGTACCGCCGAACCTCAATCGCGGGGTCGACAAGCAACGACGGAAGTACGAGCGCCAGAAGGCGAAGCGCACCGCGGCGGCGGGGGAGGAATAGACGATGCCATGGCTCGCACCCGCGTTGGCGGCAGTGGGAAGTGCGATCGGGGGGGCAGCGGGGACGGTCGGTTCCGCCGCGGCCGGAGCGGGTAGCGCCGCACTGAGCGGCCTGGGGAGCGCCGCCGGGAGCGTCGGCTCGGCGCTCGGCTCGGCGGGATCGGCTATCGGCTCGGGGCTCGGTGGGGTCGCCGAGTCGCTCGGGGGACTCTTCGGTGGTGGCGGCGGCAACGCCGTCCCCGCCAGCGCCATGGGCAACATCGGGACGGCAGGCGGGGGCGGCGGCCTGTCACTGCTTGGCGGGACGGGGCTCGGTGGCGGTGCCGGCGCTGGTGCCGGTGCGGGTTCGGGCTTCTCCTTGCTCGGTGCGCCAAGTGCCGGCGCGGCCCCGAATTTCTCACTCTTACAAGGCAGCGGATTTCAAGGGGGGAGTCTCGGTGCGCCGAGCTTCGGTGAGCGCATCGGTGGGATCGCCGGGCAACTCCTCGGCGGCAACGGCGGCGGCGGCAAGGGGCAAGGCGGGTTGCTCGGGTTGCCCGATCCGCTCGGGGACAGCATGAAGCCGGCGGCGCTCAGCCCGCAGAAGCCGCTGACGCCGCTCGCGGCGCCGTCGTTCGTGCCGATGGCTGGAGACGATCCAACGGCCTGGCTGCGAGCCTTCGGGATTCAGGGGATGATGTAGCATGCCACAATCCGTGAACGATCCGCGGGCGGGCCTGGGACTGCATCTCGGCCTCAATCCACGCCAACGACAACGAGCGCGCGAACTCGACTTCGCCGGATCGGGCCGCGAGGGGCTCGGGGGCGGATTCGGGCTCGGTGGCGGCCAGCGCGAACGCTTGCGGACGGAGGCGAAGAACCAGATGGCCGGGTCCAGTGGACCGGGGCAGGGGCCGGGCGCGGGGGCGCCTCCTCCCCAAACGAAGAATCCTGGGGCTGGGTCAGCCAGACCGGACAGCGTGCAGAGCGTCGCGGCGGCGCCGCCCCCTGGCACGGTGGTGCAGCAACCGACTCCCGCTGCGCCTCCCTCGCCGAAGAATTCCGGCGCAGGGAACACGGGGCCGGCGCCGACCAGCGGCGGTCCGTTCCAGATGCAAGAGTGGTACGGCGGCAATCCGTTGGAAACGGCTCAGCGGATGGCCCAGCAGTACACGCAAGAACAACTGGCACAGACCCGTGCGCGCTTCGGCAGCATGGGCCTCGGGAACTCTTCTCGGTCGGCGCTCGCCGAAGGCGACGTGATCTCGCGCGGCGGGGCGATGCTCGCCGACGTACTCGCCGGGCGCGGGATCGGGGCCTACGAATCGGACGCGAACCGCGCGCTGGCCGCAAACAACGCCTTGGCGCAGCTCGGCACGGGACTCACGGGGATCGGCGCGAACGAGCAGAACATTCCCGGGCTCTCGGCCATCATGAATCTGATTTCCATGCTCTCGGGACAGGACATCTATGGCGGCTCGAATCAGGGAGGTTCGGGCGGCTGGTGGACGAGCTAGCCCATGAACGAAGCGATGGCGGCCGGCTTGGTCGCGAATCTGCTTGCGCTGCCGCGGACGATGAACGACGCGGCGGCGGCGGCGGATCGCGACCGCATGCTCTTGCAGGCCGCGGGACCGTCGCTCGGTCTCACGCCCGAGCAGGTTGCACAATTCACCCCGGCGTCGCCCGGCCAGTTTCCCGGCACCAACGTGCCGGTGCTCGGCTCGGTCCTTCGCGGTGTCGGAACGGCGGGCCGGTTGCTGCAACACGTCGTCGGGACGGCCCCGGCGCCGCGCCCGCCGATGGAGGAACTCTTGCAGATCGCCACGCTGCGGGGGAACCAGCAGTATCGTGACGAGACCTTGGCCGATGCCGAGGAACGGTTGCGCTTGTCACGCGAGCGCGCTGCGGACTACCGAGCGCGTACAGCGGCAGGGAGCGGGATCGGCAAGGCACCGTGGATCTTCGGCGATCTTGCGGGTGATCCGACTGGCCCGAGCAAGGCCCGCGCCATCCGCGATCGGTGGGGCCTCCCCGCGGCCACGCGGCAATACCTCGTCGGCGAGGAAGTTGTAACGCAGCCCGAGGTGAATACGGCCATCGGGCAGGTGCGCGGGGAGAAAGGGGCGACCGCAGCCGTGACGGGGCGCGCGGGGGCCAAGGGCCGCGAACTCGGCAAGCTGGAGGCGCAACAGGAAATCGTCGGGCAGCCGATGCTCGATCAGATCGACCGCATGTTGGACGCGACGCTCATCCTGCCGAGTGGACAGGATCTCGCCGCGCTCGGCGGCAGTTACACGGGCACGCTCGGAATCAGGAGCCGCCTCAAGCTGCGGCGCTTCGCCGGGAAAGACACCGAAGAGCTGCGGACGTTGCGAGCCGGTGCGTTGCTCTCCCAGCAGATGTTTCGGCTCGTCGCAGTCGGCGTCGCCACCGAGCAGGACGTGGCGCCTTACCGCGAGCGCCTGTCCGATCTCGAAGGGCAGACGCGGGAAGAAGCGCAAAACCATCTGCTCGAGGCGCGCGACTTCATCGCGAATCGTCTCGGCATCGGCGGCGCTCCGCGCCAGGACTCCTCGCTCGCGGCGCCTGGTGAGGGACCCAGTGCTGCCGACGTGGACGAGGCGCGGCGCGTCTTCGGGGGGCCATAAGGGATGGCGGCCGCCCCCGCCGTTGTCGCGCCCGCCCCGGCTGCCCCGGCGCCCTCGCCGCTGGAGCGCATGCGAGCCTACTACACGCTCGAAGCGGCCGGGCAGCTCGATACCATCCCGCCGGCCAAGCGCGCCGAGATGGAGCGGGTCGTCACGAACCTCCGGGGCACCGGGAAGCTGCCAGCCGTGGGCAAGCTCGGCGACATGGCCACCCCGCTCTCGGCCACCGATGCGCGGTTCGGGATCGCCGAGGGACATTACGGACTGCCGTCTGGACTGCTTGCCAAGGTCGCCGAGACGGAATCGAGCTTCATCCCGACCAAGGTCTCGCCCGCGGGTGCGAAGGGGCTCATGCAGTTCATGGACCCGACTGCCGAAGCCTTCGGCCTCACCGGCAGCCGCCGGCTCGACCCCACTGCACAGATCGACGCGGCAGGCCGGTTTCTCCGCGAGCTGCGCGAGCAGTACGGTGGCGATCTGCGACGGGCACTCGCCCACTACAACGGCGGTGGGACGCCACCCGAGGAATCCTTTGGGTACGCCGACCGCATCCTTTCGGCGCTCGGCCCACCGGGGCGCTCGCTCCCGGAGCCGGCAGCGACGACGACCACGGCGACGTCGCGGGCGGCGACCGACTACACGGGGCTCGGCGTCGCAGCCTCCCGGCCCGAGGAGACCGTGGACTGGGGCGACCTGAGCAATCCGCGGGGCGTCACGATGGCGGGAGGGCTTGCCGGTGGTATACTCGGGGCCGCGGGTGGCCCTGGCGGTGCCGCGCTCGGGGCACTCCAAGGCGCCGGGCTCGCTAACGTGATCCGCGGGGTCGCAGCGGGCGAGATCGACCCGGCACGGCTCGGGACGCAGGGCGTTGGGGTGGCCGTCCTGCAAGCGTCGCCGTGGGGCCGCGCATTGTCGATGCCCGGGAAGCTCGCCACCTCCGGCGGCGCTGCGGTGGCCATGGGGAACCTCTACGACTGGACGAGCGACCTCATGGCAGGCCGGCAGCCGCCGCCGCTCACCGAGACCCTCGGGCGCGCTGCGGAAGATGCGTTCACGGGGGTGACGGGCGAGATGCTGGCGCAGACGCAGCTCGCCAGCCTGGGGCGAGGCCGGCGTTCCATTCGCCGGGGCGAGCTGGAAGCGTCCCGGACAGCCTTTCAACAGCGTGGCATCGAACCCCGCGCTTCGGAATTGCTGGAGAGCCGCAACATCGCCTTTGCCGAAGGCATCCCCGAGCGGCTCCCGATCGGCGGTGCCCGGCCCTTCGCCTGGGAGCGCGGCGTGCGGAATCCGCAAGCGCTGGCAGCGGCCGAGCGGGAGGCGGCGGCGATCAGTCCCCGCGGCGTGGGCAGTGAAGCGGAAGCTGGATCCCTGGCGCAGCGCTCGATTCTCAGTCGCCGGAAGGCGTTGCGGGCGCCGATTGGCCGAGCGCTCGATCAGCTCGAGACGACCACGGGCGACACGCCGGTCGTGCCGACCTACGCCTTGCAGCGCGCCATGGACGAGATCAACACCATGAGTGAACGCACCGGCTTTCCCGTACCGGGCTGGCTCGTGCGGATGCGGGAGACGGTGGGCGATCAGGACCGTATCCCGCTCGGCATCTCGCGGGAGATCGAAAAGCAACTCGGCTTCCGGCTGAAAGGGCAACAGCCGAGTGCCGACTTGGCGCATCGTGATCTGAAACGGCTCTTCAAGGCCGTACGCGACGATCAAGAAGCCTTCTTCGCGACCGACCCGACGACGCAGCAACTTGGCACCGGCCTCGCCGCACAGAAGGCGCAATATCGGGACGTCGCGGCGACCTACGAGCAGAAGCGTGTCAAGGGGTTTACGAAAGCGGGCATCGAGCCCGAGGTGCTGCTCCGCACGGCGCTCGGCCAGCCTGGCAACGTGACGGCGACGCAGACGCTCAAGGAGGCGATGACGCCCGAATCGTTCGATGGGGTCGTGCAGGGCTGGGTCAACGGATTGATCGACCGCTTCACGCAGCGCACCGATTTGCAGGGCCGCACCCTCGCGCAACCCATCTTCGACATCGGCGGCTTCTACCAAGCGCTGAGCAAGTACGATCGCAACGGGCACCTCGATCTCTTGCTCGGGCCGCCGCGAGCGCGCTCCATGCGCCAACTGCTCGCGCTGTACGGTCGGATGCATCGGAGTGCGATTGCCCGCAGCAACCCGAGCGGTTCGGCGACGCAGGCCGGGGCGGGCATGCAGGCGGGAGCGGCCGCTACGGCCGTGGCGCAGCTCGTGCGCGGCGACCCGGCCATGGCCGCGCAGACGCTCGCGACGTTCCTCGGCGTGCCCTATGCCGCGGGCCAGCTCACGTCGCGGCCGGGGGCCATTCGGGCGTTCACGAGTGCGATGCGTCCGGCGCCCGCCCCCCGCACGTTCGTCGAGTTTCTTGGCCAGACGACGGGACGGGGATTCCAGTGAGCGAAGAGTCACGAGAGGCGGCAGCGCCACGGGTGGGGATGGGTGGCGGCTCTCGGACCCTTCGCTCACGGATGTGCTACGCTCGGAGCCAAAGAGGGAGGACGCTCATGCGACGGATCATCGTAGGACTTTGTGAAGCGGCGGTCGTGGCTGTGTTGCTGCTCCTCGCGGCGACCTCGGCGCGGGCGGCGACCTTCGATACGGCGGGCGTGTCGATCGACGAATTCGGCTGCTTCACGGCCGTGTCCGCACCAGGGCGCCTGAGCCAATCCGTGCGGGTCGATGGGGCGGTCAATCTCTTGTTGTACTCGCAAGGGACCATTGGCACCTCGACGTCAGTCGGGAATCGCTCGGGCGATGTGGTCAACTGGACGGCCCTCACCGGAACTGCGACGGCGCTCGGGGTGGTGAGCAGCATTGATTTTCCCAATGGCTACTACACGGTGAACGTCTCGGCCTGCACGGGCTGTACGCTCACGTTTTGCTGGCGCAGCTCGCGCTTGAAGTAGAGGGAGGGGGACGCGATGCCAGAGTACACGCAGCCGGCACCGATCTTTGGACGCTACGCGCTCCACCCCGGCGTGCGGGTGGCGACGATCACCGGCACAGGCGCCTTCTCCTCGGCGTGGGTGCCGCTCTTCAGTCTCGCCCCCTGGACGCTCACGATCGTTGGGCTCTTTACGGGCTCGGTCGACATCCTGGTGTCGAATCAGGCCGAAGCGCCGACGCTCGCAGACGGAGCCTATCCGACCGTCCAAGCAAGCTTCACGACGCGCGGGCAGTTCAGCTCGAACAACCCCTATGGGTGGGTGAAGGCGGCGGGCACCATGTCGGCGCTCACGACCTCGGTGTTCGTGGACCTCCGCGCCGTCGCGGGCGTCGAAGCGCGAGGGTAAGGGCATGCGACACGCGGTGTGGGTGGCGCTAGTCTGGCTGCTTCTGGTCGGCCCGGCCGGGGCGGTGACACGGTTCGTCGATGGCGGGTGCCCCACGTCGGGAGCGAACGGCACCTATACGTCCTCGCTCTGCACGTCGGCCGATGGGCCAGCGCGCTCCATCAACGAAGGGACGGAGCCGATGGTCGCGGGGGACCAACTGCATATTCGTGCCTCCCACGCGGCCCACGATACCTGCGCCGGGACCAGCGGGGCCGGATGGGCGAGCGGCATTGCCGGAGAATACTTCACCGAGGTGTGGCTCGACGACAACACCCCGACGACTCGTCCCGCAGCGATTCCCGATGGGGAGCCAGTCGCCTGCGAAGTCGGCAACCGCTGTATCATCACCGGGTGCCGCGCCGGGACGTGCGCGAGCGATGAAGT